>Ga0213863_10002834_pt1 | contig 12121 bp, 6 predicted proteins | sample PICome_8_FD_160128 | JGI IMG/M metagenome (GOLD analysis project Ga0213863, IMG submission 160128) | Coastal seawater microbial communities near Pivers Island, North Carolina, United States - PICO497 | ecosystem: Environmental > Aquatic > Marine > Coastal | place: USA: North Carolina | collected... | reverse complement strand
GAGAGAGAGAGAGAGAGAGAGAGAGAGAGAGAGAGAGAGAGAGAGAGAGACTTTGCGCGCGAGACAGAGAGAGAACGATGACGTCAAATCATCTGGCGTCGTCGTTTACGTCCTCTTTCGAAATTGGTGTCGTTGCAAAAGGAAGAAATCATCGTCGTCGTTATTATTATTGTCTTAAAAGCGAGCCGATGATGCGTCGGCAGAAAAGAAGATATGGAGACGAGGACATCGTCCTCGACGAGAGAAGAAGTAGTTTAAGTAGGAGAAGAAGAAGAAGAAACCAAATTCGCGCATCCGCGTCGTCGTCCACGACGCATTCGGAATACATCGAGAACGCCGCCTCCATCGCGCGAACGAAAAACACGGAAACGAACATCCAATCTTTGCTGCGAGTGTTACAAGCGAAAGAAGGTTTGGAAATCGTGGAACCGAACCAGAGGAGAAACGTGCACCCGCTGGTGGTTCCGGTCGCGAAAGAGTTGGCGACATCGACGACGATTGGGATTTACATTCCACACGACGACGTGGATTCGTTATCCATCGTTCGCGTGTCCTCGTGCGGGAAGTTTTTGACGCTTTTAGCGAGAAATCCAAAGGAGTTTATCCACCGCGAGATTGTCGTCGAGGAAGCGGCGACGGACGGCGCGGAGAGAGCGCTGTTTGACGCCAGCGGGGAAGTCGGGAAGAACGCGTACGAGTTAAACGACTATTCAGAAAAGAAGGGAAAGTTGACCTTGGACCAATATTTGACGATGAAAGTTGGAAGGTTTCCGAGCTCTTTGAGAGGTTTAGTCGAGCGGCATTTGGAGAGGAAAGACGAAGAGTCCGCGTTGGTCGCGTGCGACGTGTTTAAGAATCAGTTTCAAAATTGGGGCGAAGTGTACGCGTTTATTTCAGACGTGTACGCGTCGTTGAATCGAATGGAAGAGGCGAGAGATTTCGCGCGATCGGGCGTGCAGTGTCCTTGGTCGACGTTTGAAACCCGAGAATCGCTCGATCGGATGATTGAAAGAGCCGGTTGGGGCGAGACGAGCTCGGTGGCTGAGATTAGAAAGATTTTAGACACGAGGAAAGGACCGGGTAGAGATCAATTCGTGGACGAGAGTAAAGAAAAAGTGAAAGCTGAGGAAGACGCGGAAGATTGCTTGAACGCGATGGCGAACGGGGAGAAGGCGATTGTAGATACGGTCATTCAACTGGCTGAATGTTACTCGAGAGCGGGGAAGGAGAAACACGCAAAGTTTGTCATGTGTGCGAGCTCGCCGTTTTGATGCTGCTGCTAAAAGAAATCATTAACGGTTGCTACTGCGCTACTATACAAATACTCTCTTCTAATGTTATCATCAGTATTATTATCCTCCAATGCGTATCATCGACCGGTTTTCCATGAAAGCTAAATTCTCCATGCCCGCATGTTTCGCTTTCTTTCTCTTCACCGCGCCTTCCACGATGGCCTTCAAATCATCGTCGGACGCGTTATCTACGCGCATGGCGTCTCGCAAAGATACTTCGGCGTTACCAAACAAACACACTTTCAAATTTCCATCCGCTAATATACGCAATCGATTACACCCGCCGCAAAAATGGTTCGTCATGCTCGTCACGAAGGACACCGTGCCTTGAAAATCATCGATTTGGAAGTTCTTCCCAACCTCAGATTTGGTTTCATCCGGGATTCGCGCGATCGATGGGTACTTTTTTTGAATGGTATCAAACATTTCCGCGTAGGATACCATTTTTCGCGTCTCCCATTTGTTCCCGTTGAACGGCATGTACTCAATAAACCTCACGTTGACTGGTTTCTCTTTCGCGAATTGCACAAAATCTAACAACTCGTCGTCGTTCTGCCCTCTCACGACGACGACGTTTACTTTAACCGTCTCTATCCCGATCCGAATAGCCTCGTCGATTGATTTCAACACTTTCTCTAACCCGTCTCGCCTCGTCATGAACTCAAATTTTGCCTTTACCAACGAATCTAAACTCACGTTGATCGACTTCAAACCGTTCCGTTTCAACGCGTCAAGTTTACTCTTCAACGCGACGCCATTCGTCGTCATCGCCACGTGTTCTATCCCATCTATCCTCGATATTCGTTCCACTATGTCTGTTAAATCTTTCCTCACCGTCGGTTCTCCACCCGTCAGACGAACTTTCCTCACCCCGCCTTCTTTCGCGAATAACTTCACCAAACGTTCAATCTCCTCGGTCGTTAATAAATCATCTTTCGGCGCTAAATCGATCCCATCCTCTGGCATGCAATACAGACATCGCAAGTTGCACCTTTCCGTCAGAGATATCCGCAAATAGTCGTGGTGGCGGTTAAACGTGTCCGTGAGCATGGAAAACTGTTGATTCGCATTCGTATTCGTCGTTGGTGGTTTTAACTCATCCGCCGTCGTTTGTCTGCGCTTTTTCCATTCGGTTTTAGTCTTCCCGTCGTTTTCGTCCTCGAACAACGGCAGAGGGTTTGCCGCGTATAGTTTTTTCGGCGCGCAGTTTTTGTTGTCACTGAAGAGGGGCGTTCGAGAGACGAGGAGGAGTTGGCGCAATATTGTTGCGGGGCTTCTTCTCCCGCGCTGCATGATGATGAATGAGAGGTAAAGAATGAAGGAAAAGTGTCGTTTGGTCGTCCTTTTTGAGAGGCGGTCAAATGACAAAAAACTACCAATTTTCTATTATTCTACATTCGCTATACATCTGTGCTATCACATTCGCTTTTTGACGTCGTCGCTAGCCTTTATTTTGCTGTTGCTGGTACCTCGCCATCAACTCTTCGATGGGCATGTTCGCTTCGTCTTCCAAACGTTTCTTTTCCTCGTCCGCATCTAACATGTCTTCGTCTTCTTGAAGCGCTTTTTCGTCCTCCTCTAACGTCGATTCGTTATCTTCAGAATCATCTTCGTCTTCGTCTCGATCAAAGTCAGAGGAGTTTTCCGGCGATGGAGACGGTTCTTTTTGCCCAAACTGTCGATTGTTCGATTGGTATCGGCGCATGAGTTCTTCGATTGGGATGTTCGCCTCGTCCTCGAGCGCGTTCTTTTCCTCCTCGGCAGTTATATTCAAACGCTCGTCGTCCTCCTCTAAAGCCGCGCGTTCGTCTTCTTCGATCGTACCTTCGTCGTCTTCTTCGTCGTCCGAGGCATCTTCGACGGTGAAATCATCCGAGTTTGTCATCGCGTCGTCTTCCTCTTCGTTGTCTTCGATGGCCATGATATCGCAGGCGTCGATGTGATCCATATCCCGGGAATGAATACCTTCAATCTCCACGGTATCTTCACCACCAACAACTGCAATGGTAGCACCACGATTGCCGTTGTCGAAGTTTGGTTGTTCGATTTTAATGTCTTTTTCGTCGAGTGGTCGTTCGTCGATCGATTTCGGCGTCGGGACGACGTACTGCGGGATGCCCGGTTTCGAGAAGCCTTCGAGCACTGGTCGAGGGTATCGAGGACCAGTTGCTGGGACGTCCAACTCTGGCCTCGCCAATATAGTCTTCAAAGACAACCATCGACCAGGACCTCGCAAATCTTTGTTCTCTTCCTCTTCTCGTTTCATCGCCTCCTTCGCTTTCTTGATTTGCGCCTTTGTGCGCTTCGCCTGCGGCGCGACCTTCGCCGGTTTGCCTTGTTTTTCTCTGCGCAACGCCGCCGCGGCGGCTTTAGCCTCCTCTTGCTGCTTCAAAAACGCTTGCATCGCGGCTTGCTCTTCCTTTTCGGCTTTCTTCTTGGCTATTTGCGCGATTTCGCGATGCGTCAACGCCCCTGGAATGGGTGGATCCCAAATCGACCTGCGCGTTGGTGGTTGTTCCCGTTCTTGTTCTTGTCCGTCTTCTACTTTTACCTCTACATCTATCGTCGCGTTCTCCTTCTCTTCCGCCTCTTTCTTCTCCTGTTGCAACCGCAACTGCTTAAACGCATCAATCGTGGCGTAATACAACCCTGATTTCGGATCGCGATACTTTGCCGGTAACCCGGTAATCGCGCAAATTTTCTCCTCTTTCGCCGAAGTCGACGGCGCTTGATCTTCGCTTCTCAAATAAAACTCCGGCGCGTCTCTCTCACTCACCGCGCCTCGGATTAACTCGTACACAATCTTCCCGGGTTTATCGCCTTTCAAACTTCTCTGCCGAATCGCCGGTCCGTCGTACCGCTTTTTCCTATCCATCATCTGATTCTTCTTCTTCTGCTCTTCCTCCAAGTGCAACAAGTGCTCCAACTCGATTAAATTCTTCTTCTCCGTAATCTTCGCCTCTTTGATCATCTCCTCCATGGTCGGAACGACGTACTCCACCTTCGGTCGCACGATTTGCGGTCTCGACTTTCTCTCTCTTTGCAACGCCTCGGACCTTTCCCGAATCTCCTTCGCGGACGCGCGCGACGAGACTCGAAGTTCCTGCGGTATGACCACCGCCGGCTCCGTCGTCGCCGTCTGTTGTTCTTGTCGTTGTTGTTCTTGTTCTTGATACGCACCACTACCACCACCAGCAGCAGCGGTAGCAGCAGTATCACTCGCACCTTGTTTCTTCTTCTTCGTCGCCTCGTTTCTTTCCGGCGCTTTCATCGTCTTCCTCCGTCGTTCCGTTCGCACTTCCACTTCCTCCTCGTCTTCGCTCGTTTCCTCCTCGTCGAAATCTTTATCAAAAACGTCCGCGACTTCTTCCTCGCTTTCGTACTCGCTGTCTTCGTGTTCTTCTTTGAACGCGTCTTGGTTCCAGAACTCTTCGTCCGCGGAGTCTTCGTCTTCGAGCATGCGCGTCATCCGGCGACCTCGCGTCGAGCGAGGTGGGAGTTTCACTCCGCCTTCCCCCATCGGATTGCTTTTGCTTTTCCCCGGCTACTCTTTTCAAATGAGATATGTTTTTATTACGTTTACGCAAAGCGTATAACACTCGCCCCAAAAACTCCCACTCCCAGTCTGGAAGGGTGATCTCGTACGGAGAGTACTGCGGAGAAACGAGACGTACCACCGACTCAACTGCGCGCGCGTCCGTCTTCTTCTTCTTCTTCTTCTTAAAGGTTTGAAATGGTCAGAGGTTTCCAATTTCCTCAAAAGGGAAAGTTTTTGAAGAATTTCGCCACAAATACTACTCGTAATACACGCGAGAGCGGCGAACGCGCGAAAGAAAGAATACCACCTTGACGCGGTCGTCGTGTGAGTCCTTGTCGTTTACGTCGTCGTTGTCTCTGCTTTGAGCGTCTTCTTCTCGCATCATTTAAATGGGAAACAACACCAACAAAACGAGGAACCGAGGAGGAGCCGCCACCACCACGAATGGGACGAGCAGGAGTAAGAAGCGCGGCGGTGATGAAAACAACAACAATTCTGAAGCGACGAGAAGTTCGATGCTGAAATACTGCGTGGAAATGATGACGACGACGACGAAGAGCGATGGTGGTGAAAATGGTTTTGGAGAAGAAGAAGAATTAGTTGCGAGGACGAGAAACGCGTTACACGTGATGGCTCGATCGAATCTGTTGTCGTTGGCGAGCGAGATGGAGGGCGGGATTTTTTTGACGGAGATGGAGCGTATTTCGGCGTTCGGTAACACGAGCTGGACTGAGGAGAGGTGTGGATTTCGAGAAGTTTACGAAGCGGTTCGAGGCGTGGCGGTGATTCAGTTTGTGGCGGAGAACGCGTCGACGGAGCGGTTCGCGAAGTTTTTCACGAACGCGTTGCAGAATCTAGACGGTTCGCTCAAGGCGTTGGTGAAATGCATAGTCGAAGACGAGGCGAAAGTGCAGTTGACAGAAATAGTGCAGTTGACATTAGCCATAGTGAAGTGCGTAGAAATTATAGCGAAACGGTCCGGGGCTTTATCTGAATACATGCCCGGGGTGAAACACGAAGCATCGCAATGTTTCGGAAAGATTTTGCGAACTCTTCTCGGATTATTAAAAGTCAACCAAATGAAAACAACTTACGAAACTTTGGAAATGGCCGCGTTAAAGTGTATCGATGCGATTTGTGCGGCGCATCCTGGATCGGCGAAGCAACACGTATTGATTTTGCAAAGTACAATTAAAATGTACGTGGGAGGCGGGAGTTATAAAAGAAGCCACACGTTTCCCGCGGTCGCTGCGAGATGCTTCGCGTCCGTGTTGAGAGCATCGGGTGGCACCAAAGAGTTGGCCCGAATTTGGCAATCGACCATGCGCGCTGCTTTAGTCGAAGCGCACCATTTCGCGAAAATGGCGTTCGATGGTTTTGAAAAGTTGGAAGTGGCTGAAAAAGGATTAAAAATGCTCACGCCGGTTGGATACGATCTTCCCGCCAAATTTCTCGCGAACGAGAACATACAAGACGCGTCGAGGGAAGGCGCGCACGATAACTTGGACAACGTACTACTCGTGTGTGAGGAAATGTTGAATTTGAAAGAGTTTCCAGTATTCGTGAGCGTGCCTATTCAATCAATCTGCGAGCTCGCGAAACGAGTTTTGAAGTGCAACGGAACGCCAATTTCTCAATCGCCGGGGCTTCCTCCAGGTGTACCGTCGCCACGTTTGAGTGCAAAACTTCCATGCACGCACGAAAAGGCTTTGATGTTGTTAAATGCGACGATTTCAGCTACGAAAATAACGTTTGCGCCGACGTGTGGTTTCGCGTGTACGATGTTGGACGATTGCTTGCGAAACACCGCGGCAAACGATCGCACCGGGGAAGTCACGAACGCATCCGTTCGATGCGCGGCGTACGACGTATCCATAAATCTAGCGAACACTTTAGGCGCGGGTGCGGTGAAAAGCTTCATATGTGATTCAATAGCGTTACACGCCATTGAGGATGCGGCGGCGACGTTCACGAACGTGTCGTTCATCCGAGCATCGTCCGCGAGACAGCACCAATCGCAACAACAAAGAAAGAGGAAGAAACACGGCGCGCACGGCGTTGAAACCGAACAAGATCCCGAGGTAATTCGCGAAATTGCCGCAAGAGTAGATAACGACATTCTCTTAGCCGGCGGTATGACCGCATCAAATCGCGTTTTGACTTCAACCGCGGCGCTAAAATGTTTAGCAGCGTTTTTGCGCGTCGGAGGCGCTTCGATTTCTGGAAGCGCGAGACGTGCCATCGACGACGTCGTTGCCGCTGCGTACGAATCAAGCGTTATCGAACCTTTCAATTTGTATCGCGACGAAACGTGCAAGAGAATGTTGGAAGATTTAAAGGCTGCAAAAACGGAGGCGTTGTTGGCCTCAACGCTTGCGCCGACATCGCATCGACCGAGGAACAGCGCGTTGACGTTTGCCTCGTTCGCAAATACATGCGACGTAGCCTCCGTACACGCGCGCGTTGCTTTGGAGAGTTTGTTGCATCCGAGCGCGCCGCCTTTATTGGAGCGCGCGAGTAATTCGCTGAAAAATGCGACGAGAGAAGAAAAAGTAAAGTGGTCGTTGACTGATAAAAATAGCACCGAGCACGCATTAGAAGGATCGAAACCGACTTGGGGGGACGACGGTGAGGAAGAAGAGGAGGAAGAAGAAGAAGAAGAAGAAGAAGAAGAAGAAAACAAAGAAAAAGAGCCAGTGGCTATGGATGACGACGATGAAGAGCAAGAACTAGAAGTTGAAGACACCGTCGTCCAGAAGCCTATGCTACCTCCTCGAGAAGGAGAAAAAGAGGAAGTTGAAACAAAAAGGGTTCGGCCTTCCGGCGCCGCCGGCGCCGTTCAAGAAGACGACGAGTTTGGCGCGTTTGGCGTGCCGGTGAATTCTAGTAAACTTCGAACCTCTGACGACGCGTGGATTCCATCGAAAGCGCCTCGGATGGAAGACGCAGAACAAGAAGACGAACAACAACCGAAGAAGAAGAAAAAGTTTGGCAAGTCCTCCGCTTCGGCGGCACAAAAGCGAGCCGCCGCGGCGAAAGAAACAGAAGATGACTCCGATTCTGACGGCGCGCTCCCCGACATCGTCTTTGGCGATGACGACGACGACGAAGAAGAAGAAGACGAGCCGCCGGCATCAAGGAAGAAACCGAAAAAAGGAAAACGCTAATACTAGCCCGTCGTAAAATTCTCTCTGGCGAACGAAAGGTTGCGTTAAAGTTGTTACGTTAGAATAAGAACTCTCTTCGCGGGCGACCGCTTTTCTACATTAAAATGATACCTTCGCGATACCGTCTCTTCTACACTTGTTGTAAAAAGTACAGCAGTCGATCTTTCATCTGCTGTTCCGTCGGCAATCCTTCGATCCTGTCCAGCACTTTCCCTTTGTGAAACAACACAAAGGTCGGCAACCCTTCCACTTTCCACTTCGAGCTCAGCTCCACGTATTTCTCCGTATCGATTTTCACGAACTTCACCTTATCTTTAAACTCCGTTTGACTCGCGAATTTGCCGCACATTTCCGAGGCGAGTTTGCACGGCCCGCACCACGTGGCGTAGAAATCCACGAGGACTGGTATTTCCGACTCGTCGATGAGTTCTTGGAAACTGGTGAATGTTTTCTTCGTCGAGCATTCAATCTGGCCGCTCGTTTTCCTATACCTCCTCCTAAAACTACTCCTCCTTTTACTGCTACTCAAAGTCCGAGACTTCAAAAAGAATCGCGACGACGACGACGTGAACGACTTCGACGCACCGCTCGTCGTCATCGTTGTGTTATTCTCTAAAGTGTATTAATACTCTTTTCAGAGTGTTTTGTGAGGCAAAACGACGACAGTTAAATTTTCCCCGCGAAAAGTTCAAAAATCTCCACAACAGAAACGACAAAGATGAGGACGACGACGACATCAACAGACGCGAATACAAACGAAGAAGAGCGCGACGAAATGCAGCGCGAAAAAAGAATCTCGCACGTTTTACGCGAACTGAAAATCAAAACCGGCGTCCTCCGTCGCCTCTCCAAAGAGAGGGAAATGTACGAACGAGAAGTTTTGGATTTCACTTCGCGAATAGAAAAAGACGAGAGGATTGACCGAAACGACGACGACGACGAAACGAACGACAACAACGACAACAACAACGCGAGACAACGGAAACAGTGCCTGGAAGAGTCGAAAGCGATGGTGAGAGACACGTTCGTTCGATTAGAAAAAGCGTTCGTGGATTTAGAGGAGTTCGTGGAGACGCTCGTCGAGGGAAAGGAGGACTTTGATGTGCGCGACGAGGTGACTGGGAAGGAGGAGTTTCGACTCGCGAAAGAACAGGTGGAACGAGTGAAACCGAGTTTGTGTTGACTTTATGAGCATATCGCACATTTCGCGTTTGATTTTTGCGACGGCGATGATGCGACGACGTAGGGAAGGAGGCGTTTAAAGTGGAACGAGTGAAACCGAGGCGTTCTGTGTTGACTTTGCGATCGCTCGTATGTATGCGCGCTCGACTTGACTTTGACTTTTAAAAACGAATACTACTGTAGAATACAAAGAAGCGCTTCGCGTGACCAGTACATTGTGCAAATCATACTACTACTACTACTACTACTACTACTACTACTACTACGTGTTATTTCTAATTCTATTTCTTCTCTCTCTCTCTCTCTCTAAACTTTGCTCTCCGTCATCATCTCACGAAGGTTTGACGGAATATGTCGTCCTCGTCGTCGTCGTCGTCCTCTTTGTTGTACGCGGATGATTTGGAAACGAACACGGGTAGAGGTAAACCGTCGTCGATATCGCCGGTTTTCCCGGTGAGCGCTTCTTTTTTCATCTTTTGCAACTTGAAGTTGTTATAGCCGATGATACCCATGAGACAAAGGAATAATCCGCAGACGTTGTACGCGTCCAAGACGTCGCCGTAGATCACGACCGAGGCGCCGATGGTGATTAAATCTTTCGCCGTGCCTATGATCATGACCGTAATCGCCGAGGTGGTTTTTAACAACTCAAACTCCGATAACGTCATGCCGAACGCCATGCACGCGCCGAATAAAACCGTCGCGAACGCCTCCGCCCACTCTTTGCTGGTGTGAAAACTCCACTGTTTCGCGTCCCACTTCTCGGCTTCCCACCACTGCTCGTGAACGCAACTAAACGAAAACGTCACCACCGTCATCACCGGCATCGCGTGGTACAACAAAATAACCGGATGATGTAAACCGTATTTGTTCGAGCTCGAGGAATGCATGACTTTCTGTGCCACCACCCACCGGACCGCACTCACCGCCGCCGCGCTCAAACAAATAAAAAACCCAATCGCGTTAAACTGCGTCTCCCCGATCACCGCCGCCGCTTCCCCCAACATCACCGTCACCACGATCCCGGTTAACGTCCACGAAAACTTCTCCATCCCGGTTATAAAACTCACAAACAACGTGAATATCAAACTCGTCGTCTTCGTCAACGTATAAAACGACACCGTAATGTACACTAAACTAATATTACTCAACCCGATATCTAACCCCATAAAAAACCCAACCGGCAAAATCGTTCGCATCCACGAATCCGTCGGCACCACCGGCCTCCCTCGCGTGACGAACCGTTTATCCCGATCGTTAAACAATTGCGGCCATTGCAACGCCCAGGTCGCTAAAAGCCACTGCATGAAAAACTGACACGACGTGTACAAAAGTGGCGCCGGAAACCCTTTCTTGCTAAAAATCGCTTTGTTATACAGCGCCAGCGACGCGGATAACACGAACCAGAGGGTCGCTAACACCGCGCATTTCATGTACAGCCATTTGGTGTCTCGATCGATGATCTTTTGCGCGTACGCCGTGGAGACGTTTTTATTGTTCAAAGTATCCTCGTTCTCGTCGTTTTCGTCGTTTTCACGGTCTGCATCTTTATCGATCAAAAGCACCGTTCCTCTCGTTCCTTTACCGCTGTTCTCAAAATCATCGTTTTCATCATCATCATCACCTCCGACGACATCATCATCTTTGTTGTCCGGTGGTACATCCTCTTCTCGTAAACGTGGTGGTTTCATCTGCGAATAATTCGCAAAATCATCCTCGATTTCGCCGTCGTCTTTTACCGTTGTTGTTGTTCCCATCGTTTTTCTTCTCGGAGTATGAATTATTTGAGAGGCGTCTTCAAAGCCGCTCCTCTTTACGCGATGATTTGGATGATGATCTTCTTCTTCTCCCTCTCGTAGTTTTCCCTCGGTGGTGTTTGTGTTTTTCTGCGGCCAAAATTTTAAGGCGAACGACGAGTTGCTTTTTTTTTCGTTTTTTTCGTTCGCTCCTTCTGTGCCTCCTTTCCCTCCTTTCCCTCCTCCTCTCGTGTTCTCCGTCAAAGTCTCAAAAGTCGAAGGAGGGAGTAAACGGGTGGTCTCGTCCGGAAGAGTCGTAGGGTTTACGAGAGTCGTCATATCGCGAGTCTCTGTGACGAGAAAAGTGACGAGAGAGTGCTGTTCTCAAAGCGTGTGTGCGCGCGCGTACTCTCTGTGACTATTCTTCTTCTTTTGTGTGATGGAGCGCACCTCCCCCCCGCATCATCATCATCGCCGATGACGACGCTGTCTTCTCGACGACGGACAAAGACGAAACAACGCGCGCTCCTTTTGCAGAGACAGGCAATGATGCATGGCGTGTTCGTATTCTCGAACGCCTCTCTTTCTTCGTAAATGGTACTCTCAAAACGAAGAAGGAATTCTAAACCGGGTCTTCTGTCTGTCCCGTGCACGAAGCGAATGAGGCCGCGCGCGTTTCCTTTTCGGTGTCCGCCCAAAGAAACAAAAAATCTCATTTAGGGTATTACACGCTACCCTAAATGTTTTTTCTCAAAGCAGGAAAATGTCGAGGACACGGAGATGTTTTTTTCTCTCATATATCCTTAGCGTCGGTGCGCTCAATAATAACACCGTTTGCCACGCGTCTCAGCAGCGAGGAGATCTTTCAGTCGGAGCTTTCTCATCGGTGAGCTCCTTTTTTGTTTTTCTCTCGTGTTTTCTTTTGCTCCACAACAACAACACACAAAAGATGATGATGAAAAAATGACTTTTCACGACGAGGCACCGTCATCATCCTCCTCCTCGACATCATCATCGTCGAACGGAGAAAAGACGACGACGACGAGGAAAAAAGAGAAGAAGAACAACAACAACAACCACGCGGCGCGCAAAAAACCCGCCAATCTTTCCTTGCTCTCCGTGCCGAAAGAAGACGACGCGGCGAAGGAGCAACAGTACCGATGGTAAGTATCGTTTTTCCTCTCTCTTTCTGTTTTTTAGATATAG
>Ga0213863_10002829_pt1 | contig 12137 bp, 19 predicted proteins | sample PICome_8_FD_160128 | JGI IMG/M metagenome (GOLD analysis project Ga0213863, IMG submission 160128) | Coastal seawater microbial communities near Pivers Island, North Carolina, United States - PICO497 | ecosystem: Environmental > Aquatic > Marine > Coastal | place: USA: North Carolina... | reverse complement strand
TTTTCCAACGGTTTCTTCCAACTAACATCCCTATAATACCATAATTGGCAACATCAATAAATGTGTCTTCCATACCTTCGTCTTTAACGTAATTTTTCCCACTTACCACTAAATTTCTTAAACGGTTAATTTTATCGGTTAATCTAATGGTCAACCCAGTTAACGAGAACTTCTTGTCATCGCTATTATTAACGATATCCCCGCCTAATGTAATATTATTTAAACCGTAATCGAGCATCTTTTTAGCAAATAACTCGTATTGTTCTTCCTGAATTTGTTTAAACTCATTTGATAGTTCTGGGTATTCGTGTTCGAATACTCTCACGGCTGTAGGTGGATGTTTAGAATCCATAATTTCTCTATCACTCATTATTTCATGGTATTTAGTTATTGTATCACCCATTAACTTGTATTGATAAGTTAAAGTATTTTTCTAAAATTTCTAATCTATCTTCAGCATCAACTAACATCATAAGTGCTTCCTCAGCATTTTTATAAAAATCTTCAGTTGAATGATCTCCAATGCCTACTGCATGGTTGCCTAATAGATTTAATGATAATAATGATTTTGCTTTATCTGCTTCAGCAGATGTTTTTAACATAGTGTATAATTCCTTTGTCATCTTAATAATGGTTTTATTTCTTTTTTATCTAATCCTCTATTCGCTAATATACGACTAATCTGTGTGGTATCCAACAGAGATATGGATTCTTTTGCTTCTCTACTTGAACACTTTAGATAATCCCTTAAATGTTCAATTAGTTCTTTGTTTGGTTCTTTTGTCTTTGATTTAATATATTTATTCCATTTATTATTTTTAGGGATAAATTCTTTATAAACATTATAAATCATTACTTTCTCTTGTGGTGGAAAGTCTTGTACATAATTAACAACTTCAATATAATCCGGATTCATACTGATGAATCTATGTATCATATAACTATTCCAAACCTCCCAATCTTTATCTGTAAAAGATTCGGCTGGGGGTTTGGTGTTGTTAATTGCTTTTAACCAATCAAAGATTGAATCCATCTAGCAAAGTTCGTCCTTGAGTTCTTCTCTAAGTTCTAATGGAATCCCATCTTTTAGAAGTTTACCATTTGTAGGGTCAAAAAAAACAGGAATAGGCATAATAGCATCACTTTCTGTACCTGCTACAAATTTAGAAATTTTTCTTAAAATAATTCCAGATTGAAATAAGCTTCCGCCTTCTGAGTTTTTGATACCTTCTGTATTGTTAAGGTCAATTTGTGGTTGTTGTAATGGTTGTTCCATAATTTTTATTTATTATTTATTAAGTTTTGAATTAACGACATTAAATTTATTTCCTTGTCGATACGGAAATTTGCTTTATATTGATGTTCATTTATTAAAATAGCTGCTGTACCTTCTTTACCTGGTAGATATTCAGATGTTCTGTCATATAGTGCTCTGAATAATTCATCAAAATCATCACTATTAGAATCTGCAATAATTTGACGTATATCATTAAATTTTGTTTTATTTGATAACGCTGTAATTACTTTATCTATATAATTAGATGATACTAATACTGATTTGTCTAAACGAATCACATCCATATAATTTGTAGGATGAAATTCATCTTCTACTCTAGTATTAGCTAATTGTAACGTATTAATACATTTACGTAAATCCGGATAATATTGGTTAACAACTAATTTTAAGTCTTGGGGGTCAAACCCAATATTTTCTTCCCCTAATATCCAAGCTAAATGTTTAGCAACATCTACTTTAGTAGGTGGGACAATTTTTAATACTTGACATCTAGATTGTAAAGGATCAATAATACGTTCTACAAAATTACAAGTCATAATAAAACGTGTCGTACGAGAGAAAGTTTCAATAATATTACGAAGAGAAGCCTGTGCCTGTATAGTAAGGAAATCAGCTTCATCCAAAATAACTACTTTAATAGGTTCAAATGAAATAGTACTTGCAAACCCTTGTACTTTATCTCTGATTGTTTCAATACCTCTCTCATCACTAGCGTTGATATAAAGGTAATCACATTCAAGATTACTAACAATAAGTTTAGCTAATGTAGTTTTTCCTGTACCAGCGGGGCCAAAAAATATTAAATTTAAAATATCATTTTGTTCTAAATACTTAGACAATGATTTTTTTAAATTTTCGTTTCCTACAAACTTATCCAATGTTGTAGGACGGTATTTCTCATTAAGTAAACTGTTTTCCTTCATATTAATATTCACCGTAGATACTAAATTTTTGCTCTTGTACGGGTTCTACTGTAACTGTTTCTGTTGATACAGCATACAATTCCCCCTTTAAGGGTGCTAGTCTATATTCACCTCTAAATCCTGTTTTAGTCATATAAGCCTCTAAAGTATCTGTTAGAGTTTTATGTACAGGACCATCTGGTTCGTTTGCAACTAAACGCCACTTATCTCCAGGAGGGACACGCCTAGCGATTAAAATATTTTGTTCTACTATTTTCTGTTGTTTTTCCATAAATACAATATACGAAAAATAAATGGGGGAGCCAAAAACTCCCCCGTTTACTTATTTAGATTCTGCTACAGAGGCTTTTTTATAATCTGTAATTACTCTTTTAATGGCTTGTGCTGCTTTTCTAGCTCGTGCTTGACTTGCTTTAGTAGTTCCATTGTTTTCTGCTGCTAAGATATTAAAGTTTTCTTCAATTACCTCAAAAATTTCTTGTTTTGTCATTTCTTTTTTATTTATTAATTAAAATTGTTGTGTTTGTTGTGTTTGTTGTTGTCTAAGTTTTTCTTCTCTGGAATCTTTATCTTGGGTTAAAGTACATTCTGTTAATAACACAGTTCCAGCAACTGATGCAGCATTTTCTAATGCTAATCTAGTTACTTTTGTTGGGTCAATAATTCCAGCATCTTTAAAATTTTCGATTAACCCTGTTTTAAGATTAAATGATTCCCAATTAGTATTATCTTTAATAATATCACGGGCTAGAATAGAAGAATCAGTTTTTTCAATTCCGGCATTAGTTAAAATTTGTTGAAATGGAGCACTACATGCCTCATATACAATCTGCCCACCTCTAGTACTTAGATCAATTCCTTTACGTGCTATAAGTAGGGCTTTACCACCACCTGGAACTATTCCTTCTTCAATTGCTGCTTTAGTTGCATGAAGTGCATCATCAACTCTATCCTTTTTTTCTAACATCTCAGTCTCAGTATTACCACCAACATGAATAATGGCTACTCCTCCTACAAATTTGGCTAAACGGTTTTGTAATTGTTCCTTTTCAAAGGGTGTTGTAGATTTATCAATTTGTGTTGTTAATTCTTCAATACGCTTTTCAATAGCTTCAATTTCTCCTTTACCATCTACAATAGTTGTTTGATCTTTAGTTATTGTAACTTTTCGGGCTTCACCGAACCAATCCCAACTAAATTTATCAAGTTTCATTCCTTTTTCTTTACTAAATACTACACCACCAGTAGTAATAGCAATATCTTCAAGAACTAGTTTACGTCTTTCTCCAAAATCTGGGGATTTAACAGCACATACATTAACTGTTCCTCGCATTTTATTTACAATTAAAGTAGCTAATGCTTCATTGTCAATATCTTCAGCAATGATCAGCAATGACTTACCTTGAGCAGATACTGCTTCTAAGATAGGTAATAATTCCTTTACAGTGTTTAATCTTTGGTCTAAAATTAAGATTGCGGGATTATCTAATGTAGAGGACATTGTGTTGTTGTCTGTTACAAAATATGGAGATTTATAACCCCTATCAAATTGCATTCCTTCTACTGTTTCTAAAAACGTTTCTCCGGTTTTAGATTCTTCGATATGAACTACACCTTCTAATCCTACTTTATCAATTGCTTGAGCAATTAATTTACCTACTTCGATATCATTATTAGAAGATATACTTGCTACTTGTTCTAGTTGCTCATCTCCTGAAATGTCTTCAGATATAAGACTTTTAAGATTTTTAACTACTTGATTAACGGATTCATCAATATCTCTTTTAATTTGCACTGCATTTTCTCCGTTATCTAATGCTGAAAGTCCTTGGTTAATCATTTCCCGAGCTAGTAATGTTGAAGTTGTAGTTCCATCTCCTACTTTTTCAGCTGTTTTTACTGCAGCTTGCTTGATAAGTAACACTCCTAGTTCTTCACTAGGGTCATCTAAAACAAATGAACTAGCTACTGTTACTCCATCTTTGGTAGATTGTGGAGGTTCCATTATCCCTTTAAATATAACTACATTTCGACCATTAGGTCCTAAAGTTGAGACTACAGCATCTGCTAATTTATCAATTCCAACTTTTAATTTTGTTCTGGCATCTTTGCCAAAATTTATTTGATTTTCCATATTAATGTTTTATGATGTTTTTTAAATCTTCTTCTGATACTTCTGTATTGGCTACTATTTCTTCTAGATCAACTGTTTCTTCAATCACTGCTAATACTTGATTTTCAGGTCCTACAAAATATTCTTCACCTTCAAATGGTAATTTTGTAAACCCCTGTGTAGGTAATACTACTTTATCTCCAACTTTTAGTTGAGTTGGGATTCTAACCCCAGAAAAGGAAAAATTACCGTCTCCTACAGAAATAACTACACCGAAGGTATTAGTATCTTTCCCCATATCAGGGACAATAATATTTCCATAAATTGTTTCTTCAGCCTCTATAGGCTTTACAACACATGCATTGTAAATTGCTTTAATTTTCATTTGTTATTTTTTATAAATTGATTGTTTGTGTATTTCATTATATTCATCTGTATATGATTTAATTTTTTCAGATATAATTTTATATTCTGCTATAAAATCATCTAAATTATTATAATCATCCCCATCAGCTTGTAATTGGGATATTTTATTCAAAGCTTGACCCATATTGGAGTGATAATACAAAGCTTTTTCATAAGTTTTGCTTTTACCTTTACTTCTAAAATGATCAGCATCTGATGTAACTACTTGTTTAATAGTATAGCTATACTCATCTTTAGTAATAAAATAAGGATCTAATCTAGGATCTCTAATTGTTTGAATTGATTTCCGTTTTTTTGGAATTTTTGTTTCTGGCATATATAACTTGTTTATTTAGACGTGAATATACGAATAATATTGCGCTAGGACACGCTTTTTTGATAAAACTTTTATTTTATTTTAATTGTTTTTGCTTTTTTAGATTCCGCAATTGGAATAAATAGATGAAGCAAACCATCTTTCATTTCTGCCTCTAATTTCTCAAGTTCGAATTTAGCTGCTACTTTATAACCTAAGTTAAAAGATCTTTTAGCTAATCCTTTATAGATATAGCCGGAATAATCAAAATCTTCTTCGTTAGGTTTATCATAGATAATTTTTAAAAGATCACCATCTATTTCTAGTTGAATATCTTTTTTAGTTAGACCAGTACAGGCAACTTCAAAATGAAGTCCGTCTTCGTCATAAAAAATATCTAGTGGGTGTGGTTGTTTGTTTTCAAACGTTGTAGGTTGAAAAGCGCCGTCTGCCTTGAATAGGTTACGGAATAATAGGTCGAACGGTGTACGTTCATTGAATAATGTACTCATATCATTTAGTTTTGTGAGGCCGAAGCTCTCGGTTAATTTAATTTAAACATAACAGCGCGTCCTAAACTGCAATCTTATGTTCTATTATACATATATGGTTTTTACTTAGCGTCGAAAAAGAATAATTGAAATAGTCTAGAAGAGTTGATATCCCAACCAAAGTATACAGGTGCTGCATGAATCAATCGTGCATCCCAAATAACTATTCTATTAAAAATATTTCCTACCTCGTCTACTTTAACATAAGGGGTGGAATCAACAAAAGTATGTTGGTTAAATGCTTCCATTATATTTTCTTCCCCACCTCTTAACTTTGTTTTTTTATGCATATAAAAGCAAGTCCCAGCTTCTGTTGGGGCATCAGGTGTTAAGTAAACGGCAGCCGCATATTGTTGTGAATCACAGTGGTATACAGGTTTAATACCTGCTTTACTAGATTGGAATCTACCATTCATTTCATACTCTTCCCACTTAGTGATAGTCTTATTCATAATTTTTTCCATCTTTTCCTTTACACCATCAAAAAAGAATTGTTTTCTAGTTCTTAATCCTAAATATCCTGGGTCATCATGATACCATTGCATTAAAGCAAAGTTTCTAACTTCTTCAGGGTTATTATAAAAATTTTCTGCAACCCAAAATCTATTATTAGTAATGGGGTTAACACTAAATTGGTTACTATTTATATAACCATATTCAGTTTTGGGGGATGAATCAAAATATTTATTTTCCATAATTTTATTCTTGTCTTCCTATATAATAAGAACTGTTAATACTGTTTGATGTAAATATAAATTTAGCCATACCCTTTGAGGATAATTTAAAAGAAGCTGTATTCATATCTTTATTAGCATTTAATATTTCTTTAACTAAATTTGAGTCAAAAGGCATAGGTGAATCTATAAAAGATTCATCAATTATCCCATTAATTTTATAAGTAATTTTATTTGAATAATTACTTCCATCCCCAAATATAAATTCACTAATTAAATTATTGTCTATATCCCTAGTAGTTTTAATATTTAAAAAATCATAATCAGCTAATGCATTTTTAGCCTTAATTAAATTATCTATATCTGTAGGGGATAATTCTAATTCCATTTGCCAGGTTTCAGGATCCTTATACCATTTAGTTTTAGGGATTACTAAAGGGTCGGAGAGTGAATAACTTAAATCAAACCCTTCATCTGCTATATTTAATTTATTAGATAAAGCCCCTTGGGAATCTAATGTCAGTAGTAATTCTCCAGTTGTAATTGATAATAATTTTGATAATTTATGAGTATCAAATATTCCTATTTCTTTATTTTCTAAATCAAATTCATTTAATTCTACTTTACACACTCTCCCAGATTCTCCAGCATATACTGTTAATGTATTATTATCAATTCTCCATTTTACAGCATTAAACCTTCCATTTAAATAATATTTAGAAATGAAAGATTGTAATAAATTTTTATTTACCATTATTTTTATATTTTATATTTCAAAAGATTCAAAAGCATTAACATAAGGATTTAAATCTAAACTCCACCCTAAATCACTAAAAAATCCTTCCAATTTTAGTAATAATATAGTATCAAATATCCTTTTTCTATCAGCAAAAAGTGTCAAAAATTCTACTATCTTATCAGGCATATCATAATCTAAAAATGCTAATCCTTCTATTTTATATGGGTTATCTTTTAAATAAATCCATTTTACTTTATCTGTAAAAGTGATTAGATTATGGTTTTTATCTAAGCCCCATAACCTTAATAAATCATTATATCGAGCAGCTGCTCTAACGGGTGCAGGTGCTCCTTTTCTTAATTCACTAAATACTTCTCCAGCTCTTGGATCTCTAACAATATAACCAGATTGTTTTTCAATTCCTTCTACTTTGTGTGTATATACTTTTCTTAACTGTTTTACTGAGGTAGGGTTTCCTAGTTTAACTAAAGGAATAGTACCATCTAGTATTTGTTTTTTAAATACTTTAATTTGATTAATTATATTTGATTTTTCTTCCCCTTTAAGTACTTGTTGTAATATATCATTAAAAAATTCTCCTAATATAGGTGGAAAATTTGCTTTCATAAACTCTAAACCTTTAATATCTAAAGTTTCTTTAGCAATACCTTCTTGTTTAGTAATCCATTGAGCATATCTTCTTGTAGCCCTAAAATAAGCAGAACGAATAACACACTCTGTTTTCATTTCAAGTCTATGTTCAGTTACATTAAATGCTTCACGGGCTAATCTATTATAATCTTCATTAATTACATCTTGGTACTTTAATGCTACTTTTTCTAATATTTCATCTTTTTTAATAGCATCAAATGATTCAAAATCAGGGTATAAATAGAGTAATAATGGTTCTGCATTAAAATAATTCGAGTCTGTATCAACATATGCACAGTAATTCTCATCTTCTTCATCACAAATCCACCAAGGGACATCTTCTATATGTTTCATTTATACGATTTTTCTTCTACTATTTCTGATGATGTTAATATATTAATTATTTTCTTAACTTCACATCTTTTATCATTCATAATATACACAGAACGAGCCAGTTCTACAAATTCTTTGTCAAATCTCTTTTCATGTTCACAATCTCTAATCCAATCTTCTATATCCCAAAGTTCACCATTTATTTTAGCTAATTCAAGATAATGATTTTGAAGTTGACCATCATGTTTTTCAAATAAATCTACAACTAAAGGGTTAAGTTTATCAAATTCAGTCATAATATTGATTAACTTTTCTTCATCTTCAATTTTAAGTAATTTTAATTCTAAAATTGAAATTTTATCTAGTAATTCTCCGTTTGAAATTTCTACTTTCATACACTAAAATGTTTTTTCCCCGGGTATAGGTTGTGTGGTTTTAGGGGGATTACCGTCTGAATCTAGATCTATTCTTTCTGTTTTAAGGACTTTGTATTTTTTTCCTTTTAAATTAAATGATCCTCCTTGTTGTAACATTTTTCTAAAGAAATTTTCTTGAATTTCACTCCAACCTTTACTAATTTGAATTAATTCATCCTTTGTTGGGATTTTTCCATCAACTAAAATTGTAGCATTGGACCTAATTGATTGTTTTTTTAATGTCATATCTCTAATTGTATTTTACCTTTTATTACTTTATTCATGTGACGGTTTGCTGCTAAAGCAGATTCCTGTATAATCCTGTGACCGGATAATGTAATGGCTTCACTTAATATTGCTTCATTCATCCCATATCTAAAATTAGGTAATGCGGTGGCACCATATAAACTATTTAATAAAATTTTCATTGTATACTGCATTAAATGATTATATTCACCTAATTCCGTATTCCCAGATTTATATGCTTTTTTCATACGGTTTTTATATACAACACGTTCGTCAAACCATTTACTCAAAATAGCAGATAACGTAGATGTTTTATTAGTAGAAAAAAAGCAACCATTAGCCGAAACGGCGTATTTACCTTTTTCTACTGCTTTTATAATTTGTCTTACTTCCCAATAATCTTGTAACCCTTTAGTATTTTCAAATCTTACTTTAGATTTAGGATCCATGGCTTTTAAATCATTTAATCCTAAACGGTTATTCCTATCATCAGCATCTATAATTCTTCCAACATATGTTTCTCTACCAATATTAATAGTCATAATAATAGAAGGGTATAATGATGTTAAATCTTCATCAAACATATACTTATACAACCCGGCTTTAGGACAAAATAAATAACCACCAGCATAACCTTCTTTTTTTCTAGGGTGGATTTCTTTATTATTAGGTATAATTCCTTGGTCTAATAAATAAGCTGATATGGCTCCATCTTGGGTGACACTATTAGAATAAACTTCACTATAGTTATGTTTCCCTTTATGTGCTAAATTTTTAGTTAATGCTATGTATTGTAACTTTTCATCTAATTTTTGAAGGATTTCAACATCCCTAAAGTTATATTCAACAAATTTGTTAATATCGTCCTTATACAAATCATTTAAATTACCATCATACTCAATTTTATTTATACCAGCATATTTCTCCCCAATTGAATCTAATTTCCAAGAAGGTTCATCTTTAAAACTATATTTTCTATGAAGCCTCATATAGTCTAAAGATTCAATCCCAACTACATCTACTGACATTCCTTGTTTGAAAAACCATTGACTATATTTTTTAGATTTAACAGGTTCACTTACTTTACCATAAAGAGGGGACATTTGGTCTGCTATATCTTTACCACAAACATTACAGATTCTAAAATATGTGTAAGGATTATCAAAATAGTCGCTATTATATCCAATTAGGATATCTGGTTGTACTTTTTGGATAATTTCAACCCAATATAATAATAATTCAGCCTCAGTTTTAAAAGGTATTACTTTTTTGTAAGATTTAGTATCTTCAGGTACCTGACCTTTAGGATCTAATATTAAACAACCCCAACTATCTGATTGTTTGTGCCAAAATGCTATTGAAGTAATGGGCATAGGGGCTTTTTCAATATATTCTTCAGTTAGGGCTCCACCTATCTCACACTCAATATCATAAAATAATTCTTGATGACCTGTAGAGGGAGTATCATTGGTACCATAAGTTTCAATTAAGTACTTTTGGTGGGGTTTCATGTCATGAAAATGTAAATTAGGAGTGTTATTTTCTGGTTTATTTTTGTTATAATACCAATTAGAAATTGGTTTTAGTTTTTCACCATTTAACCCTCTACAAGTATAATTTTCTTCATCTACTATATAAGCAAAATTCTCATAAGGGATTACTTTATGTTCTCCATCGGATTCCCAAACATGCATTTCCCATACATTAGGTAATCCTTTTCTATACTTATTTCCTACGTAACACTTTTTATACAAAACTTATTTATTTTTTTCTATTATTTCTTTACCTAAATCCCCATACTTCTGTTATGGAATTTTTGTAATTCTTCTGTTGTAAAGAATTGAGATAAATCAGGTCTATAATAATTAATTGATTTCATCACTTTTAAGTCACGTGTTCTGTATACTACGAATCGGTCTTCGACCTGTTCAAAGTGACATGGCTCACCTTGTTCTTTAGAGCGGACGGTGACAGTCTCCATGGCTTCTTCTTGAGTGCTACAAGACTTCGACATATTACTTCCTTGTACTTCTTGATATGCTGGCCATATCTTATCTTTAAGGCCGTGTAGCATAGTACCGTTCCCAAAGGAAACATAAGCAATATCACACAAAGCATCCAAAACTTCCACGATGTCTCCGTTTTCGCAAGCCTGTCTATATTCTTCCAATTCTTCAAGTACAAAGTCGTATACGAATTGCCACTCTTTCTTTTCTGGTATTGTTGGTTCATAAGCATTTGGTTTTCCGAACGTGCGATTAAAAATTTCTACTTCATTAACAAATGGCACGTCGGCTTCGCTAAATAATTCTAATTGTTTTCCCATTAATTTATTACTTCTAAAAATTTAGTTTTCTTTACTTCTACAACTCTAAAATTAGACATACCTTCATTATGTTTATACATTTTAGCTTCAGCATCGGTTGCCGATATTGCTACTACTAAGTATAATTCAGTTGTTTTTTGTATTCTACCTCTTTCATTTTCAAATTCATTTTGAACTTTTACTTGCCAATATTCCATATTTTATTTATTTAATTTGTTAGTATTTTCTTTGGGCATCGTTAAACCCCCAATATAATTACCATCTTCTAGATGGGCAAATTTATCTTGATCTTCTCTTAAATAATCTTGTATTGCAGGTGAAGAAGATTTCTCCCAAGGGAAAATTAACCATTCATCCCCTTCATGTAATTTACTATAAACGTTAGGTGTAAAAGTTGAAGTGTGGGGTTTATGGAAAAGTGTAGCGGTCCATTGTCCAGGCATTTTATCCATAGTAACCCCACTATCAGTCATATCATCTACTACTAATGTATCTTTCCCTATGGTTTGTACTAAAGGTAAACCTGTTGCATGTGATAACATAACTGCTGGAATTAATCCTCCTCTAGGAATACCATAAATTGAATCTGCTAATGGTACTTCAAAGGGAATTTTTTCAGCTAAATCCTTTACAAGATCTTGCATATCCCACCAACTAACTGATATTTTATTTGGTTCTATTTTTAACATAACTATATATTGTTAATTTGTATTAATATACGAATTATTCTTGGTATTTCCAAATAAATCCATATGCTGTTTTTTGTTTTTTTCTTAAACAAGCTGATATTCCATCATTTCTGATGCTTAGGTGTCTAGCAGCTTCATTTATACTATTAAAATCTTTAATATGGTTTCCCTCTAAATCAAATTGTGAAATAGATTTTTTAGAAGTTGAAGTATTCCTGTATTTTTCAATCATTTCAGGGGTGGTTATTCTAGGATTTTGTTGTTTGGTTTTGGAAATTTTAGCTATTGTTTCTTTAGAACGAGGCTTAGCATTTTCAACCCAATACTCCTTCATTTTAGCTATTGTTTCTTCTGTATGTTTTTTACCTATATTCACTTCCCAAAAATAATATCCACCCCTAGAGATATTTAACCCATTATTAACCGAATCATATTTTTCAATATAATAAATTTCTCTT
>Ga0213863_10002824_pt1 | contig 12159 bp, 10 predicted proteins | sample PICome_8_FD_160128 | JGI IMG/M metagenome (GOLD analysis project Ga0213863, IMG submission 160128) | Coastal seawater microbial communities near Pivers Island, North Carolina, United States - PICO497 | ecosystem: Environmental > Aquatic > Marine > Coastal | place: USA: North Carolina... | reverse complement strand
CCAAAAACCGCCCGATTTTTACGGTCCAGCTCCTCAGGAGTCAACAGTCGGCCACGCCCCACAGACTCTAGCGCGACTTCTTGAATCTCGGTGAGGCTACCTGCGACAGCGGCAGTTCGAAACCACCGAGACAAAATCATATCAGCCAAAAGACTCTTCAATTTGAAGCCCTCAGCGGCAAAGCCAGCCGCTAATTCCTCGACTAAAGCCTCCTGAGCATTAAAAGCCAATAGATAAGCCTCATAATTAGGCAAGCTTCGATCAGCTGGCGCGACAAGCACCTCGGTACCAAATACCGAGGGCCACCAGAACTTTACAGTTGCCTTAGAAAAACGAGGGTCCTGAGCAATCCGCTGCCCTAACCATTGAATGCTGTCCCTGGTGCCTGAGGCCGCTGTGCTTTCGAAACCAGGGGAACGCATGTCGCGATACCAGGTGTCACCATACTGGTAACCTTCACTGCTCTTGAGACCGTCAGTCCAGGCAAGACTCACTATGATTGAGGGCTCCGGGTGGGCCTCAGCCATTTTGGAAGCCAACTCTACTTCAAACTCATAGTCTCCGGGACTCAACTCAAAATTGAAGGCCATCCAAGCGTTGGTATGGGTGAAATACACCGAATCAGTCCCACTATCCTCAAGCCAGCCTCTTGGATGACTCTCACCGGTTTCCTCATCGACCCACATATCCACTAAAAAGCGATCATCCGACTCAAATTGATGAGCATTAATTCGCCGTCGAACAAACCCGTCCTTCAAAACAGTGACCCGCTTGATGCCCATATGAGAGCACCACCAGTTGTCCTCATTGCTTTGATCCTGAATGCATCCACGAGGAGAAATATCTCTTATCGTAAAACTACCCCCATCATTGGTAACTCGTGCGGAGAGCCTACGCTTATAAACTTTATAGTCATCACTAGCGCTCACATCACGAACTAACTCGTGAACTTCACCCACCGGCACTTCGGGGCGTTTGTAAGACTCGGGGAGTGAGTCCAGTCCGCCCCACTGATCAAGGTAGTTGCCTCTATCCCCAAAGCCCTGATACGCACCCGCTACTGGATCTAAGCTTTCATGGCACACGGTACATGCAGGGTTGTACATAGTTGGGTTGTTAGTATCTGCCAGCGCCACCGGGTCGGTGGTTCTGGGCGCAGACCTTTCAATATCCACCCCCAAAAATTGATAATAAGTCCAGCGAGCCCGAGCGCGATTGCGATTAGTATCCGTAGACGGGTATCGATTCAACCACGCCGGCGTAGTCAGAACACCCGCATGGGGCCAATCGTGGTATTCAGAAATCGAATACTCGCCCGTTGCATCCTCAATAACGTTGTTCTCGATACTAGGTATATGCCCCATATTCTCCGCAGCTATGAAGGTATTTAAAAGCCTTCGATCGAAGAAGCCGTCTTTATCATGGAGTGGAGTATCAAAGGTCACATTTGCCTTGTACGCCAGGGCCGAGAACTGATTCACCACCGTATAGTCTGCGGTCACGACTTCGGTGTAGGGACGGTCATTTTCGACAATATAAGCGATCAGCTCTAGGGGCTCGCGAATCAATGCGTTACGGAACTCCTGATTAGCTTCTTCCTGTGTTAAAAAAGGCCTATCCCAATAAGCTTCTGTATCGAACTTCTCTGGAAGTTCTCTGGGGAGGCTGAGCTCAAATTCCCTAAATACAGGAAAGCGCCAGGTATCGAACTGGAAATCAATGCCATTTTTTAACCCATCGGTAAGTAGCCTATCGTTGGCGCCAGTCGTTATAAAGTCATGAAATCCCTCTCCTTCCATGAGGGCAATCAGCTCATTTTTTAGTCCGTATTTTAAAGATTGCGCACGCCTGATGGCTTCGTCGCTAGGGACTTTTCCCGCCAGAAGAATACCCGCACGACGCAGCGTCGTTTCCGGGCTTTCAATCACAGTGCCCGACCAAATGGAGCTGGCCTCTACACTACCGTCATCGGTGTTGGCACCTACGAGCAGAGTGAGGTAGTCGGCAAATGCGTAATAGCTGTCACCACCTTTAGCCAATACCGAACCGCCACCATGGCCCAGATCGCCAATAATTTTATCCAGCAGCCAATCTGCGCCAACACCCTCAGTGGTCACAAAGCGCTCAAGCGCGGCGTGATTTGAAGCCGGGTCGTCAGTAAATAGTAGACGGGCACCTTGCTGATCTGCCGTTAGCCCCTGTTGGTGACACACCGTGCAGTTTTGCTGAACCACGGGCTCGACTTCGCTTAAGTAGCAAGCTCTGGCGGTAGTAGCGCAGGCATTAGCCGTGTCTTCTTCCTCTGATTCAGCAGTACCCACTGCCCCTGAGTGCGCTTGATTAAGCGCACCTACTAATCCGCCAAATACGTCGTGTGGGCCGGCTTGGACGCTAGAACTACTTGCAACTACCCAAGCTGTCAGGACTAAAAGGCTGAGGCGTGCTGGACCGATGAGCGATGCAAAGTTATTACCAGAATGTGTGAAAAGCATCCCCAAGTTGAGACGAAAAGCTTTCATAAATGACCCGTAGTTTTTGCCTGGCGATTTTACTTCCCTATTTTACGACGACTTGCGGGTAATAGCTGTGCAATACCCGCCAGCCTGTAGGCTGAATCCGTCAAAAAGTGCAGCTCGTTGAACATAATATATTGCAAGCATAATCCTATTTTAAGACGCAAATTGCGACAGTAAATTCAAATTAAAACAGACTGGAAACTCATAATGTGCATCAGCTCACGTTACGTGCGGTGGATAAATTATATTTCACTGGATGTCGATGTTTCACAAGCACCAAAAAGCGGTAACCACATTCACCCACCATTCGATTTCTGAGCCGCGTGGCAGGATTCATCTAAGGCCTGCAACCGCTGCGGCGTACCCACATCAACCCAAGTTCCGGTGTAAATCTCGCCAGTAACTTTTCGTCCAGTGATGCCCGCGTCTAACAGCGGTTTGAGTGGCTGCTTGGCCGCTGTCAAATCCAAAAAGAAATCAGGGCGATAAACAGCAATGCCACTGAAGGTCAATGAGGCCTTGTCTTTCGAGTGAACACGGCCGCGCTCAATGCTGAAATCGCCGTCAGAGTGATGAGGGGGATTAGGCACCAGCACTAAGTGCGCGCCCGCATCTAAGGGCGAGCACTCAATTAACCGAGCAAAAGGAAATGGGCACCAAATATCGCCATTAACGACAAGAAAGGGACCCCCTCCCAGTAAAGGCAGGGCTTTGACAATACCCCCAGCAGTCTCCAAAGGCTCTGCCTCTACCGAAACACAAATTTGCACACCCCAACGACTACCGTCGCCGCAGAAATCAATAATCTGATCGGCTAGGTAAGCCGCATTGACCACAAGCTCCGTGAAACCCGCAGCTTTAAGGTTGAGAATGTGGTGCTCTAACAAAGGCTTGCCCCCTACTTGAAGTAAGGGTTTTGGGGTATTTGCGGTGAGAGGGAGCATGCGCTTGCCCAGCCCTGCCGCGAGTATCATAGCCTTCAAGTGAGCACCACTGGGCGATACCAGCTTTGGGTCTTGCAGGCCGGCAGTACCTGCCGATCAAAAACCTCAGCAAATCGAGCAATAGCAGGCACCGATGGCGCATAAATTGCCAACGCCTGAACCACATAGGCCAGTACCAGGGGTAAATCGTCGAGATAAGCGGGTTTTCCATCACGCAAGCAAAGCCGAGCAAAAATGCCCAAGACTTTGACATGACGCTGCAGCCCCATGAGATCGAACCAAACCGTAAATGTGTCATCGTCAATGGCGACCATGTGCTGCTCTTCTATTAATAACCTTTTGTAATCCATCAGCCAGGCTATTTGCTGCTGTCGGGACCAACTGATGTAGCAGTCCTTTAATAGGGATATAGGATCGTAGGTAATAGGTCCAATCACAGCGTCCTGAAAATCAATCACTGCCAGCTCACTATTGCCTACCACCATAAGATTGCGAGAGTGGAAATCGCGATGTACCACTACCTGTGGTTGCTCAGCCGCATTGGCGATAAGGCATTGGGTCAGACCGGCAAAAGCATCGTTAAGATCCTGAGCCCACTCAAGCCCTAACAGCTGGGGGATGAACCAATGGCGAAATAAATCCAACTCTGCCTGCAACTTGCCTGCGTCGTAACGAGTGAGCCCTGAGGTTGCAACGGGAATGGCGGCGACCTGATTGAGAGTGCTTAGGGCCATGGCATACCAAGGACCCGCCGAGTGATTGCTTAGAGTGGGGAGGAGCACATCATCCCCGAGGTCTTCCAACAACAAAAACCCTGCCTCAACGTCGGCGGCAATTAAAGCCGGAACGCGAATACCCCCCTGCTCTAACAGCTGGCGGATGTGCAGAAATTCAGGATTTTTTTCAGAATGAGGCGCATCTACGGCAATGAGGCTTGGCGTGGGCATGCCATTGATGGCTGAAAACGTCGCTCGATAATATTTGCGTGGGCTGGCATCACCAGCAATGAGATCGAAAGAAAGAACCTCTACTTCATTTCGCTGTGTTACGGCTCCGGCTTCAGTGTCAGCAGCCCTTACAAATTCCGCGATTTGGAGCGCTACCCAAGCTTTCAATGCTGACGCTTCTCTCACTCTAGAACTCCGGATGTGCAAAACTGCGTACGAAACCCGAAGTATTCATGGATTTGGTCGGCGACGCTAGGGTGAGACACGGGTAACCCACGGTTGCAACATGCATTAGATTAATCAAATACAAAAGCGCGCCATGGAAGTAACACAAAATACTGAGCACTCCGATAGTGAGACATCGGCTTCAGACCTTTCTCAGTCTGAGACTCATCATCGGACGCCAGCGCCAAGCAACCCGTGCGGATACCCGCCACAAAGGAAGCCGCGATAGCATTTGGTGCTGCAGCCGTGGCGTTGGTAATCGTCTATATTTTTATCTTTCACTCGCTATAGCCCGAGTTCCTTCCCACCATGGATCGCTAAGTAGATTCCTCGCAATCTTCTTCTGGAAATCAGTTTGTGCCCGGCGCGTTGACAATGGCCGTTACGATGGGACCGTTGCCTCAATCACCGAGTACGAAGATGGCGCTGCCATGTTAGAGCTGCGCACCCAATTTAAAGCCGAGGGCTATCCTTTTATTAAGTTCGACGTAAAAGTTTTAACCACATGGTCTGTTGCTTATGTGTTTTGGCAAGGCGACGATGATCCGGCCCACATCCATCGGCTCGAACTGAATCGCAGCCGGGGTGAAGACACCCAGATGGCAATGCCTTATGGCGGGAAAATTTTTTAGTAAAATCAGAAAGTTAACAGCCCGCTTCATCAGTGACCCAAAATAACTGGGTGGAGTACTACAGAGGCTTTAGGCCCCGGCAAATGGCTGTTTGCAGAGGCTGTCAGGGCAGGCCCGTCGGCAAAATTAATGAAGCGGCTGCAACCGGCCAAGATCAATGGTGTGGAGCACTGTCACCACCGCAACCCGGTCTTGGGTGCCCTGCCGACAGTCAAAAAGACTGCACGGATCGTTTTCGAGCCAAGGGCGCTGACTTGGAATACATCTACGCTGTTGGTTCTAGGTTAAGTCGTATGACACCGTTGGAGATTTACCTTCGCTTCAATCAGGATCGAGGAAAGAGCCCGTCGCAACCTCCCAAAGAAAACCATCCGGGTCGGAAAAACAGCCCGAATACCCGCCCCAGTCAGCACGACAAGCCGGTTTGATCAGTCGTGCGCCTGCTACAACGGCCGCGCTGAGTAACTCGTCTACCTCCTGCTCAGTGCGCATATTGTGTGATAGCGTAAAGCCCTGAAATCCCTCTCCATCAGCGGATGCTTGAACGTCAGCGGCGAGCTGTTGCCGGGGATAAAGCGATAGCGTCAAGGCCCCAAGGTTGTAAAAAACGATAAATTCGTTCGTTTGCTGGCGCTCAATAAAGCCCAAGCCTGCCGAATAAAATGTGCGCGAAACCTCAAGGTCTTTCACCCCGAGGGACAGCATTGACAGCCGAGATTCCATCACGGGCATTGGCGACTTCTCCTCATATGACTTGACTCCTGTACAAAATGATCTTGAGCCTTGTGACCGACTCAGGCCACATCGTCGCATGCTTACATTGAATGAGCTCACTTGGTGTACAACTTATCTGGACTTGATCCAGCGCACTTCTTAGACTGCCTATACACCTTCCAAATGACGCCCTCGTGAACTCAACTGCCGGCTCTGAACAAGAAATACTGCTGATCTGTGGCATGCACCGCAGCGGCACCAGCTTAGTCGCAAAGTGCTTCGAAGTCTTTGGTTATGGATTGGGTGAGACCCTGATGGCGCCCAGCGATGACAACCCCAAAGGGTTTTTCGAAGATCTTGATGTCGTCGAGCTCAATGATGAGCTGCTTCAGGAAAACGGCTCCACCTGGGACGCACCGGTTTTCATGGGTCAGCAGCTTTTATCTTGGGACGACTCCCAACTTGAAGCCGGGGCGAAACTACTCAAAACCAAGCTCGATCGTGAACCCCGACTGGCCATCAAAGACCCCAGACTCTGTCTGATGCTGCCTTACTGGCGTGACGTTGCCCAATTCCTGAATGTTCCACTCAGGCTATGCCTTGTTTATCGAAATCCCCTTGATGTTGCAGCATCACTGGAGCAACGCAACGCAATGCCGCTCTCCATAGGCCTTGGTCTCACCCAGGCCTATTGGTCACAGCTACTCAGCGACACCGAATCTGAGAGTTTTGTGGTGGGCTATGAAGCTTTTTTAAACGATCCCATAACTACCTTGGATGGTATCGCAGCGTGGCTAGCAGAACCTGTAAAATCTGACGTATCAGGTGCTTTCGTCAAAGAGTTTATTGACGGGAATATGCAACACCACAAACACCAACTCGCAGAGCTAAACAATAACCCGCTAGTGCCTAAGGGGTTGCACCTCGCCGCCCAGGCACTCAGCCAGCGCAGCCGTTCTGAAGCAGTCCCCGAGCCAATGTGGTTAGCAGCCTCGCAGTTAGATAGGACAATTTTTTCTGAGCTGCTTGCGCACCAGCTCTCGGACCGCTTGCTGCAGCTGAAAACTCGCACCGAAACAGTGACGTCGCTGGAGCTAGAAAGCGCGCAAAGAGGATTTGCAATAGCAGACCTCACTCGACAAAAGGCTGAGCGCGAAACACACATTGATGTACTAGAAGCACGCGTCTCAGAAACCCGTAAAGAATTAAAAATCAGCCAGACTTTTGCCGCTGAGCGTGTGAAAGAGCTGGAAAAAACACAAGACGATTTTGAGCGCACCACCCAGGCACTAAACCAGGAACTGACAAATACACAAGACGATTTTGAGCGCACCACCCAGGCACTGAACCAGGAACTGACAAAAACCCAGTATGACTTTAAAAACACCACAGAAGCGCTGCACCGTGAAACGTTGCAAAGCCAAAGCCTCGCCAAGAATCTGTCTGAAGAAGTGGCTGACAAGGCCGCACTGGCGAAACATTTAGAAACTGCCAGAACGGACTTGCTAACAGAGCAGGAAACCGGGCGTCAGCTTAAGCAAAGCTTGGGAGAAGCAAAAACCCAGTTAGAGGCTTTCCATCGTCAGGTAGAATCTCTCAAGGAAAAAGCAGACTGGCTGTTCTATCTACTTGAAACCGACTATGGCCGAATTCTTCAATACGAAGCCTCGTTTGTAGGTCGCCTTCAGCGCTTAGGGCGACGTGTTTATCGGACGCTGACCTTCCAGCGGGGCCGCGCCACCGCCTACGAGGACACCGTTGCTGCAGCACATACCTTCTTCGCTGACCATGAATTGACAGTACCCGAATCCCCACCCAAAAAATGGCAGCAAATTCTTACGATGGTGCGATACACACTGGCACATCCCATCAGCTCGCTGCGGAGTGTGAGCCCCGCCAGATTGCGCAAGGTGTTGTCAGTAATAAAATCGACCGATGCTCAAGACCTTGAGACTTGGGTGGATGCGCGTTTTCCTGACGTTGCAGCACCTCAGGCTGTTGCCGAACTTCCTCCCATACCCGCTGATGAGGTGCTGGCATTTCCGAAAAGCGATCAACCAAAGGTCAGTATTTTAATTCCGGTTTACAACGAGTGGGTCGTTACCCACCGTTGTTTATGGTCAATTTTGCAATACACCGAAGGCGAGTACGAAATCATTATTGCCGATGATTGTTCGACCGACGAAACCGCCAATATCGCCCACTACGTCACGGGTGTGACTGTGGTGCACCAAGAAGAAAATCAGCGGTTTTTAAAGAACTGTAATAGCGCAGCTGTGAAGGCTCGGGGTGAGTTTCTGCTGCTACTTAATAACGACACTACAGTGACCGAGGGGTGGCTGAAACCACTACTAAAACGCTTTGAACGCTCTGATGTCGGTATTGTCGGGCCCAAGCTGCTATTTCCCAACGGTAAGCTTCAAGAGGCAGGCGGCATTATTTGGAACGACGCCTCAGGGTGGAATTACGGTCGGGCCGATGACCCCTCTCGTCCTCAATACAACTACGTGCGCGAGGCAGACTATGTGTCTGGGGCGGCGCTCATGATTCGCCGTTCGCTTTGGCAGGAGCTGGGTGGATTTGACGAGACCTTTGTACCCGCTTACTACGAGGATACCGATCTGTGTTTTTCGGCGCGAGCAGCGGGTTATAAAGTTGTATATCAACCCGCATCAGCGATTGTGCATTATGAAGGCGTAACCAACGGCACCGACCTTGGTGGCGGGCAAAAGCAATATCAGGTGGTTAACCAACAGCGATTTCTCGAGAAGTGGCAGGTCGAGCTCACGAATTTTCACTTTCCCAATGCCGAGCAAGTATCCCGAGCTCGGGACCGCAGCCGCGACAAGCGCTCGGTACTGATCATTGATCACTATGTACCGCACTACGACAAAGATGCAGGGTCACGATCGACCTGGATGTACATAGAATTGATGCTCGACATGGGCTGGCGGGTGCAGCTTATAGGCGCCAATTTTTTCCCCCATCAGCCCTACACCGAGAAACTGCAGCAGATGGGCGTTGAAGTGCTGGTGGGAGAGCACATGGCTCGCAACCTCGACCAGTGGCTGAGCGAAAACCTCCCCTTTACAGATCAAATTTTTCTTCATCGACCACATATTGCGGAGCAGTTTCTGCCTCACCTAAAAAAACAGGCGCATTGCCCACCTATCATTTATGTCGGTCACGACCTGCATTATTTGAGAACTCAACGAGAATACGAATTAACTGGTAAACCCGAGCTTCTTCGAGAGATAGAAACCTGGAAGCAAAGGGAAACTGCTGTCATTTCGAGTGTCGACACATCACTGTATTTTTCAGAGGTGGAAGTCGAAGAAATTAAGCGCATCTTGCCTAATTCTGTAGTAAGCACTATACCTCTTTATATTCTGAAGGCTCGCAAACTAGAGCCTATTGAAACACGGGTGCCTGAGTTACTTTTTGTCGCAGGATTTAATCATCCCCCTAACATTGATGCTGCAATCTGGTTTGCAACAGAGATACTCCCGTGTATTCAAGCGGCAGTCGGACCAGTGCATGTGAACATTGTCGGCTCGAACCCTAGCGGCGCAGTTCTAGAACTCGCCACAAGCGATATACAGGTGCATGGATATGTCACTGATGAGGAGCTCAAGGAGCTATACGCCAGAGCAATTTGCGCGGTGGTGCCACTGAGATTTGGTGCTGGAGTAAAAGGTAAAGTATTAGAAGCAATTCGCTTCGGTGTGCCGGTAGTGACTACTTCAGTAGGGGCGGAAGGTATTCCCAATGCCAAAGCAGTTATGGACATTGCCAACGACCCTAAGACTTTTACGGATGCTGTAGTTAACCAAATGACAGTAAAGCGCGATGCTCAGGCGAACGCCGCTGATTGGTTAAATCAGTATTTTTCGCCCACTCAGGCACGCGCCTCACTGAATAAATTTAAAAGTCGTTGACAATCAAACTGTCGAGATCTGGTATTTGATGGGGTTGATTCAACAGACAAAAAACACCTTTCTAAGCGGAAATGTCTGGTGGTCGGATTCGCATCGTAAATATTTTCAGGGGCCAAAACGCTGTAATCGAGTAATCATTCGGTTTTCAGAAGGCTATTAGAGCGTCATTGAGTGCCGTGGGGATTATCAAGGATTATCTGGGTCAATATACTCACCGATATTGATTACTTCGGTGTTGCCCGGTTGTGACCAAGTGGACGGATCATCAGGGTCCATAAGCTCACCAATGTTGATAAGCTCGTGACTCTCCGACCGCGACCAAGTAGACGGATCATCAGGATCCATTGGCTCACCAACATTAAGCACCTCAGCATTCACTAGTTGCGACCATGTAGAGGGGTCGTCAGGGTCCATGGGGGGGCCTATATTAACCAGCTCAGCAGTCTCAGGTTCAGTCCAAGATGTTGGATCATCGGGATCCATAGGAGGGCCAATATTTATAACGCCTGGCTCCCCAAGCTCTATAGCTGTTGCTTGTGACGCAACTTTTTCCAGACTGGATCCGCGCAGACTTGGTTTCTCTGGAAAGATCTTCTCTGCGGGTTGATCAATCGCTTCCAGAGCACCCGACTCACCAATCGGTCCTGTTAAGGACACATCGCTCTGATCTAACGTCTGTACGTATGTGGCTAACCAAACAACGCCAATCGCAGCTGATGCGAGGATTACGTATCTCATCATTTTAGATTCCGCCTAAATTCAAAAATAACCCAGCACAATTTGTGAACCACATAGTTCTTTACCTTGTGAGCCAAAACTCAATGCAACACTAGCAAGACCATACAGTACTAGCATTTTTTATCACGAGTACACGAGCAAGGTGTGCTCGGCGCGAATAAAACCGTAAGCCCTTCACATCCCTGCACTTAAACGAAGTCACCTCATCCATCGCAAAAGCTTCAAAAATTGCCAAACGCTTAACTCCCTCACAATCTCGCGTCTAGACCGCCACACAGTAGGCAACGACTTTAAAGCGACCCATTTTGCCACCCAAAGAATCGTGCACTGCCGACGCATTAGCATCTGAATAGTGAACACGCATAACGCTAAAAAGTGGAGGATCAACGCAGCAGGCAAAAACCAGAGGGGGAAGTTTTTCAACATCATCCAAAGGGTGTTTCGATGGGTCAGCCTCACAGATAATTCACTTTGAAACCCTGTTGATGCTGAACGTAAATGCCTCACCTTAGCCTCAGGGATAAACCAACATTTAAAGCCAGCCAGCTGTAATCGAAGACCCAAATCCGTATCTTCAACAAAGAGAAAGTAACTCTCATCAAAGCCGCCAACCCGCCAAAATGCTCCCACGTCCAGTAGGCACGCACCCCCGCAAGGCCCGAATATTAACTCCTCGCGCAGAACCACGCTGTTAATCGCTCTGCCATACCAGCGCTGCCAGGCATTTCCAGAGCAGTGGAGCTCGTCACCCGCATCATCGATTATTGTAGGATCTTCAGCACTCAGCATCAAAGGCGCAAAACTCCCTGCACTTGGATGACGAGCCGCGCAGGCCATCAATTTATTCAGACAGTCAGGCTCAAGGTAAGCATCAGGATTAAGGCAGAATAAATAGTCATTCACCGTCAAGCCTGAGGCTATGTGATTAAGGGCTGCGCCATACCCCTTGTTGGCTTGACCAAAAATTACTTTGCAGTTTGTCAAAGAACGCAAATAGTCAGCGGTCGCCGCATCGGTTGACGCGTTATCGTAAATGCAAATTTCATCCGGCTGCAGCGTCTGAGCAGCAAGGCATCCAAGACAGCGCGGGAGAAGATCACCGCTATTGAAGCTAACGATACCCACCACAAGTTTTCTGTTGTAGCCAATTGCAGAGCTCAATCGCTTAGACCGTCACAGTTGCTTTAAGTGGCAATATTAAATGCTGCATCGCAGAATCCCTTTAGCTGCCACACTACTCGGTCGAAAGAACACAGACGGTGACAGAAGAAAAAACAGTAGCAATCACTATTTATCGCCCCCAAAAAATTTTCTCTGGCCTTATTGCCTACCCTCGCAACGGTCATAACGCTGACTTGGCCCGCGTCTTTTGGCTCGCCGTAGTGCAGAAGTATAGCCCTCATGTAGTAAGGGCGCTAAGCGTAAATGCCGCAATAAGTTACGCCAACCTATATTCAGAAGTTACCAAAGTCCTATAATTGTCGACGGCCAGCATTAAGACGGCG
>Ga0213863_10002822_pt1 | contig 12162 bp, 10 predicted proteins | sample PICome_8_FD_160128 | JGI IMG/M metagenome (GOLD analysis project Ga0213863, IMG submission 160128) | Coastal seawater microbial communities near Pivers Island, North Carolina, United States - PICO497 | ecosystem: Environmental > Aquatic > Marine > Coastal | place: USA: North Carolina... | reverse complement strand
AGACTGTTTACTATGTTTGCGGCACCACCTGAACAATCGCTAGAATGGAATGATAGTGCAGTTGAGGGGGCATCACGCTTCCTTCGAAAACTCTGGAAAGCAGTCAGTAAGAGCATTTTAGAGGCAGATGCGAAATTGACTATTCCAAGTGAATTAAATCAAGAGCAACAAAATCTTAGGTATAAAACGCACACTACTATCTCCAAGGTAAGTAATGACTTTGGTAATCGACAAACATTTAACACTGCCATTGCAGCAATAATGGAATTGCTGAATGATATAGGCAAAATGTCCGAGGGATCATGTGTCGCTAAATTAGCTGTTGAGAGAGAAGCACTAGAAATTATTATATTACTTTTATCGCCTATCGCTCCTCACATATGTGATCGGCTATGGAATATGCTTGGCAACAAAGATATGCTGATCAATGAAAAATGGCCGAATGCAGACAAAACAATTTTAACAAAAAAAATATTAAAGATTATCGTTCAAGTAAATGGGAAATTGCGAGCCCAAATTGAAGTGCCTCATAACTCAACTAATGAGTTTATAGAGAATATTTCCAAAGAGCATGAAAATGTTAGACGCTTCACTGATGGACTTACTATCCAAAAAATAATATTAGTGCCGAACAAGTTAGTTAATATTGTTGCTAATTAAACATAACGTGCCAAAAAAATAAATTTTATAAGTCAAGTAAGAAGGAATGAATCACGATGAAAAAATTAATCTCTGTTGCTGTTTTAAGCATCTTAGTATGTAGTTTTTTAGTTGGTTGTGGCTGGCATCTTAGAAGTGCTGGAACCGCACAGGTACTTGGCAATATTGGACAAGTCTTTGTTAGTGGGGATGAGAACACTTTACTTTATCGTTCGGTCATTAAGTCACTAAAGTTCAGTAATGTAGGTATTGCAGATACTTCAGCAACAGCTGAGATTATTATCTCACTGATAAACCAAAGATCTAAAAGCCGAACAGCAACAGTGAGCTCGTCGGCAAGAATATCTGAATTACAAATTATCGAGTTAGTCGATGTTATAATTTCTACTGGAAATGGAGAAGTACTATTGCCTAAAACAACACTTAGGAGAGAGAAGTTTTTTACCTACAACGAAGATAACGTTTCAACAAATAATGAAGAAAATAAAATGCTTAAACGTGAAATGATAAGAAAATTAGCGAAAAATATTATCCGTCGCCTAAATGCTACCATTAAAATGATGGATCAAAATGAACCTGAAAGCTGAACAGCTCAATGAACATTTGAGCTCACAAGGGCTTTCTGAAACATATATTATCAGTGGAGACGAGTCAGTCCTAGTTCAAGATTGTGCAGATACTATCAGAAGGCAGGCTGCTGCCAATGGTTACAGCGAAAGAAAAGTGTTTAATGTAGATAGTAAGTTTGATTGGAATACCATTCTTTTTGAAGTTGATAATATGTCGCTATTTTCAGAAAAAAAGTTTATAGAGATTCGTATAATTTCTGGAAAACCTGGAGAAAAAGGATCAAAAATAATTCAAGAATATCTTCAAAAAATACCTAAAAAGACTTTAACATTGTTTATTTCTCCAAAATTAGATCGCTCAACTAATAAAAGTAAATGGTTTACCGCGATAACAAAAGCAGGTATTTCTCTACAAATATGGCCCATTGCATCTATCCAGTTACCACACTGGCTGAATAACCAGCTGGATAAGTATGGTATTGAGGTAAGTGATGAAGCTTTAAGGGTGTTGACTGATAAAGTTGAAGGAAATCTTCTCGCTGCTACCCAAGAGATTGAAAAACTCAAACTCTTAGGGCCAGAGGGAGAGATATCAGCTGAGGCTATGTCATCTTTAATTATTGATAATGCAAAATTTAACGTATTTATCTTATTAGATGAAATGATGGAGGGAAATGCAAAAAAAGCTTGTCGTATTCTTCAGGGGCTACGTGATGAAGGTACCGATATAACTATTATTCTATGGGCTATTACTAGAGATATAAGGATACTAATAAAAGCGACGGAAGCAATTTCTGCAAAAAAAAATGTTGACTCGTTGTTACAAAAATTAGGTGTATGGGATAAACGAAAGTCTCTTATAAAAAAAGCTATTAGCAGAATTTCAATGAGACAGTTGGAACAAATGCTAAGACTTGCAGGAGGAATAGATCGAGCAATTAAAGGGTTAAGGCAAGGGGCTCCATGGGATGAACTTACAACACTAGTATTAGCCTTATGTGGTGTCAGATCGGTAAATGCGAGAAATCTCAGAATATCTCTTCAATGAATTTCAGTTACATCTTATGGGGGCAATTGTACTGAAATTCCTTCTAGATGATTTTGGTCTTCTCTATTTTTTAGTTAAAAATTTATTTAATGCATTAAGACGTTCTGGTGTACCAATATCCCACCAGTTTTCCGACCAAATCGTGCCTGTTACTCCATAGCGAGCAATTTCATCAGCTAAAATATCTCGTAATGGAAACTTCTTTATAGATTGCTTGTGTGAGCGAAAAATCTTGGGATCCAATATAGAAATTCCACTAAAAGTATAAGTGTCCCTTTGAGGCACTCGAAGACCAACTATATTTTGAGGGTTAATAGTAAAATCTCCTTTAAAATTATGATTAGGGTTAGGAATCAATACTAAGTGGGCACGAATTTTAGGCTGTAATTTCTTTTTTAAGAGTACATCTAATGGAAAATTAGACCATACATCGCTATTAATTAGTAAAAAGGGTTCAGTGCCTAGTAACGGTAGAGCTTTCCTGATACCTCCGCCTGTATCTAATAATTCTGACTCCCTCGACCACTTTATATTCACCCCAAAAAATTTTCCATCACCGAAATATGATTCGATCTGGTCGCCTAACCAGCATGTATTAATCACTATTTCATTTATTCCAATTGAAGCTAAATTTTCAATGTGATGCTGAAGCAAAGGTTTTTCTGCAACCTTAATAAGTGGTTTTGGAGTGGTTGCCGTAATGGGGTCCAATCTCCTTCCACGACCAGCTGCCAAAATCATTGCTTTCATGACTTAAACCCTTCGTTACTTTTTAACTGAAAATCGCCCGCTTCTTCCCACGGCTTATACCAAGATTGACTGGAAACCACTGGAAGAATCTTGCATTCAAACCACTCTAAAAAGTTAGATAGCTTTGGATGTGGCCTTAGTTGCTCAATTATGTAGCGAATGACGAGTGGCAGATCGTTTAAATAGCTATGCTTGCTGTCTCGTAAATGTAATCTTGAAAAAATACCAAGCACTTTAATATGTCGTTGAAGACCCATTAAATCCAACCAAGAAATAATTTCTTTATCAGAAGCTCTAGATGCGATACCTAGTTTTTCAGCCCTTCGGTAATAATCTAGAGATTTTTGTATTACCCAGTCTTTTGGCAACCTGATGTAGCAATCCCTATAAAGAGAAACTATATCGTAAGTCAGAGGTCCTATCACTGCATCCTGATAATCAATTACACCAACAGAACTACCTGGCAATCTCATTAGATTTCTTGAATGAAAGTCCCGATGAACAACTACTTGGGTTTGTTCCAATGCACTTTCTATAATAACTGAAAAAGCTTCATCAAGTAGCTTATTGTCGCTTTCCTCTATATCAAATTTAATTAACCCCCTTAAAAACCATTCCCTAAATAAATCCATTTCAGCTAGTAAGAGTTCTCTATTGTATGATGTACACATAGATTCGTTTTTAGGAATTTTCTGGATTTTGATCAGCTCTCTTTCTGCGGAAGCATAGAATTTTTTTGCATATTGACCCATAAGTGACGATGCCAGTAAATCGTCTCCAAAATCTTCTAATAATAAAAATCCTGAGGTGTAATCAACAGCATGAACTATTGGCGTCCTTATATGATGTTTTCTAAAGCACTGCGATAACCTTACAAAAGAGGTATTATTTTCACTAGATGGCGGCGATAGAACAGCTATTAAGGTAGGTTCAGAGTTAATTCTAAAATATAGTCTAAAACCTGCATCACTATTTATTTGGGTAAGCAACATCGGTTCATCTAGCCTAGCGCAAGTAAACAAATGTTGCTGAATCCAATTTTCAAAAAGAGCTAAATCTATCATATTTGTAATTCAATAAAAAAAAGACTATAGATTTTACCTCAAACCCTCGCATGATGCTTCATAATGAGTAAAATGTAACATTGATTAGGTTACTAAAAGTTTATTCACACAAAAAATAGGCAAGCATGATGCAAAGAGGTATGGGCCACATATGTGAGAATCCCTTTGGCGTATTGCGCTCATCATACTTGTTTATGACATTTATTTTTTTTATTGTCTTATTTTCACAACAATCATTTGCAGAAACAACTAATACATATCTCCAGTGGGAATGTGCAACAGGGAATGATGGAAAGTGGATTTGCTCACAACAGTCCGTACTAGGAAATGAATATCCAAGACCAAATAAAATTGAAACTTTTTCTGTTGTAGAAGAAGAGATTGAAAATGAGACAGCAACACAAGTCAAAAAAGCTAGTAATCTTGATTGGATTGATGAAGAAGATCTTGCTGAAGAACAGCTTGCCTCGAGAGCTTCTGGATGTTGTGGGGCTTATATTGAACCAGAACGCAACTATCCAGATTCAAACCTTGAGCCTGAGGACGCGCCATTAAGAGTTGCATCCGAATCCACAGAGCTCATTCAAGATAATGTCGCTTATCTAAAAGGTGATGTAAATATCACACAGGGTTATCGCCAAGCACGCAGTGATACAGCAACTGTAGACCAAATTAATAGAACTGTAGATTTAGAGGGTGATATAGAACTTAGGGAACCGGGCATATTGCTCCGTGGTGACGCAGCATATATGAATATGGATTCCTTAGATGTCGAGATCAATAATGCGACATATCTATTGCATGAATCTGGAGCCCGAGGCACAGCACAAAATCTCCAGAGACCCGGTGGGGATATTTTCTATATTGATGATGGTGGTTATACTACCTGCGAACCTGGAAATAATGCATGGCGTCTTGTAACCTCAAAACTGGAGGTGAATCCTGGAACAGGAATTGCCACCGGCAAACATGTTCGCTTAGAGGTCAAAGATATCCCAGTTTTGTATGTGCCCTGGGTTAGATTTGCAATTGATGATAGAAGAACAAGTGGGCTTCTGTTCCCTAGCTGGGAAAATACTGAAGACAATGGATTAGATTTTTCGCAGCCAATATATCTAAATCTTGCACCAAATTATGATGCGACTTTCACACCCCGATACATAGAAGAGCGTGGGGAAATGGCTGAACTAGAAGTGCGACATCTCTCTAAAATTTCCGAAACCATTTTTAGTGGGGCATTCCTTTCCAGTGATGATGGTGGTGGTGATGATGATGACATTAATTCTATTACGAAGAAAAAAAATCAAGAGGGAGAAGATAGATGGGTGGCTGATTTAAGGCATAATGGATCTATCAGGGGTTGGAGCTCTAATCTAAGTTATACAAGAGCAAGTGACGAAGACTACTTTCAAGATCTTGATACCACAACCCTCGAGGTAATTAGCAAGTCTTATCTAGAGCAGAAAGGTGCCGCCACAAAAAAAATTAAAAATTGGGAATTTCTCATTGAAGGCTCAGGATATCAAACACTTATCAAAGATGGATTAGATCAATACAAACTGCTTCCTAGAATTCAAGCTGATGGTAATTTTACTGTTGGTAATTTCGAATTTAGTATGAATAATCAGTTTAGTGATTATGATCATAATGAAAAATCAAAAGTAACAGGTCGTAGGCTAAAATTGGATTATTCTGCTAGTTGGGACAGTTCTTGGGAATGGGGCTACTTCCGCCCAACTTTAAAAATAAAACATCGAACATACGATTTAGATGGCCCTGTATATGCTGGGGGTGACGATAGTCCATCAGTAACGGTTCCACTGGGGATTATAGATACAGGAATATATCTCGATAGAGCAACGACATGGTTGAAAGGATACACACATACATTTGAACCAAGACTCTATGTGGTAATAGCAAGTGACGAAGATCAAAGTGATTTACCAATATTCGACACAGGTGAAACGACTTTTGATTACGATATGCTATTTAGGGATGAGCAATTTAGTGGTGGTGATCGAATATCTGATACAAAACAAGTCTCTATAGGGATAACTACAGCTCTCATTGATGATGAAGATGGTATTGAAAGAGTAAGTGCTAGCCTTGGACAAATTCATTACTTCGATGACCGAAATGTATCTTTGGGAACATCTGTGACTAAGGAGATGAAAAGAGATGATTCTCCTTATGCAGCAGAATTTCAAATGAGACTCGGCGACAACTGGTGGGCTATTGCCGATGCAGAGTACGATTCAGACGATAGTGAGCTTGATCGTGGGAGTTTTGGCCTCGGATACCATGGACAAGGAAATCGTCTTCTAAACCTAAGTTATCGATTCAATAATAAAGATCCATTAATAATAAACGGCAAAAAGTACGACAACGATATTGAGCAAAGTGATTTTTCTGTTGCATATCCAATCACTAGGAGCTGGGATTTTGTAGCGCGTCATAATTATGATGTCACGAATACTAGGATTTTAGAGACCTTTATTGGAGTGCAGTATGAAAGTTGTTGTGTTCGAGTTAGCTTGTTGGGACGTAAATTTATTGATCGAGACGATCTAGAATCATTACCTATGGATCAATTGGAGGAAGATAATGGTATATTCCTTTCTTTCCAAATAAAAGGTATAGCAGGTTTTGGATCTAAAATGGACCGAATAGTTCAGGACGGAATATCTGGTTATGAAATACCTGATAACTAATAAATTATGATAAAAGTAAACTTTTCATTGTCGTATATATTTATAGCGCTCTTCTTTGCTGCAATTTCCTTTTCATTAGTTGCAGAAGAAATACTTATAGATGAGGTCGTAGCATCTGTGAATGATGAGGTTGTAATGAGAAGCGAACTAGAAGAAAGGGCTTTGGAGGTGATCGGAAGACTGCAAGCAAGCAATACTAAAGCGCCACCAGAAGAGGAGATTTTATCTCAGGTTTTAGACCGCCTAGTTATTGAGAGAATTCAACTTTTAAAGGCTAAGCAGGCTGGAATAAGATATTCTGATGAAGAGGTCAACAATGCAATAAGCGCGACTGCGCAACGCCAAGGTAAAACTTCACAAGATCTTTTAGATGATGCACAAAGGGGTGGGATAAGCCCATCAATTTTTCGACAAAAAGTAAGGGAGCAACTACTAATTAGTCGTGTTCAAGAAGGGAATATGAATAAAAGAGTGTCTATCAGTGAGCAAGCTATAGATAATTTTCTCAATACTGAAGCAGGTCGGTCCTGGGCAACACCTGATGTAAACCTGGGACATATTATGCTACCTGTTTCATCCAATAGTTCTGAGGAAGCGACATCTAAAGTTAAAGAGGCAATTCTAGATATTTATTTTCAAATAAAAAATAATCAAGACTTCAAAGCTATAGCTATTGCCAAATCAAAAGGAAGAGAGGCTAAAAAAGGTGGTGATATGGGTTGGAAAAAAGCGGATCAACTACCTGAAATTTTCATGCAAGCAATTCAAAATATATCTCCAGGTCAAATCACGGAACCAATTAAAAGTGACGCTGGGTTTCATATCCTCAAACTCTATAACCGAAGAGGTGGGATTTCAGAAAATTTGGTCCAGCAGCATAATGTGCAGCATATTTTATTGATCCCAAACGAAGTAAGAGATAAAACTCAGACACTGGAAGCGATAAAGCAAATTAGGGTTAAGATATTGAGTGGAGAAAAATTTACTGAAAGCGCTAAATTGTATTCTGAGGATATTGGTACATCATTGTCAGGTGGTTCTCTTGGTTGGTCAGTTCCAGGGCAATTCCAGCCTAAATTTGAGGAGATAATGGCTGCTGTTAATATAGGTGACGTCAGTGAAGCTTTTGAGACTACCTATGGTTGGCATATATTGCAGGTAACAGAACGCCGCGAGCAAGATTTTAGTGGTGATATTAAGCGCTCTCAAGCAAGAAATACACTAAAACAGAAAAGGTTTAAAGAGGAACTAGAAATCTGGCTAAAAGAGATACGAGACGAGGCTTTTATAGATATTAAATTGTGATTAGAATAGCCGTTACTCCAGGGGAGCCATCTGGTATAGGACCAGATTTACTGATACAGCTTTCACAAAAACCACTCGATTTTGAATTGGTAGCTTACGCTGATCCAACACTTTTGATATCGAGGGCTAAAGCTTTAGGTCTACCGCTAAAAATTAGATTGCATAACCAATCTAAGCCCGCAGCCTCAGGAAAATATGAGCTATCAGTTAAACCTATTATATTGAAATCTCCAGTTATTCCGGGTATCTTAAATTCGGACAATTCTGGGTATGTATTGGAGGCACTCTCTACAGCAATTGCTGACTGCCAAAAAAAATACTGCCAAGCGCTTGTAACAGGGCCGATCCACAAAGGTGTTATAAATTCTTCAGGTGTAAAATTTACAGGTCATACTGAATTTTTGGCTGATAAAACCTCTACAAAAAAAGTTGTGATGATGCTTGCCACAGAGGGCCTCAAGGTAGCGCTTGTGACAACACATATGCCTCTATCTGAAGTACCAAAACACATCACAAAAGATTCGTTAAAAGAAACCATTTATATTCTTAACAGTGATCTTGAGAAAAGATTCGGGATTAAGCGCCCCAAGATACTAATTTGTGGGTTGAATCCCCATGCAGGTGAAGATGGTTACTTGGGTATGGAGGAAATAGATATCATCAAGCCTTGCATGAATCAGCTAAGAAGTGAGGGAATCTTGCTTGAAGGACCATTACCAGCTGATACAATCTTTACACCTAAATATCTGAATAACTGTGATGCAATTTTAGCGATGTATCATGACCAAGGGCTTCCAGTGATAAAATATAAAGGCTTCGGTAATGCAGTAAATATAACCCTCGGGTTGCCAATCATACGAACATCTGTCGATCATGGTACAGCGCTTGAATTAGCTGGAACAAATATGGGCAATATAGGAAGTCTTGTAACTGCTATCGAATATGCAAAAAAAATGGTAAGCCACGGCATATGAATGATTCTAATGGGCTACCAGTCCATAAAGCACGAAAACGTTTTGGTCAAAACTTTTTAGTCGATTCTGATGTTATTAATTTAATAGTCAATGCAATCCAGCCAAAAAAAGAAGACAATTTAATAGAAATTGGAGCAGGAAAAGGTGCTATAACAGAAGCCATTTTAGATAATTGCCCAAGTTTAAAGATTATAGAGCTAGATAGGGATCTTGTAATTATTTTAAAAAACAAATTCAAAAATTATGATAAATGTAAAATACAACAAAGCGACGCCTTAGAGGTAGATTTTAGAACATTTTTTTCTACTGGGTATCCTCTACGAATTATCGGTAATTTACCATACAATATAACTACTCCGCTTTTATTTCATTTATTGGAATGTCATGAGTATATTACTGATATGCATTTTATGTTACAGAAAGAGGTGGTAGATCGGATTAGTGCATCACCTGGTAATAAGAATTACGGGAGATTGAGCGTTATGGTCCAATACTATTGCAATGTGTCTCCCCTTTTTTTAGTGCCACCATCAGCTTTCTCCCCCTCTCCAAAAGTTTACTCAATGATAGTCTTACTATGCCCACATAAAGAAATACCTCATGTTGCAGAAAATCTAAAATTCTTTTCTAAATTAGTCAGAATATGTTTTCAGCAGCGACGAAAAACTATGCGTAACTCAATTAAACTTCTTCTTTCTGAAAAGTATATAGAAAAACTAAGTATTGACTTGACCTTGCGTCCAGAACAACTCAGCGTTGCTCAATTTGTCAATCTTAGTAATCAAATAGGTTTGCTATTATGATTAATATAGATGTATATATAACATCAAATTATTTACCAGAATATTCAGATCCCGAGGATAAGAAATTTTCTTTTGTGTATCACGTAGGCATAAAGAATAATGAATATTACCCTGTACAGTTGATAAGTCGCCATTGGATTATTACAGACGGTGATTCTCAAGTTAAAGAAGTCAAGGGACCTGGGGTTGTTGGAAAACAACCAATTATTGCTCCGGGTGAACTCTATGAATACTCGAGTAGTGTAGCGATAGGTACTGAAGTAGGAACAATGGGTGGATGTTATAAAATGATTGATGATTCAGGGATAGAATTTGATACTAAAATTCCAGTATTACTGCTGTCAATGCCTGGGGCTATACATTGACCGATTACGCTGTAGGTGATATTCAGGGTTGCCTTGAGCCTTTGCAGTACCTGCTTGAGAAAGTGTCATTTAATCGAGAAAAAGATATGCTATGGTCTGTAGGGGATATAGTTAACCGAGGTCCGGAATCCTTAGAAACACTTCGTTTCTGTTATAAACTAGGAAGTAATTTTCGTATGGTCCTTGGCAATCATGATTTGCATTTACTTGCTGTGGCTAGCGGGAAAAAAAAAGCGAGTCGAAGTGATACTTTGGGAGAAATACTTAACGCTCCAGACAAGGATGAGCTTTTATATTGGCTTCAAAAACAACCGCTAATAATAAGTGAGAAAGACTATGTTTTTGTTCATGCGGGTATACCACCACAATGGTCACTAAAAAAGGCTTTAGAGTCGGGAAAAGAGCTAAGTACTATTTTACAGTGCGATATTCGATCAGACCAGTTCTTCGACTCGATGTATGGGAATCATCCTAATTTATGGAGAGATAACCTAGCTGGGCCAGAGAAATGGAGGCTTATTGCAAACTACTTTACCCGTATGCGTTTTTGTTCTTCATCAGGACGATTAGAACTTGAATCTAAGGATCCTAAAGCTCCACCAAAAGGATTTCTACCTTGGTTTGATCATGAAGGTTCCATTAATGACAATGTGAAAATTATTTTTGGTCATTGGGCGGCACTTAGGGGTCAGATTAACAAAAAAAATTTATACCCATTAGATACTGGTTATCTTTGGGGAGGAAAAATGCGGTTAATGAATATAGATACAAAAGAATTTTTTCATTGTAGCCATAAATAAATTAATATAGCTGTTTTACAATCGGTGAAGTTGATCTTCAGAGATTTTCTATTAATGATAAAAAATGTATCTAAATTTTTCACGAGAATCCTTGAGCGATGGCTGCCAGATGCGTTCATTATAGCTATTACAATCACTTTTATAGTTCTTTTAATTGGAGTTCTCGTACAAGATCATTCACCAACGAAAATGGTTAGATTATGGGGTAATGGTGTCTGGGATTTATTAATATTTTCCATGCAAGTTACTATTACACTTTTCACGGGGAGTGTTTTAGCACAAACGAGTAGTGTTAAAAAAGGACTAAAATCAATAGCAGCAATTGCCAAAAGCCCCAATCAAGCAATTATATTAATGACTATGATAGCCTTAATCTGTTGTTGGATAAGCTGGGGGTTTGGGCTCATAGCCAGCGCATTAATGGCTCGTGAAATTGCTTATCAGGTGAAGGGTGTTCATTATCCACTCCTAGTTGCCTCAGCATATTCTGGAATGCTTGTTTGGCATGCAGGGCTTTCAGGATCAATACCCCTTAAAATTGCTGCCACAGACAATGATCAACTTAGTGCTTTGTTAGATGGTAATGTTATTCCTTTGTCAGAAACTATTTTCAGCTGGGAATCTCTTGCTGTTTGTCTAGTTCTCTTCATCACACTACCTATAATCAATAAACTAATGATGCCTTCGCCATCAGAGGTTATCGAAATCAATCTAGACAAGCATCCTATAGATTTAGATTTAACCTCAGATAATTCGACCCCAGCCCAGTATATCGAAAACCATCGTTTTCCTACTTTATTTTTAGGGCTGCTAGGCGCCTATTATTTGATAGATTATATTATTAACGGCGAGCCAGTCGGACTAAATACTATTAATTTTGTATTTTTAGTAGCTGGACTTTTGTTGCATCGTTCAGCTGCTTCATATTTAGCTGCTCTCGGTGAAGCAGTGAAAGGGTTGTCTGGTATCGTTCTTCAGTTCCCATTATATGCAGGTATTATGGGAATGATGATTGGCTCTGGCCTTGCTGCCTCTATGTCAGAATGGTTTGTTAGTATATCGAATGCTGACACCTTCACACTACTAACCTTCCTAAGTGCAGGGATAGTAAAC
>Ga0213863_10002819_pt1 | contig 12166 bp, 13 predicted proteins | sample PICome_8_FD_160128 | JGI IMG/M metagenome (GOLD analysis project Ga0213863, IMG submission 160128) | Coastal seawater microbial communities near Pivers Island, North Carolina, United States - PICO497 | ecosystem: Environmental > Aquatic > Marine > Coastal | place: USA: North Carolina... | reverse complement strand
CACCAGATTTTGCGTAAGTTAGCTTGTTTAAAGTTTTTTTCATGTTTAAATGGTTAGGATTTAATTATATATTAATCTATTGAGTATATATACATTTATGACAGAAACAAAAGTTAAAAAAGATCAAATTCCTATTAATTTCAGCTTTATCTCGAATAAAAGCTTTGATAACTATATTGTTGGGAATGATAATCTTACAATAGATTTTTTGATGAAATTTCAGGATAACCCACTTAACGCAATTATTTTTTTGATTGGTAAAAAATCAAGTGGTAAATCTCATTTATGTTCAGCCGTAAAAGCTGCAACAAGTAAGTTGACTATTTTTTTAAATGAGGTGAATATTGATAAAAAATGTTTTGATGAAATATCAAGGCATGAATTATTGATTATTGATAATATTGACAAAATAATTAAACAGCATGATACAGAAGAATTATTGTTTGCAGTGATTAATGACTTTATATTAAATAAAAAACATATATTGGTAACATCTACGTTACTTCTTGATAACATTAAATTTCGACTACCCGATCTATCATCTAGATTGAAGTGGGGTCAAGTTCTGACAATACCAGAACTCACTGATGAAGGAAAAATCAAGGTTTTACAAAAAAATGCATATGAAAGGGGATGGGATATTCCAAATAATGTTTGCGACTATATTATGAACCATTATAAAAGAGATTTATATTTTTTATGTAACTGTGTCAAACATATTGATCAAGCATCATTATCTTTAAAGAAAAAAATAACTATTCCTTTTATAAAAAAAATAATTGAGTATAAGTAGGTTTTAATTACTTAGCTTCTTTGCAAGCTTAGCCATTCTCTCACCAAAACTCATGCAAATCTCTTTTTCGTCTTCTGATATATCATTTTTACCATTAAAAGAAACATGACTGGGACCATATGGCGTACCACCTGTTTTTGTGGTGTGCAATGTCTTGTTGCTATATGGGACACCAGATAATATCATTCCATGGTGTAGCAAAGGTAACATCATGCTGAGGAGGGTGGATTCTTGTCCTCCATGGAGACTAGAGGTCGAAGTGAATACCCCAGCTGGTTTACCAGATAAAACCCCGTTGTACCATTCAGCTGTTGTTGTATCTATAAATGCCTTCATTGGTGCAGCCATGTTACCGAAATGTGTTGGGCTTCCAATTATTAAAGCAGAACAGTCTTGTAGATCCTCATTTATTACGACAGGGTCACTATCATCAGTATTTTTTTCATTATTTGGTACTGTTCTGAGTATTGCGTTCGCACCATCAATATTTTCTATCCCTCGAGCTATCAAACGAGCCATTTTTTTCGTTGAGCCATTTGTAGAATAATATATAATAAGTACATTCATTATAGAACTAGGATATTCTATATGGGTAATAAAATAAACTTTTTACGTTATATTATGCATAAACTTTCGATACTTTTTGTAGCTTTATTTTTTTCTCAATTGCTTTTCGCTGCAGATGGAGATAAGCAACTATCGAGTCAATCGATAAAAGATGCCAAGAGGTCATATAAACAGGTAGTAAAGCTAAATAATGCATGGAGAGATACTCAGAAAATTATTAAAAAGGCAGAAAAAGCTCATGCAAATAAGAAATATAGTGTTTCTATTAAATTAGCCAAAGAAGCTCTTAATCAGTCTAAAATGGCAATTGAGCAACATAATTCACAAAAAAATAATTATAGATTTCTAGATAATTAATACTAGCTGGTAATTTCATTTAACAGATTATTAATATCCATTTCAGATTTAGATTCCGAGGACCTTTTTTTGAATATTACGGTTTTATTGTTTGATTCATGTTTGCCTATTATCACAATATTGGGTATACCAATTAATTCCCAGTCTTTAATCTTTTTACCTAAATTGGTATCTCGATCATCATAAATGGTCTCAATGTCCTTTTTAATGAACGATTCATATACAGATTCACAATATGTCCTAACATCTGAATTTTTGTATCCATCAATTTCAATAATTACAGTATTGAATGGAGTTATTGATGCAGGCCATTTTATACCTTTGTTATCATGCAATTGTTCTATTGCTGCCGCTACAATTCTCGTAACACCTATCCCGTAGCAACCCATAAACATTTCTACAGTTTTAGAATCTTTAGTTGTTACTTTTGCTTTCATTGTCTCTGAATATTTTTGACCAAGCTTAAAAATATGGCCAACCTCTATTCCTTTTTTATGAGTTAAATTAGTTTTCTTGATTAATGTCTCTAAATCATCTTCGCCATACTTAACTTTAGCTATTTCTATATTCATGCCTTTCTGTTGATCATCTAGTAATAAGTCATCCTCACCGGTATCCGCTATAACATGAAATTCATTAGATTCATTCCCCCCAATATTGCCACTATCAGCATCTACAACAGTAAAGTCTAACATTAGATTTTTAAAAATATTATTATATGCATTCTTATACATCTCATATGCTTCATCTAAAGATTGCTGATTTGCATGAAAAGAGTAAGCATCTTTCATAATAAATTCTCTTGCCCTCATTACACCAAATCTTGGTCTGATTTCATCTCTAAACTTAGTTGAAATCTGAAATAAATTTATTGGCAATTGTTTGTAGCTTGATACATCCTTTCTGATTAGATCAGTGATAACTTCTTCAAAAGTTGGACCTAAACAAAAATCTCTTTGATGTCTGTCAGTGAACCTGAGTAGCTCTGGTCCGTATTGATCCCATCTACCTGATTCCTGCCATAGTTCAGAGGGTTGAACAGACGGCATTAATATTTCACTGCAACCAATCTTTTCTAGTTCTTTTCTAATGATATCTTCAATTTTTTTTATAACTCTTAATCCAAGAGGCAACCATGAATATTGTCCTGATGAGAGTTTTCTTATCATCCCTGACCTTATCATCAACTTATGACTGATGACTTCAGCATCAGCTGGAGTGTCTTTTAAAGTGAATATTGGAAAATGTGAAACTCTCATAAATTATTAAATATTTAATCCCTGATAAATCTTAATTTGATGTTTTAGTTTAACATGATTATAGGTATTATATATAAAGCAATTCAATGAGTTTTTTTGAAGTAATGTATGTTTAAGTTTTTTAAAGATTGGTATGAGAGCCATTTAACAGATCCAAATCAAGTAGCTTTAGCACTAATAATAGTTTCTATAACACTGATTACATATATCTTGTTGTCTACAGTAGCACCCATACTTATTGCAATTATTTTAGCCTATATGCTTGAGGGAGTGGTTGGACGACTTAATGAATTAACTAATATCCAAAGAAAATCAGCTGTATTGCTTGTATATATTTCTTTTATTGCAATAGCAATCATAACTTTGTTTCTTTTAGTTCCAATTATGTTAGAACAATTAACTCTTTTAATTAAGACATTGCCATCCATGCTTGAAAAAGGAAAAACTCTAATGCTTGATTTTACATCCAGTAATAATAATTTTATTTCTAAGGAACAGCTAACAAATGTCTTCTCTGCTATGAACACAGAAATTAGCATGGCAGGCAGATCAGTAATTTCTTATTCAATTGCATCGGCAGGAAGTATATTTCAAATAATGGTTTATATGCTCATCGTACCTATACTTATTTTCTTCTTTTTATATGATAAGGGGCAAATTCACTCATGGTTTACTAAGTTTTTTCCAGAAAAACTAGACTTATCTAAAAAAGCATATGCAGAATTAGATCTTAAAATAGGTAATTACATCAGGTGTAAGTTGATAGAAATTATAATCGTATGGTTTGCATCTACATTATTTTTTGCTTTATTTGGTCTTAATTACTCTCTATTATTGGGATTCTTATGTGGATTATCAGTAATAATCCCTTATGTAGGTGCCATCGCAGTCACCATCCCTATATTTTTCATAGCTTATTTCCAGTGGGGAATAACCTCATATTTTTGGTATATAGTTATTATTCATATACTTATCCAGATCTTGGATGGGAATGTTGTAGTTCCTATCCTGTTTTCAGACGCAGTTAATCTCCACCCTCTTGCGATCCTGATTTCTATTTTATTTTTTGGTACAATATGGGGTATATGGGGAGTATTTTTTGCGATACCACTAGCAGTTTTAATGAATACATTATTAAACATCTGGCCGCGAACAGCAAATGAGAGCTAATATGAGAGAGAAACATGTTTAAAGGGAGTATGGTTGCAATAGTAACCCCAATGAATGAAGATGGTAGCTTAGATCACACATCTCTAGAAAATTTAATTGAATTTCATATTGAAAATAAAACTGACGTAATTATTTCAGTTGGAACTACTGGTGAATCTGCAACTCTTGATTTTGATGAGCACTCTGAAGTAATAAAATCTACTCTGGCTATCGTCAATAAAAGGTTACCTGTAATTGCAGGTTCGGGAGCAAACTCTACAAGTGAAGCTTTGCAATTAACTCAAAGATCAAAAGAACTTGGCGCAGATGCTTGTTTATTAGTTACCCCATACTACAATAAACCAACACAGAAAGGTTTGTATGCGCATTATAAAAAAATAGCTGATGAAGTAAGCATACCTCAAATACTGTATAATGTTCCTGGTAGAACATCGGTAGATATGTTGCCCGACACTGTATATAATCTTTCTTCGCATCCAAATATTGTTGGCATAAAAGAGGCTTCTGGAGATCTTGAAAGATCCAAGGAGATATTGGAAAAGTGTTCAGATAACCTTTCTATATTTACTGGTGATGACAAAACATCAGCAAGAGACATTGGCTTAGGTTTTAGTGGCAATATATCTGTAACAGCAAATATAGTTCCATTAGATATGCATAATATGTGTAAATTAGCATCAGAGGGGAAAAGTGATGCTGCACAAAAAATTAATACTAAAATAGATACATTGCATGATAATCTTTTTATTGAATCTAACCCAATACCAGTCAAATGGGCTTTGAATAAAATGGGCTTAATTAATAAGGGGATAAGGTTGCCTTTGGTATGGATGGATGAAAAATATGAATCTAAGCTAGAGAAGTCATTAATTGATGCTGGAGTTAAAATTAAATAAAAATGAACATTAAACACTTAAATATTATTCTGCTATCAACTACATTCATATTTACTGGATGTACAAGTTTTACTGATTATTTTAAAAATCTTACTTCTGAAGAAAGAAAAGAGTTGATTGTTTATAAAACGAATAAACAGTATGAAGATACTCAGTTTGATTTATTAGTTCCGCCAGACTTAATAACCCCAAACTCTGGTAATCTCCTTGAGATACCTGATTATGATGATAAAGGAATTGGAGTTTTTACTGTAGATACTCCGCTAGATAATATCAAAATTATGCGTTCCGGTAGAAATTCATTTCTTTCGGTAAAAAGTAAAGACAAAAAATATATATGGAGCAAGCTTTCTTCTTTTTGGCGGTCTGAAGGTTTCATGCTTGTTCAACAAGATTACACGTTAGGCTCAATGCGCACTGGTTTTCTTGAAAACTTAAGTGAGGCTCAACTTGGTACTGTGCAAAAATATGTAGGCAGATACATACCATTGTTAGTCTCTCCAGAGACAAGGGATAGTTATAGCACTAGAGTAATACTAAATGATGAGTCAACAGATATCTTGGTTACTCATTATGGCAAAGAGTTCATGTCTGATGGTGATACAGAATTTAGATGGCAAAATAGACCAAGGGACCCAGAGTTTGAGAGTGAAATGATATCTAGGTTATTTATCTATCTGGGTGGCGAAGAAGCTCAAGCTAAAGGTTATTCTATCGTAAAATCAACAGGTATTCGCAATAAAGCTGCTATGAATATAGATGAAAATGGTTTCCATACATTATTTATCAAGGATATCTATGAGCGAGTATGGCCCGAGGTAATAAAGTCCCTTGATACTTATGGTATTAAGACCTTATCTGCTAATAAAGATGACGGGGTTATAAATGTTTCTATTGATAATCAGGAGGCTTCTGATCAGTCTTTTCTGAGTTCATTAGTTTTTTGGAATTCTAGCAAAGATATGGATTCATTCAACATCGTTCTAATTTCTAGTCAAGAAGGAACCCTTATTGAAATTCAGAATAATGCTAATTTAAATTTTACTAACACTGCAACTGAAGAAGTAATAAGAGCATTATATGCAGATCTGAGATAGGCTCTTACTCTTTAACTTGATGGATTTGAGCATATGCAGAGTGATTATGTATAGATTCAAAATTTTCCGATTCAACAACATATTCTAATACTCTTTTATCTTCTGCAAAATGTGCAGCTATATCTCTAACCATATCTTCAACGAATTTTGGATTATCATATGCTAGTTCCGTTACATGCTTTTCATCAGGTCTCTTAAGAAGAGCATATAGTTCTGAAGACGCTTCTTTTTCAACAATATCAATTATCTCTTCAATCCACATAAAATCATTAATTGTTGCTGTTACTGTCACATGTGATCTTTGATTATGCGCCCCGTATGCAGATATTTTTTTAGAGCATGGACATAGACTTGTGACTGGAACTAAAACTTTAACTTTTAAGTTAGACACACCTTTGTTTGCCTCACCAATAAAAGTTACTGTATAGTCTAGCAAGCTTTTTACTTTTGACTCTGGAGCGGTTTTATTTATGAAATATGGAAAAGTCATTTCAACATGACCTGATTCGGCCTCTAATAAAGTCAGCATTTCTTCGATCATTGATTTAAAGGTATCTACTGTTATTTGCTCCTCATGATTATTTAAAATATGAACAAATCTAGACATATGCGTGCCTTTGAGATTATGTGGTAAATTTACATACATATTAAAGCTAGCTACAGTTGTTTGATCTTGTCCTGATCTTTGTTTGATTACCATCGGATGCAGTATATCTTTAATTCCAACTTTATTGATGGGCAAGTTTCTTGTATCTTCCAATCCCTGAGTATCAGGAAGATTACTTTTGTTTATTGATTTCATTGTTTTTTTATTAGTTGCCATTATTACACCGTATATGTTACTGCTGATTTATCTGTTTCCCATAATTTAATTGATTTCACAACAATCTTATCATTATTTATTAACTTCGTAAGCTCAAAATGAATGTATTCTGCTATATTTTCCGCAGTTGGGTTTACTTTTTTAAAAGCATCAAGATCATTCAAAAACCTATGATCCAGTTTATCTACAACTTCGTTGGTCATATTTCTTATTTTTTTAAAATCCATAACCATTCCAACATTATCTAGTGTATTCCCTGAAACTTCAACTTCAACTTTCCAATTATGCCCATGCATTCTTTTACATGGTCCCTCATGTCCATTTAATATATGTGCTGATGAAAATTCAACAAATGTTGTGAGTGTATAAATTTTATTTTCCCTTAATGTTTCTTCGGCTATTATTTAAATTTACCATTTTTTTAACATGGTCATTAGTCTGGTTTTCTAAACCATTCATATCCAATCCTAGATCTGCAAAAATTTCATCTTGACTTCCATGTGACACTATATTGTCAGGGACTCCAAGATTAATTATATTCGCCCTAATATTATTTTTCTGCACGACTTCATTCACAGCTGAGCCAGCACCGCCAAGTATAACATTATCTTCGACAGTAAATATATACTCATGTGTTTGACATGCACTAATAATTATATTTTCATCTATCGGCTTAACAAAACGCATATCAATCACAGTCGCGCCATTTTTTTTAGCTAGTTTAAGGACTGTATTTAAAAGAGTGCCAAAAACCAGATATACAATTTTTTTTCCTTTTACTATTGTTTTACTCTTTCCAATTTCTAATTCTTCATCACTCAAATCTAAATCTAAGCCTTCAGTAAATCCTCTTGGATATCTGACTGCCCCAATTCCTCTAAAATTTAATCCAGTAGTAAGCATTTTCCACATTTCCTCTTCATTTGATGGTGTCATGAGTGTAATATTTGGAAGAATTCTTAGGAACGAAATATCATATATACCTTGATGAGTTTCACCATCAGCACCTACTATGCCTGCTCTATCAATAGCTAGGAGTATATCAAGGTCTTGTATGGCAATATCATGTATTAGCTGATCATATGCTCTCTGTAGAAATGTTGAATAGATTGCTACAATTGGTTTTAAATTCCCACATGATAAACCTGCAGCAAATGTTAGAGCATGTTGCTCAGCTATTCCAACATCAAAATATCTGTCCGGAAAGTTTTTCTCAAACTCCACAAGACCAGAGCCTTCTCTCATGGCTGGAGTTATAGCTACTATATCTTTATTTATTATAGACATCTCATTAATCCATCGAGAAAATATTTGAGTATATGTTAATTTATTATTTACCTTTTTAACCTTCGAGACGCCGGTTTTTATGTCAAATGGGGTAACACCATGATATGAGATAGGATTTTGTTCTGCGAGCTTATATCCTTTTCCTTTTTTTGTAATTATATGTAGTATTCTAGGGCCTTCTTTTTCTCTAAGATTTTGAAGTATATCAACTAGTCCATTTACATCATGACCATCTACAGGGCCATAATAATTAAAGCCAAGCTCTTCAAATAATAACCCAGGTGTTATTAAACCTTTTGCTTGATTTTCAACCTTCTTAGCTATATCTTCAATTGCTTTTATTTTACCAAGTACTTTTTTGCCACTTTCTTTGATAGAGTTAAATGTTTTACCTGTCAAAATTCTTGTTAAATATTTATGAACTGCACCAACATTTGGCGATATGGACATTTCATTGTCATTCAAGACAACAAGTAAGTTCGACTTGATGCCTCCAGCATGACTGAGAGCTTCAAATGCCATGCCAGCAGTTAGACCTCCATCGCCAATTACTGCAATTACTTTTTTATTCTCATTTTTTAGTCTAGCTGCTCTCTCATAGCCTATTGCCGCACTAATTGATGTGCTAGAATGTCCAGCTCCAAAAGCATCATACGCACTCTCATCTCTTTTTAAGAAACCGGAAATACCACCTTTTTTTCTTAAGGTAGACATTTTATCTTTTCGGCCAGTTAATATTTTATGTGGGTAACACTGATGTCCAATATCCCATACAATAATATCATTTGGGGTATCATAGACATAATGAAGCGCAACTGTGATATCGACCGCACCAAGCCCAGCAGCAAGATGACCACCTGTTTTAGATATTGAATCTAATAAGTATTCTCTAAGTTCATTAGATAGTTTGATCAAATCATGGCTCGACAAACCCTTCATATCTGTTGGATCATTTATCTTATCTAAAATTTTATAATTCCTATCCATAAAACTATTTTTCACTGATGTCTGAGACTTCTTTGATTTTTTGTTCTGCTTCTTCGAGTGCTTTTTGACACTTCTTTGATAGTTGTATTCCTTGTTTATACTTTTTTATTACCTCATCTAAGCTCAAATCACTAGATTCAATATCATCAAGCAGATCCTGCATTGCTTTCAAATCTTTCTCAAATGTCGATAAATTAGTTTTTGGTTTTTTTTCCATATTCTTATACTACTATTTTTTTGTTACCTTTACATGTTTTACAAAATTATTACTTACCTCTATTATTTCATATGAGTATCCATTTCTCTCAAAAATCACACCCTTGGATGGAATATTTTCTAATGATTCTAATATATACCCATTAATGGTTTTTGCGAAGTTTTCAGGTATTTTCCAATTCAACTTTTTATTTATTTCCCTTATTTGAACTGTGCCTTCTATTAAGTATATTTTATTGTTTAATTTGCTTATCCCATCATCTTTACTTGTGTCTGTATAGTTTCCAACAATTTCTTCTAATATATCATCGAGAGTCACCACTCCTTTTACGTCTCCATACTCGTCAACCACAAATCCTATTCTCTTTCTTTCTTTTTTGAACTCTATTAATTGACTTGTAAGCGATGTATCTTCAGGAATAAAGTAAGGAGGGTTAACATTGTCTATTATCTTCTTTTTAGTGATTTTACCATCGACTAACATCTCAATTATTTTTCTTTTATGAAGGAAGCCTAATAGTTTATTAAACTCACTCTCATAAATTGGTATCCTTGTATGTTTGCAGTTTAATATAGATTTAGTAATATCTTTTATATCTAGTTCAATATCTACAGCTATTAGTTCACTTCTTGGAATCATTGCATCCTCAATTTTAACTTTTTCTAGATCAAGCATATTTACTATCATTTCTTCATGATTTTTAGGTATCCTTTCACTAGACTCTTTCACAATTAATTTAATTTCATCTTTTGTCAGAAGTTCTTGGTTTTCATAATCAGATCTTATACCAAAGATTCTTAATAATATTTTAGACATGAAATTAATTACAACAACAAGAGGATAAAAAATTCTCATTAATGGATAAAATATCCATGATATTGGATAAGCAATTTTATCAGGATATAGTGCTGCAAAAGTTTTAGGTGTGACTTCTGAAAATATTAGAATCACAATCGTTAAAGCAAAAACAGATATAGCAACACCTGCCTGTCCATAGAGTTGTACAGCTATTAATGTGCTTATAGCTGACGCAAGTATATTTACAAAATTATTTAGCAATAATATCAACCCAAGTGTTTTGTCAGGATTTGAAACAAGGAAATTAACTTTTTCAGCTGACTTTTCACCTAGTTTGAATCTATGCTTAAGCTTATATCTATTCACGCTCATTAAAGATGTTTCAGAGCCAGATAAAAAAGCTGACAATAGAAGTAAAATAAATAATATTATAAATAAATTTTCAATACTAATTTCTGTCATAAAATCTCAAACGTAATTTAAAAAATTTCAAAAAAAAGTTTTGTTCCTAAATATGAAATAAATAAAAATGCCATACCACTTAAAGTCAAGCTTGTAGCTTTTCTTCCTCTAGAACCTTTTGAAAACCTGCTATAAATCAAATATGAATATGTTATCCAGGCTATTACAGAAAATAATATCTTTTCGGTTAAGCCAGAATACTCGCCCCCGAATATGAATGGAGCGCCACTGATTAGTGATAATGTTAATAATATAAAACCAAAAATGATTAGTTCAAACATAACCTTTTCCATTTTTTCTATAGATGGCAAAATAGTTAAGAAAAGTGAGTCTTGAACATGTTTCAGCTTATTTTCTTGATACCTTAATAAAATTGCTTGAATTGCTGCGAGTCCTAAAAAACCATATGACGTTATAGAGACAATAACATGGATCTTTAGGTCATTATTGATTTGCCCTAGATTGTCATCCCCACCATACATCATGGAAAATGGAATAGTAATTAAAGTTAACGGCAGCAACACTAGACCCAAATGCTTGATAGGCTTTGAAAACATAAAAGCAAAGAACAAATAATTTACAATCAAGAAAGTTATTTCTAAAGATGTTGCAAAATTGAACTTCTGATAAAAACTACCAATCAATGAATATGTATAGGCTGAAAATAGTACTAGGCTCAAAAAGAAAATAATGTCAAAAGAGGTTTTCTTATATGACGGGTAGTTTTCTTCAATAATTACATATTTAATGCTATATATTGAAATAATATATGCAAATATAGTTGATATACCTAGTAGTTCCATTTTTATGTGTAGTTGTGTTTCAAAGTTATATTAACTAATCTGCGTAAAATAGCCATTTATTATATGATAATACTATATAATTTTGATCTAGATATCAGCATAAACATAATTATTTAATGATTAGATAGCGCACGGTGCCAATTTATTCCAATTTTTTCGTAAAATAACTAACTAGAAATAATAACTAATGATATAATTTGCATGTCTTAAAGGCAGGAGAATAAGGTAAAATTATGGTTAGAGTTAGATTATCAAGGGGCGGGGCAAAGAAAAGACCTTACTATCATATCGTGGTAATAGATCAAAAAGATAGAAGAGATGGACGCTGCTTGGAGAGATTGGGTAGCTATGATCCAAATCTAGAGACTTCTGACCGAATTAAACTTGATGTTGAGAGACTTGAGTACTGGGTTTCAAAAGGTGCCCAGCTAAGTGATCGAGTAAAGCTCCTAAAAAAATACTCTTTAGATCCAAATAACTTGGAAAATAGACAGAAAGCGAAAACTGCCCAACTAGAAAAGTTATCTAAGAAAAAAGCTGCAAAAAAAGCAGCTGAAGAAGCACCTGCTGAAGAAGTCAAAGCTGAAGAAGCACCTGCTGAAGAAGTCAAAGCTGAAGAAGCACCTGCTGAAGAAGTCAAAGCTGAAGAA
>Ga0213863_10002816_pt1 | contig 12171 bp, 18 predicted proteins | sample PICome_8_FD_160128 | JGI IMG/M metagenome (GOLD analysis project Ga0213863, IMG submission 160128) | Coastal seawater microbial communities near Pivers Island, North Carolina, United States - PICO497 | ecosystem: Environmental > Aquatic > Marine > Coastal | place: USA: North Carolina... | reverse complement strand
ATATTTGTAATTTCATAATAGATGCGCCCGTAGCTCAGCTGGATAGAGCATCTCCCTTCTAAGGAGAGGGCCAGAGGTTCGAATCCTCTCGGGCGTACAATTAAAAAATAAAAAAAGGGAGCTTGCACTCCCTTTTTTTATAAATAGAAATTCAAATAATTTTTATTCTACTTTTTACTTAAAACTTCAAGTAATTCAACTTCAAATATTAGTAAACTATTCGCTGGAATCTGTGGTCTTGGCCTTGGTCCATAAGCAATTTTAGGATGTATGAAAAATTCATATTTAGAACCCGTGTTCATTAATTGTAGACCTTCAGTCCAACCTTTTATAACTTGATTCAAACCAAATTCAGTAGGTTCTCCTCTATCAACGGAGCTATCAAATTTAGTACCATTTATCAATCTTCCAACGTAATGTACTTTTACTTTATCATCCAGTTTTGGTTTCGCTCCATCTCCTTCCTGCAGCACTCTATATTGTAAGCCTGTTGGGGTTTCTTTTACATCAGATTTTTTCTTATTCTCAGCTAAAAACTCGTCTGCAATTTTTAAATTTTCAGATCCTTGATTTTTTTCTTTTTCTCTAATTTTATTTTGTAATGCTGACATTATTTTTCTTCTTTCATTTTGATTAAGCTTAGTTTCTGCATCTTCGAATTCCATGCCATCAACTAAACCAGAAAGAAAAACATCATAATTTATTTCTACATTTTGACGTTTTAAATTTGTTCCTAAATCCGCGCCGATGGAATAGCTTGTTGAATCTTCAAAAGTATTTAAACTTGATACTGATTTTCTAGATGCTTGTTTACCACACCCCACAAAAAATAAAAGAATTAGTATAAAACTTTTTTTCATTTAGCTTCCTTTTTTTTAGTTATAATTCTATTAATCATTATCATACGCAAGGAGAAAGATCCCTACTAGTATAATAAGGCATGCTATGCCTAATAATGGATGATTTCCTATAAATGCTAAAATAGTAGTTACAAATTCAATTAAAAAAATTGCGAGTCCGGCAAAGATAAGGTACCATGCTATTTGCTTATTCTTCATTTAAAACCTATTTTTTAATAGAAATATTTTATTTTTGTAACATTTACAATATTAAATTACAAAATTTTATGTTAAATCTGTAAGGAATCATGTATCCAATTTCTAATTTTTCAGTAAGATCCATGCTAGGTGGTTTTGATAAAAACTTTACCTACTTGATTACATGCAATCAGTCTAGAAACCAAGTGATCATTGATCCTTCAGTGGATCTTAAGTTCATTTTACCTTTTCTCAATAATGAACCAGTGGCAATTTTTATCTCACACAGTCATCATGATCATATTAGGTATCTAGAACAATACATCGAATCCTTTCCTAAAATATTTGTTTTTGGTCATTCTCTTTCTGCCGAAAAGTTTTTACATACCAACTTCAAAATTATTAACCATAATGAAACTGTTCGAATTGGCAAGATGCAAATAACTGGAATTCATACTCCTGGGCATTATTTTGATTCAATTTGTTACCTCATACCACCAGTAATCTTTACTGGAGACACAGTATTTGTTGGACGAACGGGAAGAGTCATTAGTTCTGGAAGTAACCTTGAAGAACTATACAGTTCCGTTTATAAAAGAATATTAACACTCCCCGATCACATAAGAATTTATCCAGGACATCATTATGGTAATAAAAAAAGTATTTCTCTAAGAAACAATATAAAGGAAAGCCCTTTACTACAAGCTAATAGTTTGGACGACTTTTCAAAAAGAATGGATGAGTATGAAGAAAATAGAAAAGCAAATCATTAAATTTCATTTCATGAAAAATCATATAAGTATGGCATTATTTACAATCATTTAATTTGATTGTATTTGGGGTTAATTGAATGAAAATTAAATCATATACAACATCAGAGAATGTTTCAAGAGCGATAATTGCATTGCATGGTTGGACAGGGAATATTCATTCAATGGAACCAGTCACTAAGATGTTGAAAATGAATAACACAAAATGGATTCTTCTGGAAGCACCCTATAAATCATCAAAAGCAGGGTTTTCCTGGTTTAATAAAATAGAAAAAAATAATTGGCATTATTTACAATCATTTAATTTTTTGTCAAAGACCATTCTGTCTTTAAAAAAAGAAGGCTTTCGAAATAGTCAAATTTTTATACTTGGATTTTCACAAGGTGCCTGCATCTCTATTGAGTTTATGATAAGACAAAAATTTTCAATTGGTGGAATTATACCAATATCAGGTTTTATCAGGTTTAAAAAGAGGGCAGAAATTGAAGCTACAAATGAAAGTAAAGGAACATCTATCTTACTTCTTCATGGTGAAAATGATAAAATTATTGACTGCATGGAAAGCAAAGAAGCGTTAAAAACTTTAAGGGCTATTGGTTACCCTACTTTTATTGAATTATTTTCTACAGGTCATAAAATTCCAATACAAGCAAGAGATAAAATACAGGATTTTGTATACAGTTAAATCTTATTTCTTGTTATCGTTTTTAGGCAAGAAATCCATCGAGACTGAATTGATACAATATCGAACTCCTGATGGTTTTGGTCCATCATTAAAAACATGTCCTAAATGCCCGTCGCAGTTCTTACATGTAATTTCTATTCGTTTCATACCAAAACTATTATCTTGGGTTTCCTCAACCGCTTGAGGTATTGCTTCAGAAAAAGCAGGCCAACCACAACCAGAGTCATATTTAGATTCTGATTCAAAAATTTTTATTCCACAACCTGAGCATAAATAGAGACCTTCTTCGAAATGTTTATCGTATACACCAGTAAAAGCACGTTCTGTACCTTTCTCTCTTAAGACATGGTATTCTTCAGAACTTAGTTTTTTTTTCCACTCTGATTCTGTTTTTTTCATTTTTTCCCTTTTATAATTTTCATTTTTAACACTGATTTCTGAGTCTATTAAATTTTGATTAAAAGCAATACCAGTTATCAAGGTTACAGTTTTTATAAATATTCGATTTCTTTTTATAAAATGAATTTTCAACTTTTTTCTCCATATAGAACCAAAGTCCCTGGGAAAGTTTTTGATGCATTTGTTTGAAATGTTTCAATATTAATTAGGCCACAGCTACTTAATAAGTTTCTCCATTGATCTATAGAAAGCAATTTCATTTCAGTGTTCAAAGCTTTAGGCCATGAGTGAGAAGAAATATTCTCTGAATAAAAGTCTAAACCCGAAATAATTTTTCCTTTCGGTTTCAACCATTTATCAACCATGTGCTTAATTAAAACTTCTGGATTTTCAAAATAGTATAAAACCTCCATACTGTGAATAAAAGCAACTTTACTCTTAGGAACCCAATCCATTAGTTCATTATGATAATAAATACCATTGGCATCAATATCAACAGCTTTTTGAATCATTTTTTTTGCACCATCAACTCCAATAGCTTTTTTGCAAAGATTATGTTTATTCATTTCTCTAACAACCCATCCATTACCACAACCAGCATCAATGAAATCAAATTCTTTTTTTTGACCTTTGAGTAAATAGTTAAGCATAGTCTCAACAGCTGATGAATGGTTTTTTTTCATACCTTCATCTCTGCCTGTTTCAGCCCATTCATTAAAGATATCAGTCGCTTTTCTTATCATGAAATTCACCTGTAGTAATTTAAAGTAGCTGAAGCAGCTACGCCGATACTTAAAAAATATAAGACTCCTGAAAGTTCATCAGGAGGTTGAAAGAAAGTATCCAATGAGATAACTATACCACCTGCAATACTCATCCATAAGAACATCATTAAAAACTTTTTAAGACTTCTACTCATCAAAAATAAGTTGACCAAATTAGTATGTAATAAAACAGTACATAGCACAGAAAAAGAACTATCAGACCTCTTATCAGGTATTTCTTCATAAACTAATAAGTTTTGAACAGAATAAAGTTATTTACTTTTATTATAACAACATTGTTTTTGACAACTGTTGTCTGAAGATACTTTGTCTTTTAATTCACAGCAAGATCCCGATTGATTAATATCAGAAATCCCACAGGTATTATTATCTACGGGCATATTATAATTCATAGCTGAAACAGTTAGAATTAAAGTGAAAAAAGAAAATATTCCTAGAACGATACGATTCATTATAACCTCTCTTAAAATTGTTGTAGAATTTATTATTGAATGTATAAAATTAAGATAAAGCGTCTATAAATTGAAAACTCAAATTTTAATGCTTAATGTTATTTGTTAAATTTTCAAATCCAAAAGTTTGATGTAAAACTGAAAAAATAAAAACAAACACAATTAATTTTTGTGAAACGACTTGAAAAATAAGTGCTGAATTATTTAGATCAGCAGAGGGTCCATAGTTTAATACACCTACATAAATAAATATTGATACAAAAAAGAAAAGGTAACCAATTGCATAACGTTTTTTTATAGTATTTGAATTGAATATGAGATACGTGTAAAAAAATGAAGTGAAGAGAAAAGAGTAAAATATATTATTCGCAAAAAACTTATGACTTTCCAACACGAGGTCGGATGGTGTAAGACCCGTACCAATTAGACATAATGATCCAGCAATAGCAAATAGAGATCCTAATAGTGAAATAAAATAACTCAGTCTATCATTTTTAAATAGTGAAGGAATCGTTAAATAGTAAAGTATAAAAGTAACTCCAACTATTGTTAAGGATAAAGAAAAGAAAATCATTGATAGATAATTTGGATCACCATTCCTTGCCGCATATGCCCCCATATCAGAAAAGAAGTTTTCTGTAAAAGTATACCCTTTTGCTTCTTTATTATACATCGTTCCTCCTGGGTATAATAACATTCCAGTCATCTGGAAAAATATAAATAGAAGTGTTGATATACGAGGAATAACAATAAGGCGTGTGTCTCTGGATATAATTTTATTTAAATAAATGTTATACATCTATTATATTTTACTAGAATCAAAGAAATTTAATACTATGCTAAATTATAAATAATTATTTGGTGAATAAGACAAATGAGGTCTACCTAGTTGGAAGATTAAAAATTGTTTTTGTTCCAATTAATGCAGCCAAAAATACGATAATCTTTAAGGCTAAAAGTTTAGTTGCCAATGCAAAAAAAATAGCATAAAAAACGAAAACCCACATCATTGATAAAGAAAAAACTTTTGCTCGTAAAGGCATCCCTTTTCCTTCACGGTAATTTTTTACGTGAGATCCAAAATATTTATGATTAATCACCCAATTATAGAGCCCCTGCGAACTTCTAAAATAACACGCGGCAGCTAAAATCATAAAAATAGTCGTTGGTAAACCAGGAACTACAATTCCAATTAGACCAATTGCTGTAAGTAATAGTCCCAGAATTAACCATAGCCATCGAGTAAATAAATTACTCGATGGCAAAATGTTATGTTCTATTTTACTCAATTATAATTGTGTAAACTGAAATGAAACAATCCCGCTAGTATAATCAAGGAATTGTACTTTATATGATGTATGTCCAATATACTCATAAACAATAAAAGTTTGATCTGCATTAACTATACTCGCTGTGTGAGTTGTCATATTATAATTTATAATTTCATTTTCTTCACCATATTCAACAATGCTATTATCTTGGAACCATGAAGAGTTCTGAGCTGGAGGAACTGTGATTTCTGAGAATGTACTATCAGATAATTGAGCATAAACATTACCTAATACAATATTTGGCATCCCATATGATTGCCCTCCAAAATCTACTTGCTTTGATTGAGCAGATATATGCCAGACTTCATCTGACTGTACTTCTGATTTGGTGGTCAAATTATAGTAAAAATTTGTCTCCATTATATCACTGGTTACAACTTCAGTGCTATTAGAAATGATATTTCCATTAGCATCATTCGTTTCTTCACATCCAATTATGAAAATTAGAGATAAAAATGAAAAAAGTTTAAGATTATTCATTTAAGTTCCTTTGTTAGTTATTGATTTTTGTATTTCTATATATGCAACTCTCCCGATATAGGGGCCATAAACTTCATTTGTGAAGTTGCTTACATTATTCATGCCAAGCAGAATTTTATTTGTCTTATGTAATCTATATTGTATCACAAGATCCGATATCGAAGAACCTTTGACCGCTTTTTTAGAAGATATATAATTTCCAAGGGAAGGATCAAACTCTTGAGGGAAATAGGTTCCTACTAACTTATTATTGAAAGATAATAATATTTTATTTTTAAGTAATGCAATTGAGAGTCTCGAACCTAAAGAATGAGGAACAGTATTAGGTAATTTATTATTATCTCCATCAACATTTTCAACGTAGTTGTAGGTAGAACTGAACGATATTTTTGATCCAATTGCTAACTTAGATGTCCATTCGAAACCACTAAATTTTGCAATATTTATATTACGATAGCTTAGTCTACCTGGCTGAATTGCATAATCTTCAATAAGATTATTAAACCTATTTTGATATAATAGAAGACTAGTTTGAAAATTTTCATTATTCGTATATTCAACTCCTAAAGTCATTCCTCTTGAAACTTCAGGCCTTAAATTTTGATTACCAATAACGGTATACCCAAATTGAACATGTTCCCAGTCTATTAAAGACTCCATAAAAGATGGAGATCTAAACCCATAACCGTAAGCTCCTCTCAATTTCCAATTATTTTTTTTATAAGAAACTGCAAGCCGGGGACTCACAACAACTGTGTCTTGAAATCGATCTACTCTTGCCCCTGTTACAAGATCAAAAGAATTATGAATATCAATATCTGTCTGAATGAAAACACCATTTTGTTTAAACTTTTGTTTACCCTCTTTAATCCTGTCACTAAAATAAACTGGTTGTGAGAACTCCATCCCATATACGAGGTTAAAATTTGGATAATTTTTTGTGTACATCACTTCATACTCTAAATCTTTTTCTTGTGTTAAATCTTTTTTATCGATGAGATCATCAATATCTCGAACTAAATATTCCCTAGAATATCTCGAAGATCTAATAGTCTGTTCAATTTTTGCAAAGTCTGAATATTTCCAATCATACTGAAAAGAAACTTGTGATCTAAATATTTCTGTAGAATTATTAAAAAGAATATCCCCAAAAGCTGATTTAGTAGAACCTTCATCATTTTGGCTAAATGTTTGTATATTTAAAAAGAATGAATGTTTACTTTTATTTGACCATCTAATTTCAGTATTTAAATTTATTTTTTTTATCAGATCAGCACTTATATATTCAAAGTTTTGCCCCTTGGAAAAATTTTGAAATGTTAAGTCACTATAGAAAGTGTAGTTTTTTAAAGGCATTGTAATATTCGAAGAAAGAATTGTATTAATTGGTTCACTTTTAATTTGCTTTAAATTGTTTCCAAAATTTGTTCCACGCGCACTAAAATTAAAAATTTTGTTTCGTTTTGAATTATCGGTGATAATATTAATGATTCCCCCCATTGCATCAGAGCCATACAAAGCGGAACCAGGGCCTTTAGTAATTTCAACTTTTTCTATTCGATTTATACTAATTTGACTAAGATCTACTCTGTTATTAAATCTTCCTGTAATTGGTTGACCATCTTTCAAAATCAGTATATAACGTGAATCTAACCCGAGGAGGTTGAATATTGAACCTCCATCAACATTCACTGTGCTAGACACTCCAGCTCGTTGGTTGAGAAGCTCATCAATGGTAATTGCGCCCGAAGCAATAATTTCTTTTTTACCGATAACTTCAGTTGAAACAGGAACATCTCTTAATAAATACCCACTTCGCATACTTGTTACAACGACATCTTCCATTTGCAGTAATGTTTCTTTAAGCATTATGGACAATGAAGTATCTACATTAGAAAGAGTTACATATTTACTTTCATATGCAATATGGTTAAATGCTAACTCTAACATTTTGTAATCATATTCTATTTCAAATTCTCCTGACTCATTCGAAGTTGTACCAATATTTGTTTTTACAATTGTTATTTCAACATTACTTAACGGTTTTCCCGAGTTTTGATCTGTTACAACTCCTATAATTTTTCCATAGATAACTGCATTAATTATTAGAAAAAAAAATGATAGTTTGAATAGATTTTTCATTTAAAATTTAAAGAAAATTACTTTACAGTAAGAGGATCGGTAATCAGCTGATTGAGTAATTTTTCAATTTCTTTTTCTGAAACTGAATTTTCCTTATCACCCATAAATATGAGTCCCATAAAGAGCCCTCCCAATGCTTTAAACATTAATTGAGGTTGAATCTTTGGAAATTCACCCGCATTAATTCCATCTTCTAATAAACCTTGTATTACTGTGTATAGCCTATGCTGATAATCTTTCCATGGCTGTTCAGCTAATTTAACTGCTTTGGGTGCGCTGAATAAAAACTCAAATAAACCTGGGCGCTTTTGGGCATTTTCAGCAATTTTCATTAATAAGTTAACAAAAGTTTTTCTAGGTGACCCTTGATCCGCAATTACAGGTTCTAAAGATTCCCATATTTTCATCCAACCTTCACTCAATATTGCAGAGAAAACATCTTCTTTAGATTTAAAATAATAATATAATGTCGCTTTACCAAACCCGGAGGAATTTGCAATTTCATCCATTGTCGCACCTTCTAAACCTTTTTCTTTAAAAACTTCCAATGCACCATCAAGAATACGATCTTTTCTCATTTTTCTTTCTTCTAGTTGGCGTTTTGAGATTGACATAAATAAACCTTTTGTTAAGTTATCGAATTACGGTTCGAAAAATAAAACAAACATGGAAGTCTTACAAAATGTAATTAATTTTTATTGTGATATTTTATAAATTACAAACATGTAATTCACAAAAACTTTAAAGGCTTAAAATGAATCAAACAAAAGTTCTACATTCCTTAAATAACATATTAGAATTAGAGTTAGCTGGCGTAGTCAGATATACTCATTATGCCTTTATGGTCCAAGGACCTTACCGCTTGTCAGTTGTACAATGGTTGAGAGAGCAAGCGCTTGAGTCTTTGACACATGCAGAAGCTGTTGGAGAACATATTACAAGCTTAGGCGAACACCCAACCTTAAAAATAAGTGACCTATTAGAGACACACAAGCATTCCACTGAAGATATTTTAAATGAATGCCTTGAACATGAAAGAAAAGCAATTAAAGCATATTATAATTTATTAAATGCAGTTCAAGGAGGATCAATCATGTTGGAAGAATATGCAAGAACTCAAATTGCGGCTGAGGAGATGCATGAAGCAGAGCTCAAAAAGATGTTACGAGATAATTTCTAACCATCTTTTAAAAGTTTATCATAGACAATAAGAATCGAATCATTTGGGACTATGCGACCTATTCCGTATCCCTTTAAAATAGATTCCAACTGCATCGATAAACCAGCTTGATAATAATCAACAAGGTAATCGAGACTTTCAATTTTCTTATTACCTTTTGAATAGTGCTTTATATTGTTTATTGCATTTATTATTGGTAATAATTCATCATTATTCGAACCTTGAAGAATAGATTTAAACTGTTCAAATGCAGCTTTCTCATCCCCTTTTTCTTCTCCCAACATTACATGTAGTAAATCATGATTATCATTTAAAAGATTAAAAGCATTTAATTTTACAATAAAAAATTCTCTTTCCGTTTTTATTTCTTTTCTATCACAAGATCCAATTAAAAAAATGACAAAAATTAAATAAGATTTTTTAAAAATGTGATTTTCTTGGAATAACATACTTAATCTTTCTTATTGTGATTATAACCAAACCGTTCTTTCATAACCATCTCAACACCATTTAAAAGATAAAAAAAGTCATTTAAGGAAACTTTAACCTTAAGGTTTTCTTTTACTAATTGGAGTTCAACATTCTTAATTTTCCCATTTATTTCTTTACTCTTTTTATTTAAATAATAATAAAATAAACGAAATTGACAGTTTTTCAGTTTCATATCAATGTTACAGAAATTAACAGATATTTTATTCTTTTTATTAACCCATAAAATGGAAATATTTTTTTTATTATACAGTTGAAACATAAGGAACCGCCTTTAAGTTATTTAATGATATTGAGACTTATTATCATTAAATTAATAAAAAGTTAAATCTTTTCATAGAGTTTATTTATAAATCCACTATAGGTCTTACTTTTTTTGTAATTTTTCTAAAATTAAAGGTGTAAAGTATGAAAAAAAACCATCTGCACCTGCTCTTTTAAAAGAAATTAGACTTTCAAGAACAATATCATTTAAGTTTAAATAATTCATTTTTGCAGCAGACATTAGCATCGAATATTCTCCGGAGACCTGATAAGCAAAGACGGGTACTCTAAATCGATCTTTACATTTAGAAATAATATCAAGGTACGGCATGCCAGGTTTAATTATAACCATGTCTGCTCCTTCAGAGATATCCATTTTGACTTCATGCAATGCAACGTCAGAATTAGCCGGATTCATTTGATAGGATTTTTTATGGTGAGGTTTTATGAGTTTTTTTGAATCTATTGCATCTCGAAAAGGACCATAAAAAGAAGATGAATATTTCACGCTGTAAGACATTATCATTATATCTTTAAATTCATTCTTTTCTAGCTCTTCTCTTATTGCCAATACCCTTCCGTCCATCATATCAGAGGGGGCAACAATATCACAACCAGCTTTGGCTTGTAAAATAGCCTGCTTTTTCAGTATTGATATTGTTTTATCATTATCTATTTTATCATCAGATATTACTCCATCATGGCCATGACTTGTAAAAGGGTCTAACGCGACATCACATATTATACCAAGTTCAGGAAAATATTTTTTAATTTTTCGCACAGCATTACAAACAAGGTTATGCGGATTTAATGCATCAGTTCCAATTTCATCTTTTTTATCATTTTCAATCTGTGGAAATATTACAATCGCTTGCAGGCCAAGTTTAACTAAATGTTCTATTTCTGGAATTAATTTATCTAAAGAATACCTATAAACTAATGGCATTTTTTGAATCTCTTGTTTCTGATTTTTACCATCAATAATAAATACTGGCCATATAAAATCATTTTGACTAATTGATGATTCTTGTGTGAGATTTCTTGAAAAATTTTTCATGCGTACTCTACGAAGTCGAGTAAATGGAAAAGACCTATTCATAATATTATATTATTGAGTTAAAGGGTTTAAGGACCACAAATATCAAAATACCAAATAAAATTAAAAATGGAACTTCATTTATCATTCTATAAAATATAGAAGATTTTTTATTCTGATTTACTGAGAATGCAGATACATATCTACCTAAATTTATATGGTAAAGTGTTAATGCAATGACTAATAAAAACTTCAATAAAAGCCATAAATATAATCCTAGCTTGTAAGCCATAAAAAGACCTGTAATCCAAACAAGAATTGCAGACGGATACATTATATAATAATATAAACGACGCTCCATAATTTTGAAAATATCTGAAGTGTTAGCGCTTACGCTTTTGCCTGAATGATAAACAAAAATCCGTGGTAAATATAAAAGTCCTGCCATCCAAGCAACAACAAATAGAATATGGAATAATTTTGTCCATAAATAAATATTAGCCATTATTTATCACCACTTTGCCTTAGGCGGGAGAGACATTAAGATTGCATCTGTATTCCCACCAGTTTCAAGTCCAAATTTTGTGCCTCGGTCATAAACTAAATTAAATTCAACATAGCGGCCTCGTTTAAGGTGTTGTTTTTCTTTGTCAGAATCTGTCCATTCTAAATCTTTCTTCTCTTTTATAATTTTTTCTACATATTCAAGAAAATAGTTACCTACATCTTTTGTGAAAGAAAAATCTTTTTTTATGTTACCCGAATTTAAATAATCAAAAAAAATTCCGCCAACACCTCTCGTCTCATTCCTATGTTTAATAAAGAAATATTCATCACACCATTTTTTATACTTGGAATAATAAGTTTCATCATGCTTAGAGCATAATTTTTCCAGACTTTTGTGAAAAGACTGTTTTTCTATTCTAAAATCCAAGCAAGGAGTCAGGTCTATTCCACCACCGAACCAACTTTGCGTTGTTTCTAAAAACCGAGTATTAAAGTGCATCGATGGTATGTTAGGATTAAGAGGGTGAAGGACTACTGATATACCAGTTGCCCAATATGATGGATCACTTTTTGCACCAGGGATTCTTTCTCTCATTTTTTCAGAAAAAACACC
>Ga0213863_10002810_pt1 | contig 12178 bp, 9 predicted proteins | sample PICome_8_FD_160128 | JGI IMG/M metagenome (GOLD analysis project Ga0213863, IMG submission 160128) | Coastal seawater microbial communities near Pivers Island, North Carolina, United States - PICO497 | ecosystem: Environmental > Aquatic > Marine > Coastal | place: USA: North Carolina | collected... | reverse complement strand
ATAGTTTGGCGCTTCCCGCAACTGCTGTCCCAGGAATTACTGATGAGTGATAAAAAAGCCACGCTGTCCATTGATCACGGAAACGGATCCGTTGATACCATCGATTTACCCGTTTTTCAGGCTGAGCTTGGGCCTGACGTTGTGGGTGTTGGCAGTCTGACAGGTAATGGTTTATTTACCTACGATCCGGGTTTTACGTCGACGGCGGCTTGCGAATCAAAAATTACCTTCATTGACGGCGAAAAAGGCATTCTGTTACACCGAGGCTATCCGATCGAACAGCTGGCGAAAGAAAGTAATTACCTCGAGACCTGCTATCTGCTGCTTTACGGAGAGCTGCCGTCGGCTTCAGAACGCGATGATTTCGTCACTACGATGCACCAGCACACCATGGTTCACGAGCAAATAAGAACTTTTTTTAACGGTTTCCGTAGAGATGCTCACCCCATGGCGATTATGTGTGGTGTCGTCGGTGCGCTGTCGGCGTTTTACCATGATTCAACCGACATTTCTGATCCCTACCATCGCAAAGTTGCCGCCTACCGTCTAATTGCAAAGATGCCCACCATCGCTGCAATGAGCTATAAATTCAGTATCGGTCAGCCGTTTATGTATCCCGACAACAGCATGGACTACGCGACTAACTTTTTACACATGATGTTTGGCGTTCCCTGTGAGCCCAGTAAAATCTCGCCCACTATTGCACGCGCTATCGATCGAATTTTCCTGCTTCACGCTGATCATGAACAAAACGCGTCAACGTCCACCGTGAGGCTAGCGGGCTCGTCTCAGGCTAATCCATTTGCCTGCATAGCAGCAGGAATCGCAGCGCTTTGGGGGCCCTCACACGGCGGCGCCAACGAAGCCGTTGTAAAGATGCTGGAAGAAATTGGTACTGTCGAGAACATTGATAAGTTTATCGCCAAAGCAAAAGATAAAGATGATCCCTTCCGACTCATGGGCTTTGGACATCGGGTTTACAAGAATTTTGATCCGCGCGCAAAAGTCATGAAACAAGCGGCCGATGAAGTGCTTACGGAGCTCGGCATTCATGATGAAATGCTCGAAATTGCAAAAAGACTTGAGGAGATCGCGCTACAAGATCCTTATTTTATTGAGAAGAAACTTTACCCGAACGTTGATTTTTACTCGGGAATCATCTTGAAGGCTTTGGGCATACCCACCTCGATGTTCACGGTCATATTTGCGATTGGGCGCACAGTGGGTTGGATTGCACACTGGAATGAAATGATTTCAGGAAGTTATAGAATCGGTCGTCCTAGGCAGCTCTACACGGGCTACCAACAGCGGGATTATGTTGCTTTAGATAAACGCTAACTTCGAGGCTATTGTTGAACCGGCACAGGGACTGAAATGAAGCAGACCGATGCAGTGATCAGTGGCACTGGCCTCTTTACCCCCGAGGAGTCAGTGAGTAATGACGAACTGGTAACGGCGTTTAATGCCTGGGTCGATTTATTCAACGAAGAACACTCAGCAGCCATTGCCAAGGGTGAGCTTGAAGCCCGCACGTACTCCTCGACAGAGTTTATTGAAAAGGCCTCGGGCATCAAATCGCGCTTCGTGCTCAACAAGTCGGGGATTATCGACCCACAAAGAATGGCACCTCAGATCCCAGAGCGCCCCAACTCCGAGCTGTCTGTTATGGCTGAAATCGGCGTGAAAGCGGCCCAACAAGCCCTTGCATCTGCCGGCCTAGAGGGAACTGACTTGGACGCCGTTATTGTCGCGGCATCTAATATGCAGCGCGCCTACCCGGCCATGGCGGTGGAAATACAGAACGCACTGGGAGCAAAAGGCTTTGCATTTGACATGAATGTTGCGTGCTCGTCTGCCACATTTGGGATTCAGCAAGCCCGAGATTCAATTCGCGCTGGCTCCGCCAAAAGAATCCTGATGGTAAACCCCGAAATTTGCACCGGACATCTAAACTTCCGCGACAGAGACGCACACTTTATTTTCGGCGACGTTGCAACCGCCGTCATCATTGAGGCAGCCGATGTGGTGCAGGCACCATCGCATTTCGAGATTATTGATACACGCCTGCAGACTATATTTTCAAATAACATTCGCAATAATTTCGGCTTTATGAACCGTACCGATGAGCAAGGCATTGGCGCTGTCGACAAACTTTTTGTTCAGGAAGGCCGCAAAGTTTTTAAAGAGGTTTGTCCCGCGGTTGCTCAGCAAATTCTCGAGCAACTTACCGACTTAAACCTGCAATCCGATCAACTCAGTCGCTTATGGCTGCATCAGGCAAACCGAAATATGAATGACCTGATTGCCAGACGGGTTTTGGGTCGCGACCCCACAGACAAAGAGTCGCCAACTATTTTGGATACCTATGCCAATACCTCATCAGCAGGCTCAATTATTGCGTTTCACTTGAATCGAGAAGACCTTTCTCCCGGCAATTTGGGCGTCCTTTGTTCTTTTGGTGCCGGCTACTCTATTGGTAGCGTCGTTTTACGCGCGACCTAGGGCTGGCATTTTTCGCCAAGGCAATGAATAAGCGCCGCACATTCCTCTTCTGTTCCTACAGTGATGCGTAAAAACTCAGCAATCGGCGCTTTGTCCCAGCGTCTGACCAAAATGTTGTTTTCTCTAAGGTGCTCAAACAGGGCATGCCCCGGGTGATCGGGATGCTTCACAAAGATAAAGTTCGCCAAGCTGGGGCAAACCTCAAACCCTAAATCACGCAAAGCCTGCGAAAGCATTTCGCGGTTTTTTACCACCACAGCACTGCTGCTGATTAACCACTGAGCATCCTCAATAGCTGCCGCGGCGACCAGTTGTGCGTTGGCATCCAGTGGATAACTGTTAAAACTGTCCTTGACTCGGGTGAGCCCCTCAACCAACTCCGAAGCGCCCAGTGCATAGCCCACCCTAAGGCCGGCAAGAGCGTGTGACTTGGAAAGACTGCGGGTTACGATCAAGTTTTCGGCTTCCGGAATCAGAGCAGCAGCCGATTCAGCACCAAACCCATAGTAGGCCTCATCAACGACTACGAGCCGCTTTGGATTGCTGTCTACTAAACGTTTTATGTCTGTCAGCCCCAACGCTCTCCCAGTAGGCGCATTGGGGTTGGCCAGCAAAATGGCATCCTTCAGGAACGAGAGCTGCTCCACATTGATAGAAAAGTCTGCCTGTAACGCCTCCGTTTTCAGCTCCAATCCGTAAAGCGCAGCCCAAACAGGATAAAAGCTGTAGGTAATGTCAGGGGTGACCAAGCTCTCGCTACTTGCAAGCAGTCCTTGAAAGATGTGTGCCAAAACCTCGTCAGAACCGTTGCCAACAAACACCTGGGATACTGATAAATTTTCAACGCGAGCAATAGCAGAACGTAATGCAGTACTGTCAGGGTCGGGATAACGGCGCAACTTGTCAGGCGAAACTGTCCTCAGTATGGCCATGGCCTCTGCAGACGGTGGCAGACAGTGCTCATTAGTATTGAGTTTTATTAATCCGGGAACTTGAGGTTGCTCACCCGGTGTATACGGTTTCAGGTCATGAACAACCGAACTCCAGAATTCACTCATAACTTTTTGCCTATTTGCCACACACGCCTAAGATACTTGACTAGGATACTTGAGGAGTGCCTTGGCTGTCAGTGATTGTCGACAAAGCCCAATAGCTTTGTAGGCTCAGTGTCCCTAAGCCAGCACTGCTGAGATCGCGGGGCCAATAGACTGCCCGGAGAAAATAGCGGTCTTCATTAAACTTTGTCAGCTGGGTCAAACGGAAACGCAAGACTGAAACAACTGCCGACATTTAGTTCCGAGTCGATCGAAAGCTCGGCCTGATGAGACGTCGCCACATGTTTGACAATTGCGAGCCCCAATCCAGTCCCGCCGCTCGCATTACTACGACTCTTGTCTACTCTGTAAAACCTTTCTGTCAGTCGCGCTATGTGATGAGGTGCAATACCGATGCCCGAATCGTTTACTGAAAACATCGCGCTCTCATTTGTCGACCACCATCGCACTACGACATCACCATCACTGTACTTAAGTGCATTGATCACAAGATTACCCAAAGCGCTGTGTAGTTCTCTTTGATCACCGCGAATCGCCGCCTCAGTTTCCAAACTCAATGCAATAACGCGATCAGGAAACGCTGGCTGTAACTCTGCAACAATACTCGTAATCAACTGAGGCATATCCACCAGCTCGGTTTTACGTAAAGTCTCTACCGCCTCAATGCGCGAGAGCCACAGTAAATCGGTGACCAGATTCTCCATACGAAGAGCTTGCTGGTTCATTTGCTCGAGCGGTTTTTGGAACCGCGCCTCGCTAAACTCGTCCAGCGTCTGTAGTGTCTCTATGTAGCCTTTGATCACGGTGAGCGGTGTTCGCAGCTCATGGGATACGTTCCCAACGAAGTCACGACGCATCTGCTCCAACCGAAAAGTTCGCGTAACGTCCCTGGCAAAAACCAGTCGATCACCCATTCCAAACCTGGCCACTTCAAACTGTAAGCAACGTCCTCTCTCCCCCTCCGGCAGTACACGCAGCGGATCCGAATAATCATCAGCCGTGAAGTACTCCCGAAAATCAACAGAACTGATTAATTTAAGAATTGGTTGGCCTTGATCAGAGGGGAAATTAATACCCAACAAAAAGTCGGCGGAATCATTGGCCCAGGCCACATTCGCTTGATGATCGACAATAATGGCCGCATCGCGCATAGCCGCGAGAGAGTCTTGCAAATAATCTAGCGTTGACTCAAGACGCAGCTGTGCCTCTCGATTACGACGCTGGGTGGAGTGAATATTGGCAACAAAAAAACCCCAAACCCCCCGAACTTTCGGCGGCTCTGTCGAAGGATCCCGCAACCAGCGCTGGATTCGAAAAAGCTGCAGGGTCCACATTAATAGAACCAATACCAAGCCCAGTACAAGACCCAATACTGGTTGATCTACAAACAACCCGGCAATCAGCCCTGCGATTAAGAGGGCTGCAATCGAGACAATTTCGCTGCGAAAAAATCGCACTGAAGCCGCGCTAGTCAAAATCCATGCTCAGAAAAACGGTAGCCCGTGCCGCGAACCGTTTGAATCAGTCGGCTATAGTTGTCATCTTCAGATTCCAACGCCGCGCGGAGTCGACGCACGTGAACGTCGACGGTTCGCTCCTCGACATATTTATTCTGGCCCCACACCCGGTCTAAAAGCTGACTTCGGGTATAGGCGCGCTCGGGGTGAGACATGAAAAACATTAACAAGTTAAATTCTGTAGGACCCAACACCAAAGGCCGATTTTTAATACTGGCGCGTCGGCTATCAACGTCAATCATCAGATCCTTGACGACTAAAAGATGATGTTCATCTGAAGATTTCGCACGCCTGAGTAAAGCCTTAATCCTCGCCAGCAGCTCTTTTAAAGCAAAAGGCTTGGTAATGTAATCGTCAGCACCCATATCGAGACCTTGAATTACATTTTGCTCGGCTGCCTTTGCCGTCAGCATAATCACGGGTAAATCCTGGGTAATCTCTTCGCGCTTGAGACGGCGCAACAGCTCCATGCCGCTTCCCCCGGGTAACATCCAGTCCAAGAGAATAATATCGGGCAGGTCATCGATGACTTTAAGATAAGCAGTATCTATCGTTTCTGCCTCAAGGCAGTCATAACCGGCGGTTTCAAGGGCCATCCTCAGCATATCTCGAATGGCCAACTCATCATCGACAATAAGGATTTTATGCACGGTCATCGCTGGTATCCATAGCAACTCAAACCGCTATTACACGTCAATATTATGACCATTATGTTACAGCCGTGTGCTTTACAGCCCGGTGATAGTTAGAAAAAATCCCACCACTTGTCATCTTCAAGACTCTTCACACACCCTTTTAGCTGACTATTGTAGGTATTTGCACGCCCGTCCACTTTTCTCGCCACATCGATCAACCACTGCTTATCACGGTAAGTCTTCCGCTTAAAACCACCATGCCCTTCATGATAGGCAAGATAGAGTCTAAAAGTATCGTCTTTTGCTATGCCATTCTGCCGGTAGCTCATATCGCTGTACCATCCGATAAAATCGACCGCATCGCCAAAATCATCACGATCGGCGCCGTACCTCCCCGAACTTCTCTCATACCACTCCCAGGTTGCGTCTTTAGCCTGAGAGTAACCATAAGCATCCGAGGGTCTAGGACCGGGAATAACGCCCCAAATTTTCTTCCGTGGCGGTTTAGCCGTAGCCACGAATCGAGATTCTTGATGCATTATGGCCATCATGACGGAGATCGGAGTATCCCAACGCGCTCGAGATTTTTTTGCATCCTTATACCAACCAGACTTTTCCCGAAAAATGGCACAAACGTTATTCACGTCGCTAGGGGGGGATGTCGCACAGGCAGCCAGGAAGAAACCTAGCACCAAAACAAAAGTACACCTGCGCAATCGACGCCCGCTCATTTTTGCAAACCTTCAAGTTGAGTCATAAGTTCCGCTTCATTAATCACCGGGATCTGCAACGATTGAGCTTTCTTTAGTTTCGAACCGGCACCGGGACCCGCCACAACGCAGCTTGTCTTGCCACTGACGCTACTCGACACCTTGGCCCCTAAACTTCGCAGATTCGCTTCAGCCTGGTCTCGGCTCAACTGCTCCAATTTCCCGGTAACCACCCAAATTTGTCCCGATAAGGGCAGGTCGCCGAGCTGAATCTCAGGAGAAGGCCAATGCACACCTAGACTCAAAAATTTATCGATCATTTGTTGTTTTACCGGATCGGTGAAAAACCGGTAAAGGTATCCTGCCACAATGGGACCTACATCTTCGACTTCTTGCAATTGCTCAACCGTAGCAGCGTAAAGAGGCTCCAAGGACCCATAATATTCCGCTAATTGCCGAGCTGTTGTTTCACCCACTTCTCGAATACCCAAAGCATAAATGAATCGCGACAGCGTTGTTTTTTTACTGTCTTCAATTGCTGCCTGCAGTTTACGGGCAGACTTCTCACCCATTCGCTCTAATCCCACGAGAGTGTCGTGACTTAGAGTATAAAGATCCGTAGCGGTTTCAATTAGGTTTAGATCGACCAACTGGTCGATGATTTTCTCCCCACAGCCATCGATATCCATCGCACGACGCGATACAAAGTGCTCAATCGCAGCACGACGTTGCGCTGGACATGAGATTCCCATATCACAGCGCCACACGGCTTCCCCAGGCTCCCGCACCAAAACACTGTCACAGGCAGGACAACTACCGGGGAAAGAGACATCTTCGACCGTTTCAGGTCGTCGCTCGACAACCACCGCTGCGATCTGAGGAATGACATCTCCGGCCCTGCGCACAATAACTGTATCGCCAATTTTAAGTCCCAGCCGCGCTATTTCATCGGCATTGTGAAGCGTCGCATTAGAGACCGTCACCCCTCCTACAAAGACGGGTTCCAGTCGCGCTACCGGGGTGACTGCGCCAGTCCTACCCACCTGAAACTCAACGCCCAACACAACCGTCATTTCTTCTTGGGCCGGAAACTTCCTCGCAATTGCCCAACGAGGCGCTCTAGACACGAAACCCAGGCGCTCCTGCTCAGCAAAGCTATCAACTTTGAACACAATGCCGTCAATATCGAACCCCAGACCTTCCCGAACTTGAGACAGCTCAGTGTAGTAATGCTCACAGGCCTGAATGCTGTCTACAGAGCGGGCATGGGCCGATATCGGTATTCCCCATTGGCTCAACCGAGCCATCGCTACAGTATGTCTCGGAAAACATTCCGTCATTCCCTCTACATAGCCAACCCCATAAGCGCAAAATGATAAAGGGCGTCGCCGGGTAATACTGGAGTCAAGTTGCCGGAGACTACCGGCAGCTGCATTGCGCGGATTTACAAAGGGCTTTTCACCATCTCTGCGCGCACGGGCATTGAAGGCCTCAAAGCCCGCTCGCGGCATAAAGATTTCACCGCGAGCCTCAAGGTAAGTAGGGATATGTTCACCGGACAAACGCAGTGGTACAGACTCTATCGTGCGCACATTTTGAGTAATATTTTCCCCGGTACGGCCGTCTCCTCGGGTTGCCGCCAGCGTCAACTCACCGTTTTCCCAAACAATACTGACCGCAATACCATCTAACTTGGGTTCACAGGCATAACCTACTTTTGAAACAGCAAGCCGTTCTCGCACCCGGCGATCAAAGTCGAGCAAATCCTCAGCATTAAACGCATTATCGAGGGACAGCATAGGTAAACGGTGAACGACAGAATCAAACTCTGCCAAAGGCGCTGCACCGACTCGTTGCGTCGGGGAATCTGCTGACAGGAGATGAGGGAAGGCTTGTTCAAGATTGCGCAGCGCTAGAAGCGTTCTATCAAATTCACTGTCACTGACAGTAGGCGCATCATCGCGGTAGTACTCGGCACTCCATTGTTGCAGAAGCTTCCGCAGGCGAGCCACTTCATGTTCGGGATCCAATTTGGACATCTAGTGCTAACGCCGATTTTGCAGGGCAACCCGGCGCTCTAATTCCCGAATTTGCTGCCGCATGTGTTCAATGCTTTGTCGTGTAATTGCGCTGTGGGTGTCATCCAGCAGGTAGCCATCTAAATTTTTAGCGACGGCCTTAGCGGTTTCATGCATGTAGTCGAAGGCTTTGAGCATATCCTCTGGGCCGGGCAAGGTAATAAAAAACATCAGTCCTCGGGTATAGAGTGAACCCATGTCGTCGATATTAAAAACCCCGGGCTTCAGCATATTGCAAACGCTGAACTGAATCGGGCCACGCCCCGCTCGATGTTCATGACGGTGAAAGAAATCCATATCGCCGAAACGGAGATCACAGGCGAGCAGCACACCCAAAATGTCTGAACCCGAAAAACCGGTTTCGGCTCGGGAGATCACATTGAGAACAAATACATGGGGGTCAAGATCACGGGGCAATCGCGCCTCAGGCTCGGGTTCGGTCGCTGGCACCTCTAGCCCCTCCAGCCAGTCCATGGTCTCTACCGCCGAACCCTCTTCCTGTGGCGTTGCCTCGCTGGGCTGTGTCGGTTCTTCTTCCACAATCTCCTGAGTTGGTCCGCTAGTGACACGGTCATCATCTACCGGCGCTGGGGAGTCCATCCTCATGAAGTCGCCACCCTCTGTCGCTGAAAATGATGGCAGCGCTGGTTCTGTCTCTGTCTCTGTGTCATATGTCGGCGCACCTTCGGCCACCTCAACCGCATCTCCTGCGGCTGACACCTCTACATTGGACTGTGCAACATCATCATCTTGGCTCGGCGCCGCAGAAGTCGGCTGCAGGTCCTCGCGGCTAACTATCCGCGCACCGCCGTTTGGTAGCTCAGTCAACAGATTGAATGAGTCATCGTCGTCAAGGTCATCAAGATCACGTCGAGAAATTTTTGCGTTGAGCCGTACTTCGTCGCGACGGTCTTTGAATACCCGCCGCAGCGCGTCGAGTAACACCACCATAATCAGGCAAAAGCCTATAATGATCATCCAGTTCCGAATCATAAGATCCATCGCCTACCCCCTCCCTTACCGGCGTTAACTGGCTGCGAGCTGTGCCGCTTCCTCAATATCCACGGTGACCAGGCGAGAAACTCCGGGCTCGTGCATTGTGACGCCCATCAAATGATTCGCCGCTTCCATGGTGATTTTGTTATGCGTGATAAAAATGAACTGAACGCGCTCTGACATTTCTTTGACCATTCGGGCATAGCGCCCAACATTGGCGTCGTCGAGAGGTGCGTCGACCTCATCCAGCATACAAAATGGCGCTGGATTGAGTTGAAAAATTGAAAATACCAGCGCTATGGCTGTCATCGCCTTTTCTCCACCAGAGAGCAGGTGAATAGTGCTGTTTTTCTTGCCAGGCGGCCGGGCCATGATGGCGACACCCGTATCGAGTAGATCATCGCCGGTCATTTCAAGATTTGCTGATCCACCACCGAAGACCCTGGGGAATAGCTCTGCAAACCCTGAATTAATCTGCTCAAAGGTGTCTTTAAATCGGCTACGAGTTTCTTTATCAATTTTACGAATTGCCCCTTCAAGCGTTTGTAGGGCTTCCTGCAGATCGGCATCTTGAGCATCGAGGTAGGTTTTGCGTTCTGAAGCCTTGGCATACTCATCGATAGCCGCCAAATTAATGGGACCAAGCCGCGCGATACGAGCCGCTACCCGCTCTACCTTGACCTGCCATTCCGGTTCCGAAGCCTCTTGTGGTAGGCCCTCGACTACCTCTTGAGGGGTCACCTCGAGCTCTCGAAGCAGACCTTCCAAATTCTCTATTCTTACGTTTCGTTCGGCTTGTTGTAACCGACCTGACTCAAGTTCACTGTGAATTGCCTGCAACCGGTGCTCTGCGGCTAGCTTAAGCTTTTCCTGCTCTCTCAAGGCATGATCGTGATCGGCCACACGTTGACGGGCGGCCGTGAGCGCAGTTTGCGCTTCGACCCGTTGCGCCAGTAGCGTCTCGAGTTCCGACTGAAGCTGAGCATCGGGATTGTCGCCAACGGGTAGCTGCTCAGTCAGATCAGTGACTCTACCCTGAAGCTGCTCCACCTGTTGTTCAAGGCGGTTGATAGAACTCGCAACTGTCTCGGCCTGACTTCCTAGGCTTTGCACCCGCACGTCCGTGCTATGAGCACTGTCTCGCGCTTCACGGGCAGCTACACGAGCGTTTTGAAGCTGAAGGTTGAGTTGATCCCGCTCCTGACTCAGAGCCGATCGCTGATCGCCATCCAAAGCCATTTGGTCAATGGCCGTTTGCAGCTCTGATCTTGCCCCAGCCAGTGATGCTTGTTCTGTTTCAAACTGGGATCCGGACTCAGCCAAATCCGCCTGCAGCTGCTGGGTTCTCTGCCGCGTTTGCTCTGCCGCGGCCACCCTTGCGCCACGTTCAGTAACCTTTGCGGCTTGTTGCTGGACGAAGGTTTTGAGGGTCGCTTCGCCGGCTCTGCGTTTGTCTTCGTTAGCTCGTCTTGAATCCTGCAGTTGGGCAAGATTTTGATTAATTGTTTGCAGCGACCCTTCGAGCTCTGCCATCTCCTCTGCGACACCATCCAGAGAAGCTTTACGCAGGATAATGCCTTGCCCCGCATCGTTTTTTGAGGGTTTGGAAGCCCAGCCAGCCCCTAGCCAATCTCCATCAGGGGTAATAACTGAGGCAGTAGCACCCAGCGTGATCAAAAGGTCGCGAGCGGCAGACAGGTTTTCAGCGATATGCACACCCGTAAGCGCCGCCAGTACAGATGCTGGCCCCACAACCTTTTCGGCCAAGGTCCCGGGCGCCCCGGTACCAACTTGGCCTGAAGCTAAAATATTCGCCCCCGCAGGCGCGCTGTCAAAAGCGTCTTGGACTTGAGCAAAGTTTTGTGTGCACACCCCCGTGAGTCTCTCCGCCAGTACCGATTCAACTGCCAGCGTCCACTGATCTTGAACCTGCAGAGCTTCGTAGACGTTGCCACTGCTCTCTAACCCCAGATCAGCAAGCCATTGCTGCGTTGCAGAGACATCGCCCTGTGCGAGAGCAGCCTCTTGCAAGGCCTGCAGTGACGCTTCCTGACCTTTCAGCTGTTGAAGGCGTGCTCGCACCTTGTCTTGCTCATCACGCAGGCGTTCAATGTTTTCGCGCTGCCCAGCCACTTCAGCGTCTAGCTCGAGCAGCGCTTCCTCCTGAGCTTTGACGGCCTCGTCTCCAGCACGAATCTGGGTTTCCAACTCGGGGAGATCTTTATCAATATCCTCAGTTTCCAGTGCCTCCAGTTCTTGACGCAATTTCCCACCGCGTTCGTGGATTCTTTGCAGCACTTGCTCTAGATACACAATACGACTTTGTTGAACCTCAGAGGCTTGCTTGGGCCCTGCGGCGTTTTGGTTAAATTCATCCCAACGGTTTTGCCAGTTAGTCATAGCCTCTTCAGCGGCGGCCGAAACCCCCGCGGCGGCATCTGCGGCACTTCTTTGCTCTGACAGCAAAGGCCTCAATGACTCAAGCTCTAGGCGCCAAGCTGCAAGTCGTTCCGTATCTGCATTGAGATGACCTTTCGACTCTTGCAACCCTTCCCGGGTTTGACGCAAGTCAGATTCGATAGTGGCACGCCGTTCCTGCTCGTATTTTAGTGCTTGCTCTACCCGTGTGACTTCACCACCCACAGAATAGTAGTCAGCCTGAACGCTATTGAATGCATCGGTCGC
>Ga0213863_10002808_pt1 | contig 12180 bp, 8 predicted proteins | sample PICome_8_FD_160128 | JGI IMG/M metagenome (GOLD analysis project Ga0213863, IMG submission 160128) | Coastal seawater microbial communities near Pivers Island, North Carolina, United States - PICO497 | ecosystem: Environmental > Aquatic > Marine > Coastal | place: USA: North Carolina | collected... | reverse complement strand
TCTATGATGAGTGTGTAGGTGTGGTGAATGAGCTCAAAACTGGAGCTTACACCGCAGGTACTTATTACCTCTGGGTCTACTCTATCTATGAGTCTTGGAGGCCGGATGGGGATTATAGATTTAAACTGAGCTTCACTAATCAGGTATCAGGAGTTGAATTCGAACCAAATAACACAATAGATTCTGGTGACAGCCTAGCCTTTGATACAGAAACAACAGGGTCTCTCTACAACACGATGGATGTAGACGTATACAAAATTGTGGCGCCGGTATCAGGCGCTCTTCAGCTTAAAATAATGACTGAGCAGTTCACGCAGGGTGGTTTTAGATTCCGGATTTACGATGCCGACTCAGAACTGATCGCAGGTGATGACTGTATATATGATGATTGTCTTGAAGAAGTTAATTATTTTACGACTGGACTTAGTAAGGCAGGAAATTATTACATTTCTGTGAGTCCTATCTACGCTTCCTGGACCCCCGATGGCTCTTATATCTTTACGGCAAATTTCGACTCAGATCTAGACGGTTATTTCGACTATCAAGATGCGTTTCCAAATGATGCAACTGAATATCTCGATTCTGATGGTGACGGAGTTGGGGACAACGCCGATCAGTTCGATGATGACCCTACGGAAACAGCTGATAGCGACGGAGATGGCGTTGGTGATAACGATGATGCCTTTCCGGATAACCCAAATGAGTCGGTTGATACTGACATGGATGGTATCGGAAATAATGAAGATTTAGATGACGATGGTGACTCGATCCAAGATGGATCTGATGCTTTCCCGTTTGATGCGACCGAGTACGTAGACACGGACGGTGATGGAGTTGGAGATAATGCAGACACCGACGATGACAACGATTCATTATCTGATGCAGATGAGGAGAGCCTAGGGACCGATCCGTTGAATCGAGACTCAGACGGTGATGGCGCCTCAGATTTAGTGGATCAGTTGCCTTTGGATGCTGCCGAAACGTTGGATACGGACTCAGATGGAATTGGGAACAGTGTTGATGAGGATGATGACGGTGACGGCGTGGCCGATGAATCAGACGCATTCCCTCTCGATTCCTCAGAGTCAGTTGACACTGACCAAGATGGTCTGGGTAATAATCGGGACCTGGACGATGATAACGATCAAGTTCTTGACCAATATGATGATCTTCCCCTAGATCCTAATGAAAGCATCGATACGGACTCTGATGGTATTGGAAACAATACTGACACTGATGATGATGGCGATGGAGTTCCAGACAGTGAAGATGTTTTTCCTCTTGATGCCACAGAGTCAGTTGATAGCGATGAAGACGGTATAGGGAACAACGCGGATCCTGATGACGACAATGATTCCTTAAGTGATGTTGATGAAAGCAACCTTGGTACAGATCCGCTGGTTGCGGATACGGATGGAGATGGCGTTGCTGATAATCTAGACGATTTACCCCTAGATGAGTCAGAGGTGACTGATACCGATGGTGACGGAATAGGTAACAACGCTGATGCTGATGATGATGGAGATTCTCTAAGCGATTCAGCCGAAACAAGCTTAGGCACAGACCCTTTGTTAGCTGATTCGGATGCTGATGGTGTAGATGACAATCTTGACGCTTTCCCATTGAATGCTAGCGAGTCTGCAGACACTGACAGCGACGGGGTGGGTGATAACGCGGACCTTTTCCCTCTAGATGCGACTGAAATTCTGGATGCTGATGCCGATGGAGTGGGGGATAACGCCGATCAATTCGATGATGACCCATTTGAAGCGTTTGATACTGACGGCGATGGAATAGGTAACAACGCAGACTCAGACGACGACAACGACGGCTTTACAGACGAAGAAGAGTTAGCCGACGGCACAGACCCTCTAAGCCGTTTCTCCTGCAGATCTGGTTGCTTCAGTTTTGATGTAGATGAAAGTTTAAAAGCTCAACCACTGACTGACGGCCTATTAGTGATCCGACATCTGTTTGGATTCAGTGGGGACTCATTAACCTCAGGCGCTGTTGATGCGTCAGCAGAAAGAGGCACGTCAGAGCTAATCTCAGGCTATCTAACGGATGCTGATTCTCAGCTAGATATAGACGGCGATGGTGCATCGCAGCCTCTTACAGACGGGCTGCTGCTTATACGTTACTTGTTTGGGTTCTCTGGTGATTCCTTGATCTCGGGTGCTATTGGAAGTGGTGCTGAACGGGATACGGCTGAAGAGGTTGAGGCTTACATAGAAGAGCGTGTGCCTGTTCAGTAAGTTTGCCTGCAGGTGCCTGAGACACGCAGTGATGCCTAAAACAGCTCGATATCTGCTTCACTCGTCCACATTAGTAATACCTACCAATGCTAGGAGTACCATCTGGTGAAGCGGGGGGTGCCCTGGGGGTGGGGTGCTGGTATGACCGAAAGTGGGTGGTGGGTAGCTTTATTCTTCACCGCATCTTAGGCGGCACATTGTACTTATTCCAGTCTTGCTCATCATTCGCTGTTGCTAATTTCTGCTTCAACGGGCGTTCTTCGAGGGTAATACTGAATGCTGCGATTTGCTCCTCGTCGGTGATGGCTTGTAGCTCTTCGGTGGTAACTTTGCTCAGCACTTTACTCGCTTCATGGAACTCCGTGATCTCATGCCATAGCTGCTGACTGGCAGGCCGCTCGACAAAACCACGGCTTTCCGTGGGTGTAGTAGCACCGCTTTTCAGTCGCGATCTTTATTTTATTAATTCTGGACTTTATCAATCGGTCGTCTGAAAAATATCTGATAACTTCAACTCGGTGCTTGGTAAAACTAACTGGTAATCAAGTTCGTAGCTTTCTAATGCTTTATAGTAGTCCTGGATTGAAATATTAAAGACCTCATTAAAGACTTGCTCGCGATTACCCTGCTCTGAGCTAGGGTTGTTAAGCCAGTATTCGCGAAAAATTTTTCTAAATGCAGTGGCTTCGCTCATGCCTTGTTTTTCGAGTTCTTTTGCCAAAACTAGTACCATGAAAACTGATGACCCATAATTCATGTCGCAACACCCAGATGTCTCGTAACTCTCGAAAATTGTTGGATCGGTCAATACTGCTGAATTCAAAGTTCCCTCTTGTTGCGACCAATATGAAACGTCGAAGTAATCCTGCATATAAAGAGATTCAAGAGTTGCAGCGCCGCCTTCAATAAGCCATTTGATATTTCCGTCAAAGAAATTTTCCGATAAGGAAATTTGATAAATGTGGAAGTACTCATGGGCTATTACCGAGAATCGATGATCTGCTTGGAACTTAAATTCATTTGAGGGGATTTCCAGAATCATTAGAAGTCGGCTCTCTCCAGTGACAGGGTCCGTTCTTCCGTTGATTCCTGCTCCTCCGATGTCGCCAATTTTATCCGAAAAAGGTTTGCCGGCTGAGTCAACCCAAGCATAAATATCTACCTCCGGAGCCCAGGATGTTTTTAGCGCCGGAAAAACGGCGTCGAAAACCTCAAACATGCCGTGAAATTCGGAAACCCAAGTTTGGGGTAGGCTTTCGTGCAGCTCGATCTTGAATTGTATTCGTGCAGGTGGCGGGAGAAGGCTGGATAATTTTTGAACTATAAGATCATTGCTATCGCTACTAGCCTCTGGGGCGATCGCTCCTGAAGTAAGCGACTGGCCTGAGAAGCCAAAAAGATATCGAATAATCAGTAATCCGTCGCTCAACGGTTTACTATCGCCATCGCCGTCGATGTCTAGGTTGCTTGAATTCTTCGATAAATAGTCTGAAACGGCCACTGGCAGAAACCGAGTACTGTCCTCCGACACAGCTCCAGTAACGAGAGCGTCACCGGTGAAGCCAAATTGATGACGAATAATAAGTAGACCATCGGTGAGTGGAGTTGCCTCACCATCTCCATCGACATCGAGCGTAAAGTTTTCCCCGTTTACGGTACTTGCGAAGCATATTACAAATACAAAAAGCATGTGTTTCATACTAGCTCCGAAGCCGCTACTTTTGCATTGGCTATAATCTACATGTTGATTGTTAGGACGGGAGTTTTTGTATCTATTTTTTCAATTGAAGAGGTGATTGATCTAATGACATTCAGTAAAGCTTCTCTGCGCCCGGCACCCATTAAGACAATAAGATAGCCCATAGCCACCTCACCAGTCCACATTGGTAATACCTACCAATACTAGGAGTCCCATCTGGTGAAGTGGGGGGTGCCCCCGGGGTGGGGTGCTGGTGTGCCGAAAGTGGATGGTGAGTAGGGTAGCCCGCCCTTCGGAGCTAATTTTTAGCTGTTTTATTTAGAACGAGGGCACGATCGAGGGCACAAAAATAAAATCGGGTATAAATGTATGATTTTATTTGACAATTGGCGGAGGGAGAGTCAGCAGTCGCGGGAGAGCATTTCGAGATGGTTTCGGGAACCTTGACCTGGGCCGACGGTGACAAAACTCCCAAAGTTATAAAAGTACCGCTCCTAGGTGTCGCTCAAGGGACTCGTGCGGATTATACCTTTGGTGTGGTGCTCGAAAACCTGCAAGGCAATGCTATGTATGATGCTACTGTTGGTCGAGTGGTGTTGAACGATAGCGTAGTCAATTCGGATTGGTCAGGAAATATCGAGCCCAATTATAGAAGCGTGGCAGTAGAGGGCGAAGAGCACGAACTTCGCTTGGAGCGAACGGGTGGAAGTCTAGGTGCTTTGACGGTTTCTCTGGGGTACCGCGTGGAAGATATTGAGTTTAATCCATATGTTGATCGTTGGTTTACGACCAGTGTCAGTTGGGCTAATGGTGAAATGGGATCCAAGACGGTCGTAGTGCCGATTGCTTCCACCGAAAATTTTGACACCCGCATTCGACGAGCTCCGCAGGTTTTTGTCTCGATCCTAGACGTCGTATCTCAAGATGGACTTGCATACTGGTTCGGCCAGCCAAGCCCAAATTAAATCACAAGCTAAAACCTCAAGCGCGTGCATTGGTTGATCGTTCAGGCGGTCGCGGCTTCGGCGTGGCCTACCTTTTTGATGTCATCCTCCACCGTGACCGCTGCGCGGAAGAAAAAGAATGCCGATAGGGCGGAGAATAAGCCGACAACGATGAGAGCGTAGCGCAGGGACTCTTCGCCAAACTTTGGTTCAAGCAGGTCGCTCAGCGCACCGATTAATGTCGGGCCTAACCCAAGCCCGACCAAATTAACGGACAGCATAGTAATAGATGCGGCAACAGCACGCATGCGCACGAGTGACAGACTTTGCACCAGAGCGGCAGTCGGTCCGGCAAAAAAAGTAGCGCATATTGAAGGAATAACCAAGAACACGATTGTCAACGCTAGATGCTCGGCTGTGTAGAGCAGGATAGCGGCAGGGTAGGCTACTATTTGGCTCCATCCAATTAGTTTTACTGCCTTTGCCATTGAAGTTTTTGCCAGTCTATCAAAGGCTATACCTCCGAGAATTGCGCCAAATATACCGGTTAAGGCGCCGCCCAGCCCTAAGATGATGCCGGCTTGATCGATAGATAGGTCGTGTGTCCGCATGAAGAATGCCGGAAACCAAGCGTTGGCCCCATATCCGGAAATGGTAGTGACGGTCATAGCCAGGACGATATATCGAAGCGCTTTCGTCCGCCAAATATAGCCAAAGGTTTCCAGCAACGATGGTGCGTCGCGCATGGAGCTTTCACGATTGTCTGATTTTCCTCTCTCAGGTTCACGAACTGTGAACCAAAAGATGATGGCAAGGAGAACTCCCGGAAGCCCAACCACAAGGAAGGCCGTTCGCCAGCCCCAGGTTGCTGCAACGAGGCTGCCGCCTATAAGACCTGTCAGCATGCCGAAAGGCATGCCAGCCGAGACGATTGCCATAGGCGTGGAGCGCTGCTCCTTTGGATAGAGGTCGGCGATCATGGATTGGCTAGAGGGATTGACACCGGCTTCACCAATTCCAACACCGATCCTTGCCAGTGCAAGCATCGCAAAGCTGCTCGCTGCTCCGCAAAGAGCTGTCATGATAGAGAAAGTCGCAAGAGAGGCCGTTATAATCCCCTTCCTGCCACGCCTATCTGCAAGCATGGCAAGAGGGACACCAAGGATCGAGTAGGTAAGTGCGAATGCTATGCCGCCTAGGAAGCCAAGTTGCGTATCGCTGAGATCAAACTCCGCCTTAATGGGTTCAAATAGAATGGAAAGAATTTGGCGATCTACAAAGCTGAATGCATACGCAAGGAAAAGCAAAAATATGATATAGCGTGGTCCGAAATTTTTAAGCTTGCCGAAGCGGCTAGTTTGTAGCGTCATGATGGGTAATCGGAGGTGTTATGTATCGGGCTTCTGCCCATAGTGCATCGAGCGTCTGGCGTTGTCCGCCTATCCACGCAAGGTTCTGCGAGTCCCCACGATTCTGCGCGTAGAGATAACGCCGTGGATGTTTCGTGAATCGTCCACGATCTTTTCTTTGACTTAATTAACGTGTCAGCATTATTTGCCGCCGAATGGTGCGTACAGGGACTGAAAAGATTTTTTGTCATCGGCGGTGTCTTGCCTGCTCGTTGTTTTGGGGTGTTATTTCTTAGCCTTAGTTAGATCGAATCAGATCAATGATGGCGCTAGCAGCCTGTTGCGGTGCATTTTCTTGCACAAAATGCCCGCCCCCGCTGATCATGGTGTGAGCCAAACCCCTAGTGCCCGGTACGCGATTCAGGAATTCCTCCTGCTGGCCCGCTGTAACAGGATCGTTATCGGAAAACGCGCAAAGAAACGGTTTCTCGAACGCCTCGAAAAACTCCCAGGCTCGTGCCTGCTGCGAGAGTGAAGGGGAAGTTGGAAGTGTCGGGACATGGCTTGGCATCGCCCGCGGCCCCATCTTGAAACTAGGCTCAGGAAAGGGCGCGTCATAGGCTTTGGCGAGTGGTGTCGGAAACGGAGAGTGCACACCAAGGCGGTGCAGGAAAAATTTCATAGCACCGATCAAGCCTGGCTCCTCTTCTATCGTCATGCTCAACATGAACCCGATGGGCATATCTTCGTGTTCCCAGCAGAACTTTTGCCAGTAGGCGAATTGAGCTGCGGGATGGCCGCTATCGGCCATGGCGCTTAGGGCCTTTTGCATGGTCACGAGATTAGGCGTGGGTGCATTAGCACGAAAATCCTCTACCGCTTTGATGATGTCGTCTGGCACATCGGGGTTATGAGGCAGACCGGTATTGGATATCACTACGCGTGCGAACCGGTCGGGTTGATTAACGATTAACCGCAAGCCAATTAATCCACCCCAGTCCTGACCGAATAAAGTGATACCTGAAAAGTCGTTGGCTTCAAGCCAAGCGCCCATCCAACTCACTTGGCGTTCATAACTGTAGTCTTCCCTAGCTGCAGGTTTGTCAGACTTGCCGTAGCCCACGAGGTCGGGTGCGACAACGCGCATTCCAGCCTGCGTCAGGTACGGGATCATTTTTCGATAAAGATAACTCCATACGGGTTGGCCATGCATGCACAGGACAATCGGGCTACCGGCTGGGCCTTCGTCAAGATGATGGATTCTCAGTTCGTCGCCGTCTTCAGTTTTGATATTGGTGTAATGTGGCTCAAACGGATAATCCTGTAGGTCATCGAAACAGCTATCCGGGGTCCTCAAAATCTTCATTGCAGCATCTCCTCACAGCCCGTGCCTGCGAGAATTTGGTCAACTTGCACCCGGTCTTGAGCAGCGAGTTTTTGGTATTCCTCCCTTATCCAGGCAAGACAACGCGCCTGATAGGGGAACGTGGGTTGCTCCCAGGGCTTTCCGTCAATCGTCGTTTGCATGTTCTCCGCCCCCGCCTGCAGGGCCTTTGCATTGGCAATCAGCGCGGGAACGTATACTCGACCTATTTCTGATAGCAGTGGCCCCAAAGCATCGCGTACGACGTCGACAGACATCCAGCCATCTTCCTCGCAAGTTTGACCGCTGAGATCATCGACGACGTCGGTCCAGGCGTAGACACGTGGTGCAATTTCGAGGCAGATCGCCATGGGTGTTGGGTCAAACTTTGCAAGCTGTGTCATCTGGGCGTAAATACCGAAGTCCGCTGACGATGGCCGTGCTCCAAACACATAGTTCTGGCGAGTGATAAGTTCCTCCATTATGCCTAGAAATCTTCGGTAACTGCTTTCGATGACCGGTGCGGTTACGTCGTTGGATCCAACGACGTAAAGACGCGAGATCTGTCTGTCAGCTATAAATGCTGAAAAATTATGATGCTGTTCGTTGTCAATTCGCAAGCCGCGCCACAGGGGCAGAATGCTGCCGGCTTTTTTGATGTCAGCATCGTAGTGCCAGCGATAATGGAACATGGACTTGGTCAGCCACTCGTCGGCATAGTCCTCGATCAGGTAGTTGATGTAAGCAAGCACGGGATTAGAAGGAACTGCCTCTCGTCCGGTGAACGCTTGCTCAAATCTTCGGATCAACGGTGTTGAATCCACAACCGCCTCAATCTTCCCCTCATCATTGGGCAGATAAAATGTTGGCAACAGCTCAACTTTCGGTTTCGGCAAATCGAGATTGGTCGACTGATCGCCTAACATGAACTCATAGTTGATACGTCGGTATCGCAAGTAAGCCAGCATCTTTCGGGTGTAGGGCGAGCCTGGAGCTCCCATTAGTCGTAAGGGTTGAGCGAGTGTCATTCCAATTTTCCTGGATTCGAAATCGTATTTTTGGATCGGGTGTTAGAGTGCATGACTGCGGTCTGGCGACGTTTTTGCGTGCTCGGGGAGCTTACAGATGCGCTTCATTTTGACCTTGCCGTTTCCGGGATATTCCCATTGATATACTCCGTTTTGGATATAACGTTTCACTACAGTGGGGCCCCCAAAAAGCTTTTGGTTGAGTTGCTTGTCTTTCCATACTGCAGTCGCTTGAGACACGCGTAGGCAAAATAGGAAGGGACCAATCTGTTTTGGCGCAACGTCGTTCGAGAGCATGTCGGGCGAATGATCATGGATCAGTCCGTGAGCTGTGACGACTATTCGGTCTCCGCATTGCTCAATACGCTCGACGTGATCCGGCAAGTGCGGCGAAATACTCTGCCACAGACCGCGAATATCCTGTGCGCCCTCGGACAGTGGCTCAGTGCAACCCTGCAGGATGGGCTTAGGGAAGACCGTGTAACCACAACCCGGAGTAAATGCCTGCGGAATTTCATCTGACATCAGGCCTGAGCCATCGAGGTCTGGTAGGTCGCAGTAGTTGATTTCCGTACCGTCGCCATCGAAGACCCAGGATGGCGTGGTATCTAGCGGCCTAGGAAAGAGCCACGCCAATAAAAATAGAGACAGGGTCAATGATAGTAGAACAGCGCCTCCAATCATTAGCTTGCGCATATTTCAGCTCCCGAACCCACTTGCCATCTCCATGTTGCTGCGAGTCCCGGCTGTGTAGTGTGGCCGAGCTGCGTGGAGCAGAGGTGAAGATGCCATCTGATGTTCAAGGCCCACGTTAGTCTCGGCCGCAATTGATGCCTCAGAAGTCATAGCGCAATGTCGCGCCGTAGGTGCTCGGAGGCGCAAGGAAATACGTGCTCGTGAAGCCAATGGGATTGATATCGGGCGTAAAATTCGCGTACTTGTCGTCGGTTATGTTCTTACCCCAAAGCGAGATGTCCCAGTTGGCGTCGCGCCAGCCAATGCGGGCATTGAGCAAACTACGATCGTCTATGTCTATGCTCGGAACAGCGCTTGTTGCACGATTGGTGAGGTGGTCATCCATGAAGATGTAGTCTGTGCGCATGTAGAGGCTGCCGTTTGCCAGCGGAAATATAAGGTTAGCACCGAGATTGCCGCTCCAATCTGCAGTGTACGCGAGATCCTCTCCCTGCCGCGGCCCCTCGGTGATTTTGTACTCATTCATATACAGTAGCCCAGCCCTTAGCGTGAGGTAGTCCGATGGAACCGCTTCGAGCTGGAGGTCCATACCGGATACCTCTGCTTTTCCGTCATTGCTAACGAATGTGCCGAAAACGGGATTCTGCGCCTGGAACTGGTAGTCCTCAATCTCAGTAGAAAAGGCTGCAAGGTTCAATCGCAGTGTCGAATCCAACAGGCTGGATTTCAGTCCCAATTCGTAGCTGATGGTTTCCTCATCATCGAATTCCCGCACCTCGGGTGGACCGCCGACGCCATTGAAATTACCGGACTTGTGACCTGTTGAGACGCTGCCATAGATCATGACGTCTTCGCTTATGTCGTATGCCAACTTTATGAGCCAGTCCACGTTGTCGGTTTTTCTCTCAAGCGTTGTGTTTATCGGTGTGGCGGCCCCGCTGAGGAATGCTGCACCCATACCGATAATTCTGGCTTGCTCTGCTGGTATGCCGGCCATCATTGCCTGCGCTGTTGCCGCTTGGACTAAGGGAGCTGAAGAAGTAGTCTCGCTAAAGAGCGCAGCTTCTCGCTTCTCCTTCGTCCAGCGCAGACCACCGGTTAGGTGCCAACCTTCGCCTAGGTGCCAAGTGGCTTGCCCAAACGTCGCAATTGTCTGGCTCTCCCAAGTGTTTTGGTAAGCAGCAAAATCACCTGGTTGGGCGATGAATCCAACAGACGGAAAGGGCGCACCCGTAGCCTGCAAAATAGGCAACAAGGTCAAGTCCGCAACGGTGATGAAGTCAGTGCCGATAAAGACAGAAGGGGTCCGATCGCCTCGTTGAGTGTTTTGATCGTAGTAAAACAGCCCAAGCTGGTAGTCGACTAATGCGTTAAAAGAGCCGTCCAACCGCAGCTCTTGGGAGAAGCTGTTCCCTTCGTATGGCTCATCCACAATGGACAAAATGTCCAATTGCGACCGATCGGGATCGGTGCTCGTTTTATAAGCGTAGTTGTCCCTGGCAGTAATGGATGTTAACGAAGCCCACTCCAGATCGTATTCAATTCGCAGTGAAATTAGATCCGTCTCCTGGCTGAACTCGTCTTGGAAATTGGTGGCGACGATATAGTCATATGGGTCATTGCTATCTGGCGCGAATCCCTTGCTATTGAGCACAGCTTGGATAGCCGGACTATGCGTGGCGTCGGCACCACAACATGTCGTATCCCTTTCTATACGTACTGCATTAAGCAGGAAGCTTAATTGATCGGAAGGCTGCCACAGTAGTTTTCCTTGTAGGTTCCAATCGTCGACTGCATCTTGGTCATCGACGCCGAAGCCCTCGTTGTCATAGTAAGCCCCACGCTGATGCATGTTTCCTGAAATTCGCAGTGCTAGGGTATCCGCCAATGGCCCTGCAATAGTTGCCGTTAGCTTGGTCATGTTGTGATCGCCAACACCAGCTTCTAGGTAACCCTCATAACTTTCTAGATTTGGTCGTTTAGTAGTGATGCTAATCGCACCCGCGTTGGTGTTCTTTCCGTATAGGGTGCCCTGTGGACCTTGGAGCACCTCAATCCGTTCGACGTCGGTCAGGTCCGCCGCACCCAAACCTGTGCGCGCCATGAATACACCATCTACAAACAGACCCACGGATGGCTCCAGAGCAGGGTCGTTTTGCGAGGTGCCGATGCCGCGAATGGTTAATCTGGTATTAAATGGATTCAGATTAGTGGTCGCGCTGAGACTAGGCGTCATGACCGCCAAATCGCCAAGGTTGCCGATCCCCGCGTCCTGAATGGCAGCCTCTGTGAAAGCGTTAACCGCGACAGGCACTTTTTGTAAGCTTTCGGCGCGCTTCTGGGCGGTGACGACGATTTCCTCGATTACCCGCGTGCCCTCCTGCGCAGATTCTGCTGCGCTAATTGCCGTAGCGAACCCGAATAGGGTGAAGGCAGTAAAATTGGTCAAAATCTTCATTATCAGTTCCCCCGGTTAGCTTGTGGTTTTGCTCGATCGGTTGCAAAATAGTACATACGGACTAATAATAGTCCGATCGTACTAAAAACGTCAACGGCGGTCTTTTTGCGGTTTTGGGAACAAAGCGGCACGCTTAGCAAGGCAGATCTACACTTGCAGTTTAGGAGAACAATAAATGCACGATCGCCTTACGACTCGTGAGCGGATTATTGAAGCCAGCCTGATGCTATTTAACGAGAAAAGCTTTGCAGCGACTTCGCTTTCAGAGATCGCCAAAGAAGTGGGTATCGCTAAGGGCAATCTCACTTACTATTTTTCAACGAAGAAAGACCTAGCGTTCGAAATCGAACGGCGGGCACGTGCCCAGGCATTGGAAAGGCGTAATGGG
>Ga0213863_10002807_pt1 | contig 12183 bp, 8 predicted proteins | sample PICome_8_FD_160128 | JGI IMG/M metagenome (GOLD analysis project Ga0213863, IMG submission 160128) | Coastal seawater microbial communities near Pivers Island, North Carolina, United States - PICO497 | ecosystem: Environmental > Aquatic > Marine > Coastal | place: USA: North Carolina | collected... | reverse complement strand
ACCAAATCGAACAATCTGATAAGATACGGCTCTGGGACCTCCATTGTTTTTAATGCTAGGGTCCAGTTCCGAGGATTGGGTGAAAAATCGAAGCCAAGTGCCTGCGACTCCAAACCTTGATTCCAATAAAGGCCCCTGTCCGTTTGCTTCCATTAGTGGATCTTGAGAAGCAGTTGGCCAATCTTCTTTAAAAAGGCGCTTGGATTCTTCCACTGGTTTTTTATTCGTATCGACTTTTGCCACTTTCCATTGACCACTATTGTCTTCGTCGTTGAGGATTTTCGCGGCCATCCATACATTTCCGTCATTTCTCGAAAGTGCACACTGTAAGTCTTCTTGCACTCTATCCAAGATAAACTGAGCAATTTGGTTTGTTTCCAGATCTCCAGAGGCCTGGGTTTGAGTAGATACAACTTGAGATGTTATGTTTAGAAGCATTGCAGCGAGTAAAGCTGTAACGGAGACGGCAACTAATAATTCAAGAATGGTAAATCCCTTGGGAAACACTTTTTGAATTTGAGTTAGTTTAGGTCGCATTCCCTTTAATAGATACGAAAAGATTTTCATTTATATCAAACGAAATTTTTACTTACTCCCATTTCCTCTCCCATCTTCGCGTACAGTTCAATTTCATTTTTTGATGTCTCTATGAGATCTTGATTCAATAGGATTTTATCTTTTTCAAAAAGAGTTAAGATACAGGATCCCCCAAAAGAGAAAAACCCAAGCTCATCCCCTTTTTTCACAAAAGTTTCCTTGTTGCCTGTGTATGTAACTGTTCCGACGCAGGTTGCACCAACTGCAAATTGGGCAACGGTACCAAAAGACTCGCTTTCCAAAAAAGAAAGATATCGTTTGTTTTCCCAGAAGATGGAGATTTTTTTCCTTAGAGCGATTGGATTTACCGAGAAAAGTTTTCCGTTTATAAGATCAGCAGTCTGAAAGGTGCCATCACAAGGGAAATGGAACCGGTGATAATCAACCGGGCAAAGCCTGCTTATAATCAAGGATCCATTTTCGTAAGGTAAAGCTCTTTCTTTAGAACCGAATAGGGTGGAAAGATCAAAGTTCTGCCCTTTAACAAAAATACTTTTTATGTTTGAAACATTTTGAAAACCAAAGTGACGACCGTCCGCAGGAAAGATGGCCCCAGCATTTGAGGAAGCAATCGGTCTGGCACTGGGTTTTAACCGCCGGTAAAAGAATTCGTTAAAAGTGGAAAAAGAGGATATCGGTTCCAGGAATTCGTTTTCATCAACTTTGAATTTCTGGATGAATGGAAGAATTTTCTGCTTACTTTTTGGGTTATTTGCTGAAACTCCATACCAAAAAGAAAAAACCTTTCTTTTGGCAAGGAACCATAAAAAAAAACGACCTAGGAAATGGTTGTAGGTGAACTTTAGCCACTTTTCCCCATAAACATGTTCTACTTCAACTTTTCCAGTTGAGCGGTTTAGGTACTTGATCGATTCCATTGTTTGAACGCAATCGACCGAAAAGGCAGAAAGGGGGTAAGCTACGCTTTCTGAATTTTGCCCGCTTTGATTGCTTTGGCTGAAACCCAAAGCCTCTTCACTTGACCCGAGGCCAACTTAACTCGAACTCTTTGTAAGTTGGGTCGAAATTTACGCTTGTTATTCTTGACCAATTGTAAACCGATACCACCAGCTTTCTTGCTGACACCTTTATAAATAATTCTGCCACCAGTAGTAGGGCGTTTTCCAGTTATTGCACAGATTCTTGACATATCAAAATTTGGGTAAAGATTCAAAATGGATCATTTCGAAGCCACTGACAAGCGAAAACCTTAAGGGTTTTTCTTATATTCCATCATTATGTCAGATCCGTTTTCGTGTTTAATAAAATAGGCTGCATCCACACCATAAGCTCTTAAAACGCCCAACGATGCATCAAATCCAAGTACTAAACAAGCAGAAGCAAGGGAGTCAGAAGTCATTCCATTTTTGGCAATAACGGTTACTTGTGACCTTGAGCTTATGCCGATGGCTGTTCTTGGATCAATGATATGAGAATAAACGGTTCCATCCACTTCCAGAAATTGCTCGATATCCCCGGAGGTTGAAACCGAACAATTTGATAGTAAAAGTTTGGGAAGTTGATGGTGTGTTTTACCTCCCACATCAACGGACCATCCTTTTTTTCCTAAAGGTGGCTCTCCGATCACTAAATCACCCCCGGCATCAATAAGGCATCGTTTAATGCCAAAATCCTTTATGACAGATAACATTTGGTCCGCGGCATAGCCTTTGGCAATACCTCCAAGATCTAAAACCATAGCGTATTCAACAAGTTGGGCTCTTTTTTTCTTAGCATCCAAAAGCAGTTTCTCATACCCCACCCTTCTTTGGGCATTTAAAAGCTTTGGTTTGCCTGGAAGAACTTTTCTGAAACGTGCAATTCTCCAAAGCCTTGAAAAAGGACCAACCGTGATGTCAAATGCACCTTCAGTTTCACGGGCTAATTTTTGACTGGCAGTTAATACCCGAAACAAATCTTTAGTGATAGGATAAAAGTGTGAAGATCCGGAATTGCTGGATAATCGAGATAGTTCACTATCGCTCAAGTAGTCGCTTAGAATTTGATTTAATCGATGGGCTTCATTAAAAGCTTGAGTTGCGGTATTTCGAGCAAGTTCTTGATCAGGATGGTCAATCAAGATGGTAAACTCTGTCCCCATACAGCTTTCGGTAAATTTTTGATATTCGAAACTACTTTTGGCCTTTGCCCACAATTCTGAACGGCCAAAAAGTAGTAAAATAACACTTAAAAAATAGGAAGTTTTCAATTTCAGATAACAATAATACCAAAGGCTATTAAGGTGCAAATTATTCTTCTTTACTATGTCTGTATACCCAAAGCTAAAGAAATTTTTAAAAAAGAATGCGAGTGGCCATCAATTTATTTTTCCGATAAACTGCAATGAAGTGGATACCAAATTAAATGTATACTATTTTGAAAAACTTCATTTACAGGCTTATGTTTGAATCTTAGATTTACTCTTTTTTTTAAATAAACCAGAATAGCATTGTTACCATTAAACATGAAATACCCTTACAAACCCCTCGCTCACATCATTGTAGGTATATCATTGGGTTTTACCCCGTTGATTGCAAAAAAACCCGACCGGGCGGTAGAGTCTATAGATGGTAGTGTTTACCAAGTAGGTATGTTTCCGAAGGACCTTTACAAAAAGTTGGGTTTTAAAGCCGGGCTTTCCAAAGATAAATTTATTGCCTTTGATGAAAACATTTCGACTTCAGACTTAACCTTTGGAATGATTCCCGTAAAAGGGGGCACCTATTCCATGGGAAGTTTGCTTGAAGATAAAAATAGAGGTGATGATGAGCTCGTAGCTCGAAAAGTTAAAGTTTCAGATTTCTGGATGGGTAAGCATGAGCTCACCTGGGATGAATATGAACTTTGGATGATCAACCTAGACAAAGATAATCGGGATTACAATAAGCTTGAAACCACTGCAGAAGATGAACTTGCGGATGCGGTAACCAAACCAACTGCACCCTACACGGATATGTCATTTGGTATGGGAAAAAGAGGGTACCCTGCCATCTGCATGACCCAATTATCAGCTAAAATGTATTGCATGTGGCTAAGTGCTCGGACGGGGAATTTTTACCGTCTTCCCACGGAAGCAGAGTGGGAATATGCCTGCAAGGCAGGAACTACAACAGCATACAGCTTTGGGGACGACCCAGAAGAATTGTCAGAACATTCCTGGCATCTTGACAACAGTAGGTTCCAGTACCAGAAAGTTGGGCAGAAAAAGCCAAACCCACTCGGGCTCCATGATATGCATGGCAATGTTTGGGAATGGGTCCTAGATCAGTTTACCCCTCCAGAAAAGAAAGCCCCTAGCAAACTTTTAGTGAACCCTATCTCCATGCCTACATCTCTCTACCCAAGGGTTGTGAAGGGGGGATCTTGGGACGATGGTGAAAAGACTCACCGCAGTGCCTCTAGGATGCCTTCAGAAGAATGGTGGAAAGAACAGGACCCTCAATTACCGAAAAGTGTATGGTATCATACCGATGCAATCTTTGTTGGTTTCAGGGTCGTTCGTCCCAGAGAGATTCCAAGTCTGGATGAGGTCGAGAAGTATTGGCCTTCAGAGAAAGAGATTTTGGCAATACCGACCCGTTAATCATTTGATTCTTATAAAGGAGTTGCGAATTTCAAAAAAAGGGCACAAGTTTTTATGTGCTCTATGATTGTTCCTTCAGCCAATTCTCAGTCTAATTGCAAAAAGAGAGGTTTTGCATTGGTACTCGCTTTAGCTCTGCTAAGCCTAGTTTTTTTATTGGTTATATCCTTGGTCAACCTTGTAAGCACTGACTTGAGCCTGGTTGAGTCAAGGAAAGAAAAAATACTAGCCCAAGCCCATGCTCGCATGGGTATGAAGATTGCCATGGGTGAGATTCAAAAACATTTAGGTCCGGATATGCGGATCTCTGCAACTGCAGATTTATTGGATGAACGGATCGAGTCGGGTAAAAACTATGAGGATTCTGCTTATTCAAGAAATTCGAACCCTAATTACGGAATCGATCTAAATGAAGATGGTAGAATTGATCCCCTCCCCTATGGGCAAAGATATTGGACGGGAGTCTGGAAGCATCGGGGTCGAGACCGAGGGGTGGCAGGAAATAAACTAGGTGCCAAACCACTTCCTGAAAATATTGATACCGGTGATTCTTTGTCAGAAAAGCCCATGGTAAGCACCGAATTTGATCCCCATCCAGCCATTGAAGTTTCCTGGTTAGTGAGCGGGAATGAAGGCTTCGACAAGAAGCTTTATTTTGGGCTCAATCCCCTAGACCTTAAGGAATTTGTGGAAATTCCTGACGGAAATATCTGGGATACTGGTCAAGCCGATAATGGTCGAAGTTTCGTGAAAGGGGGTATCTACGGAGAAGCTGAAAATGCATGGGAAGACTACTCCATGGCACTTCAAAACTCATCCTTAAGAGGCAGTGGGCTTCTGCCCGAATACAATCATCCCCTTTTCGAATTACCCGACCCATTGGTTTCGGATGAAGTGGAGTGGTTACTGGTCTCTCCCCTGCTCAAGCAAGACTTCGACATCAATAATTTTGATCTTAATGACCCCGCAACTTGGGAAAACTCTCTTAGTTCAGAACCGGTTAAAGTAAGGAAGACTAGGGTTCAGCATCAAATCGAAGGAAATGACGAGGCAAAATACGGGTCTTATGCTTACTGGGTTGGAGATGAAGGGGTAAAAGCAAAAGTAAACATCCAAAACCCAAACAAACAAAGTGACGACTCCCAGGTTATTAAAGATAACCGTACCGTTTCCGTAGAACCCAATATTTATTTTTCTTCCAGTAGTAGTTCTTCCAGTAATGATATTAAGAGTGGCTTTGGAGTAAGTTTCAAAGATATGGCTTTAATCGAGAGAAAGAAGGACATTCTTTCTCTCGGTAGATTATCTGAACTTTCGGATGCGGATTCAGGAATTAGCGCTCATTATCACTCCCTTACCACCGACTCATTTGGTGTTTTAAGCGATGTTCGAACGGGAGGATTGAAGAGAGACTTGAGCAGTGCCTTTGCCAATGAAGACGAATGGTATGATCCGGAATTTTTGCGATTTAATACTGATGATTGGTCAGACGATTTTAGTAACTACCTCTTTAAACACCGGATATTTTATCAGAAAAGTGTGCCCTACATCGGTGAGCGATACCCTGGAAATGATAATCAAATGGGCACAGCGGATGACATTATAATCACCAAGGAAAATGATTGGCGGCAAGGTTCTGATCAAACTCTCTTAGAGGAACATGCCATTTTAGCTGGACCCAGATGGAGCTTGCTTGGATCATTTCACAATTATTATCTTCTTAAAAAGTACGGTAGCATTCCCTATGACGGTGAGCATGAAACGGATCGCTTACTTATAGGTTTATTCCCAGATGATTTTCCGAGAATGACAGGTGATAACACGGTTTTGTTCAACCACTTAGCTGCCTTCTCTTTAAAACCGAATAGTCCTGGTAATAATCCTGCAATTACGAAAGCCACTAATCTTCGTCAGAACTTTAACTCCTTTTTGGGGCTGGAAAAGAGGCCGGAGCCAAAAAATCATCCAATCCAACCAGTATTAGTTGAAATTAAATATGCTCACCATCCATATTTTGATACAACTTCGAACGAACTTGGACTGGCAACCTATCCATCGGTTGCGTTGTGGAATCCCTATGATGTAGGTATCGGTTGCAGGGAATATTATATTGAAATCCCCATACAAATTGGAATGGAGGCAATGAATGCAAAGCATTACGACCTATATCGGAAATGGTGGATGTATTGTTTTGATAACCAAAACTATTTATCAAATGATGGAAATGATCCGAGTGTACCACCATTTAATATACCAAAAGGCTTCAAAAACTTTGAGGATCGTAATGGAAATGGTAAACGAGACGCAGGAGAGCCCTGGATCGGAACGCAAGGTTTTGGTAATAGTTATGATCCTCGACAACCCCGTGATGCGGAGTATTTCTTCCGCTATTATGACTGGGGGACGGAACATGCCTTTCCTCGCTCTACCCTGAAAATATCTACTAGTTACAGCGGATTCCTCGGTACAAATTTGGGTTTAGGAAACAGGATTAATGAAAGACGGTTTCTTTTTTCGAATGATGTAGAAAAATTAAAAGAAAATTGGCCGAGGCAAGATAGGCATTTACTACTTCGACTTAGTAACTTCAGGCTACAACCTGGCGAAAAAGCACATTTCACAGTTAAAAGCAGGAAGATCGTTCCATATGACAAAAAATGGGAAAATGAGGATGGATACAGCAACCAAAAATCAACTACATATGTAGAAGTTGAGCTTGGGAAGTTAAAAAGTGGAAATGAAGAAGAACCCCTAATTTTTCTTTGCGGAGACAGCTCGATACAGCCAACTGACCCGGTTTCTATACGGTATTTCGTGTGGGGCTACCGAGGGGTTCACCCAAATGAGAAGGAGTCCTTTACCAGCAAAGGAATGAGGACACCAGTTTCTGGTTTAGATCGGCCTAAAGGTATTACAATCTATTCCGAAGATCCGACAAATGTGGCTTATCAAAATCAAAAAATCATTGGTAAGATCAGCAAACAATTTGCGATCGAGATTGGAAGTGGAATTACGGACTATGCACGGTGCGATGACTTATCGTTTTTATCGGTAGACCAAGATTTCATTCCGGGATGTGGTTTTCGAATAAGATATAAACTCCCGGGAGAGTCGGCTAATGTGGTTTTCGAACAGTTCAACCTTCGAGGGTTAATCCATAGCAATCAGGATGGTTTTGGAGATAATTGGGAACTTGAAACTTTTCGCTCTACATACGCGGACGGCCACAGGCCAGCTTCGTTTATGACCCCTGATAAAGAAAAGTTGTTTGATGCTTCGCTTACATATCCTCAAAGAAATTCCAATAACGATCGAAATGTTTCCCAACCCCCTCACCAGCCGACCCTCGCAGATGTATTTTTTCAATTGCCTCATACATATCCTAGATTCTTCAATATGCCTGCAAGTATCGACGACAATGTTACTGGTGTTGTTGATAACTCAAGTTTTATAATCCCACCTCCAAATTCAGCTGACACTCCATCTGGTTTCAATTCTGATTATGGAAAGGTTCCGAGGGCACGGGCATCAACCAGCCGGATTGGTTTCTTTCATGAAGAAGATTATTTTGGAAAAATTAATTCTAGCAGCAGGGCGGTTATGTTTGAAGTTCCAAGTTCTCCCATGCTCTCCCTTTTTCAATTTCGTCATGCCAATCTCAACAACTACTCTCACGGCCCAACCTATGCCTTGGGGAATTCATATGCCTCCACCCAAGTTGCCCGGTACTACACTTGGGGGAAGATGAAAGCATTCTCGATGCAGCCTGTCTTTGGTGGGGCTGGTATGGATATCAAAGGAAATATCCAAAAGGCAAAGGAACTCATGCAAGCGGGGCTTTCATATAACCCATTCGTTTGGGAGCCATACAGGGATGCTGACGAGGATGCTTACATTCGAGATAGATTTATTCAAAACGATCACCAGAACATTACCCTTGATCATAGTTTTTATCTTAATTATGCCCTTCTAGACGGTTATTTCATGTCTGGTCTTGGAATTGGTTCCGAATGGAAAGAAGCAGATCCCAAAGAATTTAGCCCAGGTGATCGGTATTTACCCTATCGAAATTCTCGCTTAATTCCCTACTTAAGAGAGGCCGAGTGGAAAACCACATCTTATTCGGACAAAGATAAGGATGCTGCCACATCCGATAATGATTTTAGATACCAAACTTTATCCTCCGATCTTCTGGTGGATGGTGCCTTCAATGTAAATTCGACTTCGGTAGATGCATGGGCCAGTCAGTTGACATCCATGAAAAAAGAGATGCTGGAAAGCCGACTGGTATCAGATAATATAAACCTCAAAGAAGATGAAACCCCGGTCTTTCGATTTACCGACTACAGTAATCGAGAACCTAATCCGCCAGTAATTCCATTTGAAAACCCTTCTTGGAATACATTGAGGAAATTGAAGGATGAAGAAATCAATTTACTTGCCCATAAAATTGTTGAACAGGTCAAACTGAGAGGTCCATTCTTATCGTACGCTGATTTTGTGAACCGTAGGATTCAGGGTAATAAATTTAATCTTTTGGAATTACCTTTTACAAAATGGAATGATGGAGATCGAAAAGAAACCAGAAGCTCTGTTTTAGGTTTACGTGGAGCAATTCAGGCTGGAATTGCCCAAGCCAAGCTTAATCAAGGTGGTTTTGAAGATGCCCCATCGGATTCCTTGATCCCCGTAATTCCAAGCGAACGGTTTACCACCAATAACCCCCCTCTTATCAAGGCGAGTGCTTGGCCCTTAGCATCTGATCTTTATTTTAAATCCTCCGATTTTGGAATTCATGCAATTTCAAGTACTCCCATCTCTTTTTGGGACAAAACAAATGCAGATAAAAATGATGATGGAAAAATAAAAATCAGTGATATCGTTTTGAGTTACCCCCCAATTGTCAGAGAAAGTCCAGACTGGTCAAATGCCCAATTAGATAATCCTCAACATATCTTAGTCTATCCTCAGAAGTGGGGTAGAGGTAAATACAATGTCAACTATTTCAATCCTCCAGGCGGCATAAAGGGAATTACAATGCCCAATGGGTTGAGTTGGAAATTTGAATACAATTTTGATAATTTTGAAGATACTTTTTACTATGGGGATACCCCTGAAAACTTACTTGCGGTGGAAAATGTTGCCACCGCAGCGAACAAACCGGGATGGGTAATGCAGTCGGATTTACTCAGTCCTTTGGCCCCAGTGACTTCGGTTCGTTCCGATACCTTTGTGGTTCGAGTAATGGGAGAAAGCCTCCAAAAAGAAAATGAGCAGACCCAAGCAAAGGCTTGGATCGAATTAACTGTTCAGCGGGTGCCGGACTATGTCAAATCAGACTTGGATAATCCTCACCATCGACCTCATGAACCCTTCGAGGATCGAAATTTCAATGGATATTGGGACGCTGATTTACCGGGCTCTCCAGAACATTGGATAGATCTGAATCAAAACAGTGTAACCAGAAAACCGAATGGCAGTACGGAACAAGTAGGCTCTGAGCTGTATCCGAATTTAGCAAGCGACAGCCTCAATTTTGCTGACGGGCTCGAGTCCGATCTAAGTATTCAGCAAGACCCTGACGAGGAGCAAGTCTCCAATATGAACGCTACAGTATCTCACAAAGGAATTAATCAAAGATTTGGTCGAAGGTTTAAGATTATCAAATTTCGTTGGTTGAAAGCACAGGACGTTTAAAACTAGGGTTGCATCCACCCTTTTTGCTCTTAACTTAAGTAGCTTCATTAATGAAAAAAATAGGATTACTCATTCTTCCTCTTGCATGCCTTGTCGATTTAGTCGCTCAAACGACTACCAGCGAGGTGACTCAACCAACCGCTGTTTTCTCCGCAGTTTTTTGGGGAACATCAGGAACCCGATCACTGGTTTATGCACCCTGGGGCAATTTTGATGAGGAGAATGCCACAAAATCAATGGTTCGAGTGGTAAACGGAGCCTTATCGAAAAAATTCGTATATTACGGACAAAACAACCCCAAGTTTTATCAAAAGAGAAATTTCACCGAGTTAGAGCTAGAGTCAATGGAGGACAAGACAGTTGCCGAAGAAGTTTCCTTTTTCTCTGAAGTGCCTTTTTCCCCTACAGCAGGAGAGACCAAGGAATTTATCATATTGTTTTCTCCGACCCAAAATAAAACCATATATAAATCCTTTCTGATTCCCTTTGATGACAGCGAAATTCCATGGGGTTCATACAAGTTGTTTTCTCGCGTCAGCGAACCCTTATACATAGCAGCTGGAAAAATGAAATTTTCACTTGATCCTGGTAAAAGCAAGATTTTACACTCCAAAGACTTCGAGGGCTTGAGTAGAGCAAAAATGCTCATCTATAAAAAAATTAATGGAATTTATGCAGAGGAAGCTGCACAGAGCTTCAATGTTACTGAGCGACAGAGAGGTATGTTCTTTTTTTCTGAAACCAGGAATATTATTGATGTTGTACCAATGGTTGAGTCAAATAGGCCTATCAATCATGCCATTGGTTTTAATACCAAACCTAAAGAAATTGAAGTCAAAGAAGAGGAAATAAAAAATGCTGTTCCTCAGGAAAACTTTTAATTCCAAGAACTTTTTTTAATTTAGTTTATCGATCAAACTCCAGAGTTCCCTCCGAGTTGAGTTTTCGGTAGTAGCAACCCTGCCTGGGCACCCCATTCACATCTTTGGTATGACAAGCCCCTTTCCCCCGGGGTTTGACCTTGTAAAGGATTGAATTCTGCTCGCAGTTCACCCGAATTTCAATGATTTCCAAAAAGTCACCGGAAGTCTTCCCCTTGATCCATAGTTCGTTCCGACTGGTACTCCAAAAGGTTGCCATACCTTCAATTCTCGCTGTTTTGAGGGCTAGTTCATTTGCATACCCCACAATAAGAACCTCTCCCGTTTGGTGATCCTGTGCAATTGCGGGAATGATATCCTCTCCGCATGACGCTACTTTCTTTAATTTGGAAAAATCAAGATTTAATAGGGCTCCTTCTTCAAGATCGTGATGGTTCATTTTTTAAAAACAAGCTAGTTATTAGTGGCTCTTGTCCACTGATGTAATAAAACCTAGGACGAAGGCTTTCATATGGGGCAATGCTTTTTTGGAAGCTTCTTCCACATCTTTGTGACTCAGGGTATGTTTACTTATTCCAGCAGCTAAATTACTGATGCATGAGAGGGCTAGGATCCTCATGCCCAGAGCATTCGCGACCATGGCTTCAGGAACGGTTGACATGCCTACTGCGTCCGCCCCAAGCTTTGCAAATGCTTGGATTTCAGCTGGGGTTTCAAAAGCGGGACCGGATAGAGCCAAGTAAATCCCTCGGTGAATGGTAATTTCCTGGTCAGTACCAATCTTAAGGATTTCGTCAATGAGTTTTGGGTCGTAAATTTTTGTCTGATCCGGAAATCGAGGCATGTCAGGATGAACCACTGGACCTTGTAATGGATTCCCGTTCATAAAATTGATATGATCATCTAGGACCATAATATCACCAACTTTAAAATCAGTAGAAATTCCTCCCGCTGCATTTGTTAGCAGTATGGTCTTGGCATTCAATTCGTAGGAAAGGAGAATGGGAAATCGTATAGGGTCCCAGCCTACACCCTCATACAAATGCCTTCTGCCTTGAAAAATTAGGACTTGAATGCCATCGAAATCAGCAAGTATAAGCTTTCCGGCATGCCCCTTAATCGTGGTATCCCCGATTCCTGGAATTTCGGAGTAGTTTAAACTGCGAGTAGATGGAAATGCCTGCACGACTTCCCCCCAGCCCGATCCACAAATTATGGACACAGAAGGCGTAATTTGGCCCCACTTTGAGGTTATGAAATCAATACTTTCTTTCACAAGGGAAGAAGGCATTTGTTTGGTGCTATCCACCATAAGAGAGGGTTTTCCCTTCCAGTTTAATATTAAGATGGTTGGAGTGATCCTCCTTTTTGCTTTCTTCAGTATAACCCACCCTTTTTGCTTCAATGCCAAAGGAATTCCCTATG
>Ga0213863_10002800_pt1 | contig 12197 bp, 10 predicted proteins | sample PICome_8_FD_160128 | JGI IMG/M metagenome (GOLD analysis project Ga0213863, IMG submission 160128) | Coastal seawater microbial communities near Pivers Island, North Carolina, United States - PICO497 | ecosystem: Environmental > Aquatic > Marine > Coastal | place: USA: North Carolina... | reverse complement strand
ACCGATTGGAAAGTCTGCCAGGGTATCGGCCGGGTACCCCAGAGCCGTGAGTGTCGCTGCGTAAGATCGACTGTTGATGAAGTGCTGTTGCTGGCGGTGGGCTATTTCCAGCATAAACGACTGTGCTGCAGCCCGATTGCCTTTGCGAACGTAGCCTTGGTAGCTCGGATAAGCGGTTGCGGCTAGGACGCCAACGATAGCAACAGCAATCAGAACCTCAATGAGTGTAAAACCCAACCTTTTATTGTGTAACCCGTCCGACATAGTGCCACCTAAAATCAACGATTGAGCATTGCAAACACAAAATTGACTGCTATGATTTTATTTTGCGTTGCATAAACGAACTAAAAATGCATTTTGCATTTAATAGTACGCCTCCGCTGGAGAATGTGAACCAGGTCCGCCTAGGAAAAATTCTAGTCAGACCTCACTGGGCAGTAGCGTCTTGGGCTGTCATTGAGACGATTGTTGAACGTGGTGCCTTAAGAGGCCCACCATAGAACCCTCATAGGCACTCAGTAAAATCAGGGCAGTAATTAGGCATATCACCGTCACCATGGTGATAGTGATAAGCCCAGACTGATTTCTGATCAGCCAATAACCCAGCTCTGTCATTGATTTTCTGAAGATTGCTGGCGTTGTAGATGGCGACTGAGCACCAAACCACTGAAAGTCATCCTCTGGCCTGAATGCTCGGATAAAACCGAGTAGCCCAAGGTAGCGTTAGGGTTGTCATTCGACAGGTTTGTGCTTGCATCCACAGCAAGATAAGTGAGACCTGCGCGCCGGCCCCATAACGTCAGGCGGATATCGACTCCAGCCACCAAATATTCGTCGCCCAAGGTGGAGGGGCTCAAGGGCAATTCGATAGGCTTAAGCGCCCAATTGACTACCCCTGGCACTAACACTTCTCCTCGGCCAAAAGTCCGACTCTCAGGCCTCCAAGTCTTCATCATTAGCGCCCCTACACCATCCCCACTATCCCAAGAAAAATCCCGGAGATAGTAAAGATGCCTCGACCAGCTCGGCAGACTAGCAACGCCAGAGCAATCCTGTGGCAGACCTTGGTAACGGCTCTGCGTGATAACGGTAGGCTGTAACGACAAGCCGCCAAAGTAGCACTGAGAATGATTTTGCCTGTCACCGGATAAGTCGAGCTGATCGCAGAAGCCCTCATGGCATGACCGTGTCTGTTCAACAACGAGTAAAGGCGAATTCTCAACTAAACTTCGAGACGGTAAGCACCCAAACTCGCCCTGCCCCAGCACTCGAATACCCATGCCAAATTCTTCATCAGGCCTCATCTGAGACTGTAGCTTAGGGACGCTACACGGCGATAAATCCGCGGCTTGGCCCCGGATAGGGGAGGCGTTAAGCAACGCCTGAGATAAATGATTTAAGGCAAAGTCACCGCGCTCAGCCAGCTCGACTTCATCAGCCGATAACCGCGCCATTAACCATAGCCGCTGGACGGTTAAGCCTACAGATGACAAAAGCCAAGTGCTTAGCGTTAATGCGATTAACAGTTCGACCAGTGAAAATCCGATGTCACCCCGGTCCCCTGAGAAGTTAGTTGGATAGACGAAACGACTGCTAAGACTCGACATCAGAACGTAGACCAGCGATGTTGCAGCGATGCACCCTCAGTAGCCAGGCAACTCTGGCTACCCAGGCGAATCGTGGCTATGACTTCGCGATGATCATCTTTGACACACAGGATGCCGTCGATCATCCAATGACGGCTTATTTTCGACCACTCATCGCACCAACTCTGGAGCCATTTGGGAGGCAGCCGACAGCGTCTATCGCCGACCTGAACGTCCTGGTCTAAAAATCTTGCTCTACGCCAATAACCCTCAACACTGCGGAGGTGAACACTCGAGACCGTCATTTTTAAGTTTTCGGCATCTGCAAGGAGTATATTTTCAGTCAGTGTAAATAGCCCAAGAAAAACAATCGTACTAAGCAAGCTCGCGACCAAGGCATCTAGGAGCATATAGAGCGCGCCACTTTTAACTTACGGCCAAAACTCAGTTGGCATACGGCGCCCCTGACTGTCTAGCGTTAGGACCGGGTATCGGCTCGTTTGTGCCGTTGGTAACAGGGACAGTTTGAATGATGCTGGCTGGGACAGCGCCACGCTCAGACGGTAATGCTGACGCAAGTGGTTAGATAGCGATTGATGAGCCAGCAACACGGACTCTGTTTGATACTCACCACGAGTAATACGAAGTCGCTCTTGCAAACTAGCAAAAGCCAATAGGCTCAAAGCTCCCTCTTTTGCTGTGGCTGCCCTCAAATGGCTCTGATAACTGGGCATGGCGACGGTCGCTAAAATACCAATAACACCCAGCACGATAATCAGTTCAAGTAGAGAGAACCCTGCTCGCAACACCACCCCATTGCCAGCACCGCTTCTGTACTTTTCAGGGCTATAAAAGCACTGCCAAAGTATTAGAGCACCCCCAACCCCATCAGGGTTGCCATTTCTGTCCAGCGATCCCTGAATCTTTGAAAACATGCTGCCGTCCTATTCAATAGAAAGGACTAGCCTGCCTGATAAGGGGCCCACCGAGCGCATCATCGACCACTCTGAACAGAAAATGAGCAACCAATACTTACTGTTGTCGGCTGAGGATGATTTTCTGGCTCTCTAGCAGCGCCTCTACCGTGTCTCCGGGAGCATAATCGCCCTGTAAAATTTGCTGGGCCAAAGGATTTTCCAGCAGTTGCTGAATAGCCCTTTTCAGGGGCCTAGCACCAAAAACGGGGTCGAATCCTGCTGCCGCAAGGTGATCGAGTACATCATCTGGCAGCTGCAGTACGAGATCACGCTCAGCGAGGCGACCCATCAGATTCGCAATCTGAATACTCGCAATCCCTCGAATCTGCACCTGAGACAATGGATGAAATACCACCGTTTCATCAACGCGGTTGATAAACTCCGGTCGAAAGTGATTACCGACAACGCCCATAACCGCATCTTTCATCGCCTCATAGTTTTCATCACCGGCCATCTCTTGAATCAGGTCAGAACCTAAATTAGACGTCATAACAATCACAGTATTTCTAAAATCAACCGTCCGGCCCTGGCCGTCAGTGAGGCGGCCATCCTCCAAGACCTGAAGCAGTATGTTGAAGACATCGGGATGTGCCTTTTCAACTTCATCTAGAAGCAATAAAGAATACGGCCGACGCCGCACAGCTTCGGTTAAGTAACCGCCCTCTTCGTAGCCGACATAGCCCGGCGGCGCCCCAATCAGTCGAGCAACCGAGTGCTTCTCCATAAACTCCGACATGTCGAGGCGCACCATGGCCTGATCACTATCGAAAATAAAATCCGCCAAGGCTTTACACAGCTCAGTTTTACCTACCCCCGTTGGCCCTAAGAACAAGAAAGAACCATTAGGGCGATTAGGGTCAGAGAGACCAGCTCGAGAACGCCGCACAGCATTGGCTACTGCCACCACAGCCTCTTCCTGCCCCACCACGCGCTCGTGGAGGACCGACTCCATCCGCAGCAGCTTCTCTCGATCACCTTCAAGCATCTTTGATATGGGTATCCCGGTCCATCGTGATACCACTTCAGCAACCTCTTCTTCGGTCACCCGATTACGCAAAAGCTGTGTCGGACCTTGCTCTGCTTGTTCTGCGACATTCAGCTGTTTATTCAGCTCAGGCAGTCCCCCATACTGAATTTCTGACATTCGCGTCAGGTCCCCCGCACGCCGCGCCATATCCAAATCTAGTTTAGCCTGCTCAATGGCGGCCTTAATTTGTGCAGCGCCCTGAACAGCAGCTTTCTCCGCGACTAATATCTCATCAAGATCAGACAACTCTCGATCAAGTTCAGCAATTTGCTCATCGAGCAATGCCACCTGCCTTTTCGCCGCTTCAGTTTGATCCTTATTGACGGCCTCTCGCTCAATCTTTAGTTGTATCAGGCGCCGCTCCAATCGATCCATACTCTCTGGCTTTGAATCAATCTCCATGCGAATACGACTAGCCGCTTCGTCGATAAGATCGATAGCCTTATCAGGCAATTGTCGATCAGTAATGTAGCGTTGACTCAGTTTTGCTGCAGCGATTATGGCGCTATCGGTCACGGCTACACCGTGATGCACCTCGTAGCGTTCTTTAAGGCCGCGCAAGATAGCAATCGTATCCTCCTCTGAGGGCTCATCAACAAGGACTTTTTGGAAACGCCGCTCAAGTGCCGCATCTTTTTCAACAAACTGCCGATACTCATTAAGTGTTGTAGCTCCTACGCAATGCAGCTCGCCACGTGCTAGGGCTGGCTTGAGCATATTACCGGCGTCCATGGAACCTTCAGACTTCCCTGCACCCACCATAGTATGCAGCTCATCAATAAATAAGATGACCCGTCCCTCTTCTTTTGAAAGCTCATTGAGAACCGCTTTCAGCCGTTCTTCAAAGTCACCACGGAACTTTGCGCCGGCCAGCAATGCTCCCAGATCCAATGAGAGGATCCGCTTATTTTTTAATCCTTCAGGGACTTCACCATTGATTATCCGCTGGGCCAAACCTTCAATAATTGCGGTCTTGCCAACACCGGGCTCACCAATCAACACGGGATTATTTTTAGTCCTGCGCTGCAGCACCTGAATAGTCCGTCGTATCTCATCATCTCGACCAATAACAGGATCGAGTTTTCCAATTTCGGCGAGCTCAGTAATATCCACGGTATATTTTTCAAGAGCCTGTCTGGCGTTCTCTGCTTCTGGCGAATTCACGCCCTCACCGCCTCGCACCTCCTCAATCGCTCGCTCAAGATTGGCCTGACTCACTCCGGAATTGGTCAGCAGTTTCGCCACTGGAGAACTGGTGTCCACCATCGCCAGTAACACGAGCTCACAAGATAGGTAAGTATCTTTGCGACCCTGAGCCAATTTATCGGCTCGATTAAGCAAACGGCTGGAATCTTGCGATAAGTGCACATCCCCCTGTCCGCCATTTACCGTAGGTAAACTCGACAAGGCATCGGTTACTGCGCTGGCCAACTGTGGCCCGTTAGCGCCCGCTTTCTGCAACAAAGGAACCGCTGAACCCCCGGATTGATCAAGCAATGCCTGAAGAATATGTACCGGCTCTATAAACTGCTGATCGCGACCCACCGCAAGCGATTGCGCGTCTGAAAGCACGTTTTGTAATGAGTTGGTTAACTTATCCATACGCATGTGACTATCCCCTCACCATGAACTTTGGGCCTCTTGCCCTTATTCTTTAAATGGCGTCATGAACAGCCAATTTCAAGTAGAGGGCTTTAGCTCGGCAATATCATCGCCACGGTGGCCATGCGTCCTGTCTTACCGTCTCTGCGATGTGAGAAAAAATTCTCAGGCTCGCAGACGGTACAACTCCTAGACTCGGAAACTTCACCGACACCCAACTCTCGCAATCGATAGGCCGCCAGCGCTGAAATGTCTGCCAAATATTTTCCCGGTGTATCAGTCGATTTGAAACTCTGCACAGCCGACGCACCAAAGCGCCCTACAAAGACCTCGCGGACCTCCTCACCAACCTCAAAACAACAGGCGCCAATGGCGGGGCCAAACCATGCTCGCGCCTGTGCACAGCTACCGGGTACCGCCGCGAGGGTTGCGTCGATAATGCCAGCCGCTAGACCTCGCCAACCCGCGTGAACAATGGCCACCCAGTCACCATGGACTCCAGCCAAAACGATAGGTAGGCAATCGGCCGTCATAACCGCTAGAGGCCTACCCGGGCGATCGGTCCATGCCGCATCAGCAACGGGGACCTCATCTTCAGGGCGAGCATGGGAGGCAATCACTTCGACACCATGAATTTGGCACAACCAACGAGGAGCGACCTCCCCCGGCAGAAAACTCCGCAGCATCTCCCGATTTAATTTTACCGTTTGCGGGTCGTCACCCACGTGATCCCCAAAATTCAAGCTATTGAAGGGGCTACTACTATTACCGTTGGCTCGTAAGGTTGTAAAAGCATGAATACGCGAAATACCAAGATCGGCCGTAATGATATCGATCGGACCCCGGCTCACTGAGGCAGGCTAACGTCGTGGTTTCGCAGCACCTCAAGGAGCTGCAAAAAGTCGTCGGGCAAAGGGGTCTCGAACTCGCAGTGCTGTCCCGTAGCAGGATGCTCAAAGGCCAAAGTTTGCGCATGCAATGCCTGGCGAGGAAACGTACGCAATATCGATTGCAGCTCAGGATCAGCTGCTGCGGGAGGCCGGGGGCGCCCTCCGTACACGGGGTCACCAATCAGTGGGTTATTACGCGAGGCGAGGTGCACCCTGATTTGATGGGTGCGACCGGTCTCTAATTTCACGGAAAGCGCGGTGTGATGGTTAAAACGCTCAGCGATGCGGTAATGGGTGATCGCAGCTTTCCCACCCGCAGTGACAGCCATTCGGGTTCGCACCGAAGGATGACGTCCAATGGGAGCATCGACGGAACCCCCGCCAGAAAGTGCCCCGCGGCAGACCGCAGCATAAATACGCTCAACGGAACGCGCAGCAAGCTGCTTGATCAGCGACTGGTGCGCTAAGTGCGAACGAGCCACAAACATAATTCCCGTGGTGTCCTTGTCCAGCCTGTGTACGATTCCACCCCGGGGCAGCTGCTCCAGTTCTGGGGCATATCCGATCAATGAATTAACCAAAGTCCCATCGGCATGACCGGCTGCGGGGTGTACCACGACGCCCGCAGCTTTGTTCACGACAAGCACATGCTCGTCTTCATACACAATGTCGAGTGGCCGAGAATCACCCGACCAATTGACCACAGCTTCTACCGCCGCCGCCAACACCAGACGCTGCCCATGAGCCACTTTATCTTTGGCACGGGCGGATTTCCCATCGAGGGTAAGCGTACCCTCTCCAATCCAGGACTGTAGGCGGGATCTTGAGAATTCAGGAAACAATGTGGCAGCAGCCTGATCAAATCGACTGCCGTGAAGCTCCCACGAGATGCTCGCCTCACCGGTGATGGTATCGACCTTATCCTGACTCACGGAAACCTCGTACCCAATGGCTCATAGCGTATACTCCTCGCTGTACCATTTATTTGGATGCGAGGGCCCTGTTGGCGTTACAATGGGGAATGAGAACGCTTTGACTTGAGGATTACAAGCCTTTGTACTCTAACCTTTTACAGCCTGTATGTTTTGCCGTCCGACGGATCACTCTTATCGCACTGCTAGTTGCCGTCAGTGGATGCTCGTGGTTTGGCAAAGACGATATCGAAATAGCCGACAATGGAGAGCAGCAAATCTACCTAGAAGCTCAACGATCGCTGGACAGTGGCAACTTCAACACGGCTATCAGGACACTGCAACTGCTGGAAAGTCGTTATCCTTTTGGCCGTTACGCGGAACAGGCGCAGTTGGAACTGGTCTATGCACACTACGGTGCCTATGAATTTGAAGCCGCTATTGAGGCCGCAGATAGATTCATCCGCCTTCACCCCCAGCACCCCAATGTCGATTACGCTTATTACATGAAGGGGCTCTCCGCCTTCGATATGGAAGGCGGCTTTCTGGCATCCTTTGTTCCAACTGACGACACGAAACGCGATGTGTCACATATCAAGGAAGCTTTTGCCGAATTTGCACAATTACTGGCGCGATTTCCTGACAGCGCCTATGCCCCGGATGCCAGAGCGCGCATGGTCCACATGCGAAACATGCTGGCTCGCCACGAAGTTCACGTAGCCAATTACTATTTCAGGCGCGGTGCTTACATGGCAGCTTTAAATCGTGGCCGCTACGTTGTGGAGCATATGCAGCAGACACCTTCCGTCGCTGACGGGCTAGCGATCATGGCGCAAGCTTATATATTGTTAGATTTCAACGACTTGGCTAAAGACTCGATTGCCGTTCTGAATGAAAATTTCCCCGACCATCCAAGTCTCAATGAAAACGGGGAGTTCGTCAGTGAGTACGATCTCAATGGGCTACATCGCTCATGGATCAACCAAATATCCCTAGGACTTTTCGATCCTCCCGAACCCCCACAATTTGACTACCGTCCTAAAAGCTAACGACACCGATAGCAAGCTAGATATTCAGGGGCCGCGCCAAGCCCAGGTAATCGGGTAGCGACGATCACGTCCAAAACCTCGCTGGGTGATACGCACACCCACAGGGGCCTGACGCCGCTTATACTCATTGAGGTCAATGAGCCGTACCACACGTCGCACATCTTCCTCGGCAAAACCCAAAGCAATGATATCCCTGGCACTCAAATCTCGTTCCACATAGTGCTCAATAATGGCATCAAGCACATCATAGGGAGGCAGGCTGTCTTCGTCTTTTTGATCCGGAGCCAGCTCGGCTGACGGTGGTCGGGTGATGACTCTTTCAGGAATACACGCATTCAGGGTATTTCTGTAGCGAGCCAAGGCATAGACCAGCATTTTGGGGCAGTCTTTGAGCGCATCAAAACCGCCAGCCATATCCCCGTACAACGTGGAATAACCCACGGCAAGTTCACTTTTGTTACCTGTAGTCAGCACCAATAGATTTTTCTTATTGGAAATAGACATCAACAAAACCCCGCGGCACCGGGCTTGCAAGTTTTCCTCCGTGATATTGGGTTCTAACCCCTCAAACTCCTCAGCTAGGGCGCTCGTAAAGGACTCGTACAGCGGTTCAATCGATATCGATCGATAGGCAACCCCCATCGCAGCGGCCTGTGCCTGTGCATCCTCTACAGATATTGATGCCGTGTAACGGAAGGGCATCATTACCGCGTTAACACGCGCCTCGCCAAGTGCATCGACAGCCACTGCCAAGGTCACTGCAGAATCGATACCCCCGGAAAGACCTAATACCACTCCCGGGAAACCATTTTTATTCACATAATCTCTGACACCCAGAACCAAAGCCTGCCAAACAGCGGCCAGATCATCTCGAGGCTCAGCTTGCGCCCCACCTCGGATCGTTAAATCCTCTCCACCTTCAACTTCCAGCCAACACAAGGCTTCCTCGAAATCGACAGCTGATACCGCAAGTTCGCCGTCCCGATTTACAGCAAAAGAACCGCCGTCGAACACTAACTCGTCCTGCCCGCCCACTTGATTGATATAGACCACGGGGAGATCGTTGTCCCTAGCCCTTTCAGAGACCATTGTCAGCCGCTCGTTAGGTTTACCTCTATGGAAGGGGGAGGCATTTAGATTGATCAGCAGCTGAGCCCCTGCAGCCCGCGCGCGCGCCGCAGGCCCGGGCTCCCAAATATCCTCACAAATAGTAATGCCGACTTTAATCCCATCAACATCAACAACACAGGCATCACTACCCGCCAGAAAGTAGCGTTTTTCGTCAAAAACCTGATAGTTCGGTAACGATTGCTTGTCGTACTCAGCAACAATTTTACCCCCATGAATTACCCCGGCACTGTTGTAAAGACCATCGGCTTTTTTGCGGGGATAGCCCACAATGACCCACAGCGTAGACGGTAACTCTGCACACAACTGCGACAGGGCCGCCTCAGTATCTTGTTCAAGGCTGGGGCGCAACAGCAGGTCCTCTGGCGGATACCCTGTTAGCGTTAATTCAGGAAACACCACAACGGCGTTAGAGCATTTTGAATGCGCGGAGCGACAGGCTGTAATAACTCGTTCACAGTTACCTCGCCAATCACCCACAAAAGTATTGATTTGACCCATACAAAGGTTCATCTGAAAACTCCGGCCTAACGTTTGCGGGAAGCAGTTTAGCGCTCCTCACTGCTGCTGCAACCTATTATGATTTGAGTACAGCCCTTGCAGGCTCGACTGCTATAGTAATCCCATGAACAGTAAATTACCGATTCAGGAATTTCTCCAGATAGACACCGCTGGACACCCCGATAACCGTTTTAAAGACGGTGGGGGAAATTTGCCCATGGGCCGATTGTTTGTCATCTATAACGCTTGTCGAACGCTGTTAGCCATCGCGCTTCTGTCATTGCTGATCATCCCAAGCACCTTTGAGCTGTTTTCCCAATTTGATCAAACCATGTTTGTAGCAGGCACGAGTGTATTGTTTGTGTCATCACTGATGATGCTGGGTAATCTTGGACGCTTGGTTTATTCGTCACAGACCTACATTTTCGGTCTTTTGCTTTTCGATATTACCGTTATTGCCCTGATCGTAGGTGCAACAGGGGGCATTCTCAGCGGTTTGTCTGTGCTTTATTTGATCACAGTTTTTGCGGCGGCCACCTTGATCAAAGAGCGCGTTCTGGCAACGGTCATTGCGGCAATAGCAGTGCTCGCCATTCTCATGGATACCGCTTGGATGGTAACCAGGAGTGAAGCAACACTGAATATGCTGCTTTCTGCCGGCCTATTGGGAACGCTGCTATTCACTTTATCTCTATTGGTTCAGTTCATGACCTCGCGTCTGACCCAGGCTGAAGCAGACGCCAGCCAAGCCAAAGCAAAAGTAGAAGCTCTGCAAAGGCTTAATGAGCAAATTATTATTCACATGGAAACCGGCATTCTACTCGCTGATCATACCGGTACCGCCATCTGCATTAATGAGGCCGCGCACACCTTACTAGGACTCAATGAGGGAGAAAGGATCCACTTATTGAATATTAGTGCTGACTTGGCCAATCAGTATCAGGAGTGGTGTGAAACCAGTACAGACCTACCCGAACCCTTTCGAATCGCCGAGGAAGGCCCGACTATGGTGGCATCCTTTGTGTCTCTGAGTGAAACCGCCAATCAAAAAAACCTCATATTTATCGAGGACTACACCCCCGTCACCCAGTTTGCACAATCCCTTAAGCTAAACTCACTCAGCAAGCTCACCGCCAGTATTGCCCACGAAATTCGTAACCCCCTAGGGGCTATCAGTCACGCTGCGCAACTTCTTACTGAGAGCAGCACCGTTGATGCCGCCGATGGCATTTTATGCGACATATTGGTCAGTAATAGCCGTCGCGTGAGCGATATTATTGATAACGTATCGGAAGTGTCTCGTCGGCAGGCACCAAAACCGACCGACCTACTTCTGAACAACTGGCTTCCTGCTTATGTAGAGGAGTATCGCTCGCTACAGCAGCAGCGCTGCGACATTGTTATATCTGATATAAACACGACTTCGACGACCATATTCATGGATTCGGAGCACCTCAAGCGCATTCTCTCCAATCTGATAGACAATGCACTCAGACACTCCTTAGAGGACGGTGACTGTTCTCGAATTCGACTCGACACCACAATAGACCCACAGGGGGGCCAAGTGCACATCGACGTTGTAGATTTTGGATTGGGTGTCGCAGAGTATAATCTCACTCGCTTGTTTGAGCCTTTTTTCACCACATCAAAGCACGGTAGCGGTCTAGGACTTTACTTGTGCAAAGAACTCTGTGAGATCAATGGCGCACGATTGATTTACCGGCGTACACAGGCCGGCGAAAGCGCTTTCCGAATCACCTTTGGTCGAGTGCCCTCAGCGTCATGAAAAAACCTACCGTACTAGTTGTCGATGATGAGCCCGATATTTTACAGCTGCTGGAAATAACCCTGAGCCGCATGCAGCTCAATACGCGTAAAGCCGCGTCGCTTGCGGAGGCTAAAGCCTCACTTAAAACCCACATCCCCGATCTGTGCCTGACAGACATGAAGCTGCCCGACGGTAATGGTCTAACGCTCATTGAATACATGCAAAACAAATACCCAGACGTTCCAATAGCGATGATCACGGCCCACGGTAGTGTCGAAAGCGCGATTGAAGCGCTTAAACTGGGCGCCTTCGATTTCGTCACAAAACCCTTAGCGCTCGATAAGCTTCGCGAGCTCGTCGCTCACGCCCTAAAAACCACGCATACCCCTACAGACATAGCAGAAGATACTTTAATCGGTGCGACGCCGGTCATGAGCAAACTTCGCGATCAAATCCGAAAAGTTGCGCGATCTCAAGCACCGGTTCACATTCATGGTGAATCGGGCACAGGAAAAGAGGTGGTTGCACGCTTAATTCATCAATCGGGACCACGACACGACCAACCCTTCATCGCGGTGAACTGTGGTGCCATTCCACCTGACCTGGTCGAAAGTGAACTTTTCGGCCACAAAAAAGGCGCCTTCACAGGTGCCACAGCGGACAAATCGGGGCTTTTTTTAGCCGCCAACGGCGGCACCTTACTCCTTGATGAAATCGCAGATTTACCGCTGCCCGTGCAGGTCAAGTTACTACGAGTG
>Ga0213863_10002796_pt1 | contig 12200 bp, 4 predicted proteins | sample PICome_8_FD_160128 | JGI IMG/M metagenome (GOLD analysis project Ga0213863, IMG submission 160128) | Coastal seawater microbial communities near Pivers Island, North Carolina, United States - PICO497 | ecosystem: Environmental > Aquatic > Marine > Coastal | place: USA: North Carolina | collected... | reverse complement strand
GTGGAGGGCACTTTGTGAAGGATACTCTCTATCTAATTCACCCACCTTTTTTGAGTTCCTTTCGCGATACGACAGGTGATGGGGTAGCTGACGAGCATAAGGTGTTGCTCGAGAATATAGGGTTTGGTTTAAGGCATCCTCGCGGTTCTGATCACACGACAAATGGGTGTCGAATGGGTATTGATGGGTGGCTTTACATCGCAGTGGGTGATTTTGGAATGGAAGCTACAAAGGGGGCAGATGGTAAAGTGGTGACTTTGCGCGGTGGTGGAGTAGCACGGGTTAGACCCGATGGAAGTGATCTCGAAATTTATTCCTATCATACGCGTAATATTTGCGACATTGCGATCAGTCCGAAGCTTGATCTTTTTACTCGAGATAATACGAACGATGGCAAAGGGTGGAATATCCGTGTGCACCACCTCACTAATGGTTCAGAGCATGGTTACCCGCGTCTTTACAAGAATTTTACAGAAGAGGCTGTGAAACCAATCCTTGATCTAGGTGGAGGCAGTGGAACGGGAGCTCTTTACCTGGCAGAGCCTGGCCACGATGAGCTACTTCTGACGTGCGATTGGACCACTGGAAAGATTTACAATGATAAGGTTTCCGAGAAAGGTTCAAGTTACTCACTTAAGGAAAGCGTTTACATGAATTTACCTCGAGCGATTGATGTTGACGTCGATGGATCCGGTAATCTTTTTGTTTGTGATTGGCGTGGCGGTAGATTCAAGTTTGCCGGGAAAGGGAAGAGGGTCGGGATGGTGCAAAAGCTCACTAAGAAGGGTCTAAAGGTTCTGCCATTTCCAAAGCTCACAGCGATGTCGAGCTCTGACCTAGTTTCGCAACTTAAGAGCCCTTCAGCAGTGCGGAGGCTCGAGGTTCAGCGCGAGCTTTTGGCCAAAGGTGATGCAGGAATAGCGAAGCCCCTTACTCGTCTAATTAAAAATTCACGCTTGAGCATCGAATCCCGAGTTGCCGCAATTTTTACGCTATCCCAAATGGAAGGGATGACAGCAGATCAATTTCTTGAGGCTTTTGTAAAAGACTGGAACGATCTTAAGGAAATCCAGCAATATCTTACCCGGGCTGCTGGTGACCTTGGTGGCGTTGTTTCTAGCGAAAGCTTGAATTTGGTTCAAAAAGCTCTTCAATCTGACGACGACCGAACTCGTTTGCAGGCTGTAGTGGCGATGATGAGGGTTGTAAATCCTGCGAAAAATGCAACGGCGCAAATCCTAAAGGCAGTGGATGAAGCTCAGGATCCACGTATTCAAAACACAGCTGTTGGTGCACTGGTGAAGATTGGCGACGTGGAAAGCCTTCTGTCTCACGCGAATAAGTGGACAGCCCGCCTCGCTTTGATGCGCCTCCATCTGCCAGAGGTTGTCTCTGGGATTACAGCTAATTTACAACAGTCTAAGGGTATTGAACGACTGGGGCTTATTGAGATTCTTGCTCGACTTTTTCATCGGGAATCAAAGTGGGATCTTGAGGCGTGGTGGGGGACCCGTCCAGATGATAGAGGTCCTTATTTTGCACCCGAAACCTGGGAAGAGACGAGTAATATTAAAGCGGCACTTGAGAGTGTTTTTAATCGATTGGTAAAGACCGATCAGTCAAAAATGCTCGGTATTCTTGGGCTAAATCGGGTGCCGGTCTCTGAGCTAAGCTTGGGTAAACAGGATCCGTTTGTTATTGCCCTCGCAACACCTTCTCCTGATGAATCGCAAATTAAAATCCTGACTGGTGCTGCCAAGGATAAAAGTCGGCTCTGGGACGAAAGAGTATCTGCCTATCGAGCGTTGGGACGCCTTGAAGGAAAGACCGTTGCAAATCAAGTAGAGATCCTTGGGTCATGGCTTGATCAAGGAGTCAAGCCGGACGAAGTGGAGCTTGAGCTAAATGATTTTGTGAATCAGCCGGCCCTCATTCTTTCAACAAAAATCCTTCGTGAAGTAGCCGCCAAGGGTAGCAAGTCAGAAAGTAGAGTCGCTTGGAGAACACTACTGATGTTTACGCAAAGTCCTCTCATTAAGGAGAATCAAAAAACACCTATTCTCAATATGATCCAAAAGAATCCACGGGAGGAGGGTTTGTTCCTAGCTCTTGCTGATCTTCTCTTGCCTGGGTTTGATAGACAGATCGAAAATGCGATCGATAGTGACAACGATACTTTGATTGAGGCAGCGGAGCGCGCAAAAAGGCTGATCGCTTCGGCCAAAGCTAGTGCCGGAAAGAAGCTGGCTAACCTCAAAGTTGCGGACATTACCAAATTGGCGATGACATCTACCGGTGATTCGGTCATGGGTGAAAAGATCTATATTCGACAGGGCTGTATTGCCTGCCATGCCGTCGATCAAAAGGCGGTTCAAAAGGGCCCTTATCTCGGATCTGCGGGTAGCAAATTCACCAAAGATTATCTAGTTCAGTCTATTCTCGATCCTAACGCTGTCGTTGCGCAGGGGTTTCAAACTGAACTTATAACGATGAAAGACAAAACAGCCCATCTGGGGTTTGTGACTCGCGAGGAAGGTGGAGTGATCGATATTCGAAATATTGCTGGTATTGTGACGCAAATTAAAGAGGACATGATCGCAAAGCGGGATCATCAACCTCAATCAATGATGCCTGCCGGCCTTGCTAAGACGCTAACGGTTACCGAGTTTAGTGATCTTATCTCGTATTTGGTTTCGATGAAGGAATAATTGGTGTGTTGCGCAGGCAGACCTTCAAAATTCACCCTTGCCCCGGTAGCATTGCCGCCGATATTGAATCTATGAGTGATGATGATAAAGGCGGCCCTAAGGAGCCCAATTATCCAGATCCCGAAGAGATTAAGAAGACTCTCGAGGGAATGTTTGGTCAATTAGGAAAAGGGGCGTTTACTTTCACTGGGGCGGAGGCCCCCTCTTTTACTGATGAGACGAAAGGCGAAGAGAAAGATTTTGAGGATCCAGATGTTGACGATATTTTCGAATTTGATCTCTTGCCACGCGATATCAAGGCGCATCTTGACCGTTTTGTGATTCGCCAGGATGAGGCTAAAAAGGCTTTATCGATCGCGGTTTGCGATCATTACAACCACGTTAAGACTCTGAAAGCGCAAGAGGAGGAAGAGGACAAGATCGAGCTACAAAAGCAGAATGTCATGGTTGTAGGGCCAACGGGAGTAGGAAAGACCTATTTAGTGAAGCATATCGCCGAGTTGATTGGTGTTCCTTTTGTAAAGGCCGACGCAACCAAGTTCTCTGAGACCGGTTATGTAGGAGGCGATGTCGATGACCTCGTTCGTGAATTAGTTTCTAAAGCCAATGGCGACGTTTCTTTGGCAGAGTACGGAATCATCTACATCGATGAGGTGGATAAGTTGGCTTCAAGTGGAGGTGGGGGAATGATTGGTCGAGATGTCAGCGGTCGGGGTGTTCAAACAACTCTCTTGAAATTGATGGAAGAGACAGAGGTTCCCCTTCGAAATCCTCAAGATATGCGGGGTCAGATGATGGCCATGATGGACATACAGAATGGTAAAAAGAATAAAGAGAGTATTAACACCAAACACATTTTATTCATTGTGAGCGGTGCATTTTCTGGGCTTGAGAAGATTGTTCGAAAGAGGAGTCAAGCCGCTCAAATTGGGTTCTCAACAGAACAGGCCACGCCTATGATGGATAACGAGTTGTTTAAGCATGTCACAACTCAAGACTATATCGATTTTGGATTTGAGGCTGAATTCATTGGGCGAATCCCTGTTCGTGTGGTTTGCGAACACCTTGAAGCTAGCGATTTGGAGGCCATTTTAAAATATTCTGAGGGGAGTCTTTTGCGTCAGTATGAGCGGGAGTTCGAGGCTTATGGAATTGATCTGAAGGTAAAGGATTCAGGGATTACCAAGATTGCTGAAATGGCGGCCGATGAAAAAACGGGTGCTCGAGGGCTCATGACCGTTGGTGAGCGGATACTGCGCGATTTTAAATATGAACTGCCGGGAACTTCGGTGACCGAGCTCGTGTTAGATGACGATTTAATTGATAACCGAGAAAAGCATCTCGGTGATTATCGCGAGCTGGGACAAGAATTAGTTGTCGAAAAGGCTCGCCAAGAAGTGGAGGCTTTCATTCGTGAATTTAAAGTTAAGCATAGTGTTGTAATCAAGCTCACTGACGAAGCGGTTGCTAAACTTGTCAAAATGGCTGGTGAGCAGGCACGGAGTGTCTTCCAGGTCGCCCGTCAGCACTTTAAGGACTACCAATTTGGCTTGAAATTAATTCAGAAAAATACGGGTCAGGCAGAGTTTGTCCTGACCGAGACGGCGGTGAATGATCCGGATAAGTTCCTGAGCGAACTCGTGGTTAAGTCCTATAAAGAGGCTTAAGTTATTTAGCAACGAGATCGTAACCGCGATGGTCTTTGATTTCTACCTCGAGAAACTCCCCAACGCTGGAGTCAATGGGGACGAAGATTCGCCCATCGATATCTGGAGCATCCCACATGGAACGTGCGATTCCTTCCTCTTCTACGAGGACGCGCTTTTGTTTGCCCAGCTGGGCTGCGTTGACTTCCCCGGCAACCTCATCGATTGCTGAGCTGAGTTCGCGGTGGCGCTTTTTCTTGGTTGCGTGGTGAATGTGACCTTCCATTTTATGGGCACGGGTCCCTTCTTCTTTGGAGTATTGGAAGATGCCGCAACGCTCGAATTTAAAGTTCTTTATAAATTCAAGAAGCTCTTGATGGTCTTCGTCAGTCTCTTCTGGAAAGCCAGTAATGAAAGTGGTCCTTATGGAAAGGTCGGGGATTCCATCGCGCATTCTCTTCAAAAGGGCACGAATGTATTTCCCATCGGTTTTCCGGTTCATCTTATCAAGCATGTGATCTGAGATGTGCTGGAGTGGGATGTCAACATAGCGGGCGACTTTTGGACAGTCGGCGATAGTTTGGATGAGTTCGTCAGACCAGTGGGCGGGATGGGTATAGAGGAGGCGGATCCAAAAATCGCCTTCAAGCTCGTTTAGAGCACGAAGAAGAGTTGAGAGAGATTCACCCCGGTTGGAATCGACTCCAGATGTCGGCTTCGGTCTGTTGCCAAGGCCCTGCCATTTGTCCATCCCGAAGTAGGTGGTGTCTTGGGAGATTAGATTAATTTCCTTCACGCCTTGGGCGATTAAGCCCTTCGCCTCTCGAACAATGGATTCTTGAGTGCGAGAGCGATGCTGGCCACGGATTTTGGGGATGATACAGAAGGCGCAAGTGTGGTTGCAGCCCTCGGCGATCTTGATGTAGGCCATGTGTTGCGGGGTAAGCCGGAATCTTGGTGTCGTGTAGTCGGGAATGTAGCGCGACTTTTTGGTGACTGTGTCAAGAGAGCCCTCCTCTTCGACATTTCTGTTGAGGGTCTTTCTGACAATCGAGGCTACGTCTGTCACCTGATCTAGACCGATGAAGGCGTCGACTTCTGGGAGGAGACCGGGAAGGTCTTTTTGAAATCGTTGGGAAAGACAGCCTGCAACGATGATTTTTTGCTTTTCACGTGCTGGGTCTTCCTGGCGTGCATTGACGGCTTCAATAATTGTCCCGACCGATTCGTCTTTGGCAACGTCGATGAATGAACAGGTGTTTATTATAAGTGCATCGGCCAATTCAGGGTCTGGCACAAGAGTCATTCCTTCATCCTGTAGGTGACCGAGCATGATCTCGGAATCTATGAGATTCTTTGCGCAGCCGAGCGAGATAAGGCCGATTTGAGTGGGCATGAGTTAGGGAGCTTAAGTAAGATGAAAGAAGGAAACTGACTTACGCGCAAAGGCTTCGATAAGTAAGATCAACAGAGACGCTCAGTTTGCTTGTTGCGAAGCGTCAGCCATTGCGTTGACGACCTTGCAGATATTGAAGAGCATAACGAAAAAGATAACCATGTAAACTAGGCTTGCTAAAACCCCAATCAAAGGAACGATCGAGACGACGATGCAAATAGGACCAGCTAGGAAGAGTCCTTCGGAGACTGGGGGTATCGAAGTTAAATTTGAGTGGCTGTTGCGGATCCGATTCCAATCCTGTGCCCAGCCGTGAAAACTCACAAACATCCAGTAAATGTTAAACAAGGGGATGAACATGAAGCCAACTGCCTTTCCGGGGCTAGTTCGCGCGCCACCTGGCTGAAGAATATACCAAGCGCGGTAAACAAAGATATAACTTAAGATCATTGCTATCGTTATAATAATCAATCCAATCAACAACCCAACACCAGGAATGATCGCAGCATTAATACTGGAGGCCATTTCCTCCGGAGAAGGTGTTTCACCTTGCGCGTCATCATCCGGGTTGAGTTGTCCAGGCTGATCTGTTCCGTTTTCGTAACTGCCTGATAATTCGCTGACTTCCGCTATAATTAATGAAACTCCAACAATGGACAAAATGGTGCCGAGGATAAACAGCCCTAAAAAGAGAGAAAATGAACATTTTTTCACATGAGGAATTGGATAGATCCCTCCTTTTGATGCTCCCATGAGGTTTGTCGAAGACGGTGCTTCGTAAGGATTGCCTGGGATTTGAACTGGTGGGCCGGTGGTTTGAGTCACTGGATTTTGGAAAACTCCCTGAACTTCGCTAGCTGCAGTCCAGTCGGTCATTCCTTCTTTCCAGATCAAAGTTGAAGGTTGAATTACACCGCTCGCGGCTAGTCGCTGAATTTCATCAAAGGGAAGGGGCCCTTGCTGTTGCTTGTTGGAGTCAGCGTAGAACCAAAGTTGATCAGCCATATGGCGGATATTGATGTTAATAAGTGCAAGATTCGAGAAGATTTTTAGGATTAGCAAAGGATTGGGATTGGATCGTGCCAAACGATTGAGGATGCTTTTGCCATGCCTGTGGAGATTACTTCTTTTCTCTTTTCTAAACCATATGGGACGGCCGTCGTCGATTGGCTTTTAGAAAGAATGGAAGAACTGCCGCAAGTTCTTGTTCTTGTTCCAACCGCCCAGAGTGGCCGTCGATTAAGACAGGGATTGGCGGAGCGTGGTGCTCTTCTTGCTCCGCGGGTGGCGACGACTGGAACTCTTATGCGGATGGATGGCGTTGCGGCCGATTCATTGGAGGTCCTCGCTTGGACTGAAGCGCTGGAAAGTGTGAACGATTGGGAAGATTACAAAGCAATTTTTCCGGAATCACCGGAGAGTGATGGAGCAGGTTGGGCATTGGGGCTGGCAAAATCTTTTTTCGAGGTTCGTAAGAGCCTGCAGGAGAATGGGCTTATGGTGGGTGAGGCTGCTCGTAGGGTGAGAGTGCTCGAACAGGATCGCTGGGAGCAGTTGGCAAGACTGGAAAGAGAGGTGGAAAATCATCTAGAGAGTTGGGGGTGCGAGAGTAAATCGGCTCGATTGGCAGCAGGCAATTTTGAAATTCCGGAGGGTGTTTCAAGAGTGGTCGTCGCTGGAGTGTTAGATCTTCCGCCAGTGTTGACTCGATTTTTTGAGAAGAATGAGATCATGGTAAATGTCCTCGTCCCGGACCCACGAGTGGATGAATGGGGACGCCCCGGTTTGGATTGGAATGAGAATGAAATTCGGTGGCCAAGATCGGGTAGCGTCACATTAACTGGCGATCCAGGACAGCAGGCGACTTTGGCGGTAGCCAAAGTCATAGAGGCCGAATCGGATTGTGATGATGTTGGGTTAGGGACGGCCGATGAACAAGTGGCGGCAGAGCTGGTGCGATCATTTGCGCGAGCGGGATGGGTGGTCCATGACCCTGGGGCTTCACTCCCTTCGTCGCTCGTGGGATGGTTGAGTTGCTGGAGGCGCTTCCTGCAAAATCCTGGAGTAAAGGAGGTGGTCGATATGCTGGCTTTCGATCAGGGTGAATCTTTGGTCGAGGGAATTCGCTCTCTGCAAGTTGAGGCTCTTTCCTCTTTGCTCGATTCTCACCTTGTCCGCGATCTTTCCGATGTCGAACGTGCACATCAGTTGATCTTGGATTCGCTGGAAAGCACCAACAGCGAGAGCAAGCGTAAGAGGCTGGATCATCAACTCGAATTAGCGCTCATAGCGGAACGGGTGATGGCGGATTTCTCTGGTCTTCGAAAGAAGTTTTTGGGTCAGGGCTTCCATCAAGGAATGCGCTCCTTGGCTGGGCGGATTGATCGAAATGATGAGGCGGGTTTACTGCTGTGGTTGGATGAGACCGCCGGGGCGGCTCAGGAGGTCAAACGTCCTCCTGTCTTTTGGATTGAGCTCTTGTTGCAAGATCTTGGGCCTGTTCCGGAGGAGGCTCCAGACGAGAGAGTGTTGGATGTGCAAGGGTGGTTGGAATTACTCCATGATCCAGCAAAACACCTAGTGGTCTGTGGAATGAACGAAGGCTATGTGCCCGGAAGATCAAGTAGCGATACTTGGTTGCCCGAAAGTGCCCGCGAGGCGCTTGGATTGCCTCGTGAAAAAAGTCGGGCAGCAAGGGATGCCTATCTTCTGCATGCTCTTCTCGAGATGCGTAGTGAGAATGGGCGAGTCGATTTAATCGTTGGTAAAACGTCACAGGAAGGTGACGTTTTGAATCCTTCGCGGCTTCTATTGACTGCGAAAGGAGAGCGGTTAGGACGGGTTGTTGAACAACTTTTTGCCGAAGTGGAGCCTTCCGATTCAGGAGTGGCATGGAGTTTGGAGCCTCACTGGAAATGGAATCCGCGCAAGAAATCACCGAAGGAAAGAATGTCGGTAACGGCGTTTTCTAAATACCTAGCCTGTCCATTTCGCTATTATTTACAGCGGGTTTTAGGAATGAACGAACCTGAGCCTGAGCGGGTGGAGTGGAATCATCGAGATTTTGGGAATGTCATTCATGAGGTGCTCGAAAATTGGGGGCGCGATGAGGTGTTGCGGGATTCAGCTGATGCAGCAGAAATAAGTAAATGGCTTGAACAATCGCTTGATGAATTGGGTTCTCGACATTTTGGTGGGGACCTTCCTTTGGCCGTTTCTTTGCAGGTTGAGTCGATGAAATTACGATTGGGTTGGTTTGCGGAAGAGCAGGCAAAAATTCGGGCTGAAGGATGGCGGATTGTCGAAGTCGAAAAGGATTTTGAACTGGAAATTGCGGGCGTAATTGTGAGCGGGCAAATTGATCGGATTGAGCAACATGATGACGGTAGGGTGCGGGTTCTTGATTATAAGAGTAGTAAGGGGGCCAAGGATGTGGTGCGTGAGCATCAGCGTAAGTATCGCCTTGATCCTCCTGCGCATTTAAGAGCCAAGGAAGTTATGGCGCCAGGCGGGGCAATCTGGACTAATTTGCAAGTTCCTTTTTATGCTGATGCCTTTGGAAAAGTCGACGAGATTGGATACTTTGCTGTGGGACAAGATGAGACGAATGTAAAGATCACTCCATGGGATGATTTTGGTGAAGAAGAGAAGGATTCGGCTCGTCGATGTGCTGAGTGGATCGTCGGGCAAGTTCAGCGGGAGATCTTTTGGCCTCCCGCTGAGAAGGTCGCTTATGATGAGTTTGAAGACCTTGGTTATGGTCGAGAGCTAGCTGAAGCCTTTGTTGAGAAAGGCGGTCTAGTATGAAGGAGATCTTAGCGAAAAATCTTTTGATTCTAGCCTCTGCAGGATCAGGAAAGACGTATCAATTGGGTAACCGGGTAATTGGAAAGATTGGAAAGGAAGGAGTAGAGCCGGAGCGAATTGTGGCATTAACTTTTACCCGTAAAGCTGCGGGAGAGTTTGCTGACTCGGTCCTCACGAAATTGGCAAAGGGAAGTTTAGATCCTAGAGAGGCCAAATCAGTGTGTAAGGATATTGGTGCAACGGTGGATTTGCCAGCCGTGCTCGAAAAGGTAATTCGAGCCTTGCCTCAAATTCAGTTTACGACACTCGATGGGTTCTTCTCAAGGATTGTAAGAGGTTTCCAGTATGAGCTAGGTTTAACCGGAGGAACCTTTGATTTGCTAGAAGGTGAGCAATTGAAGACGGCTCAAGAAAAAATTTTACAAGGTGTTTTACGAGATGGTTTTGGGCAGCGACAGGAATTCTTTTACGCTTTTAGAAAAGCAAGCTTAGGCCAAGGTCAACAAGGAGTACAGAGGTCATTGGAAGAGTTTATTGAGACTTGGCATGGCATCTGGAAATCGGGTTCAGGAAAAAATGCCTTTGGAAATTCCAGGGTCTTTGTGGATTTACCTCAAATAGAAGATTGGTTTGATCAGAAGGATGGATTGATCGCGGATTTACGTGATGAGTCTAGGGGGAAGACGTGGGAAGCTATGCTGGACAATTTCCGCGATCACGTTGTGGGCAAATCGCTGGTGATGAATACGTTCGGAAAGCGCTTATTGGATGTGCTTGATGAACCCGGTCCAGTAGAGGTGAAAGATGGCCGTAAGATGCTGACCATCTCTCTTGAAGTGTGGGAGATTTGGCAGCAGTTGTTTCGATTGGCAATCAGATGTGAGTTGTCGAGCGCGGTTTGCAAGACGGAGGCAATCGGAGAGCTAATGGAGCAAGTGGATCGCGAGCACAGGGAGCAGTTGCGCAAGCGCGGGCTTCTCAGTTTTGACGACGTGAAAATTCTTCTCGGTGAATGGAGTCAGAGTGAAGATGCTCGGTTGCGTCGCGAGCTGATCGACTACCGCCTCGACGGCCGGTATGACCACTGGCTTCTCGATGAGTTTCAGGATACAAGTCGAGCAGAGTGGCATGGGCTTGAACCTCTGATTGATGAAGCGGTGGCTGATCCGGAGGGTAGCTTCTTTGTGGTTGGGGATCGTAAGCAGGGTATTTTTGCCTGGCGTGGTGGCGACGTGAGTCTCTTCGATGACGTTCTTCGGCAGTATGAAGGGGGTATAAAGATTGAGCCTATGGATGTATCATGGCGATCGTGTCCGGCAGTTTTGGAATTGGTGAATGCCGTCTGTGGTAATCTTGGACTAATTAAAGATCTTTTTGGTAGGGCTGTTAGTGAGAAATGGCAATGGAAGGATCATGAGTCGGCTAAGCCAGAGGTGAGTGGTGAAGCGAAGGTCGTTGAGGTCTCAAAAGATGAGGAGGAAGAGGCTTTGCTTTTGGAGCTGCGAAGGCTCGGAATTGGACAAAAAGAGTTAAGCTGTGGTGTGTTGGTTCGAAAAGGTGACCAGGTGAAAAAGTATGCCGAATTGCTTCGAGGAGAAGGTTTTGATGTAATTGAGGCCGGACAAAGAACACCGGGATCAGATCATGCTGTGGGAGTGGTAATCAAACATCTCATCGAATGGATAGCGAATCCCGCAAATAATTACAGTCGCGAAGTGCTGGCAATGTCACCAGTGATGACGACTCTAGAGCAGTATGGAGAAGGCTGGGGCCGCCGTTGGGATGGTGTGGTGAGGGAAATTCAAGGTAGAGGCTATGCTCGTTTTGTAAGTGCATTAGTGGCTCCAGAGTGGGGTCGGATGAAGTTATATGGCCGTCGCCGAGCAGAAGATTTGATCGCTGCCTTGGCGGAATTTGATCGGACCGGTGAAGCGTGTCCACGAGCGGCTGCAAATTGGATTCGTGGATTACAGGTTAATCAAGCTCCCGGAGTCGCTGCGATTCAGGTGATGACGATCCATAAGTCAAAGGGTCTAGGTTTTGATGTCGTGATGTTGCCAGAGTTGCCGGATCGCTTACAGGTTCCCAATGCTGGTGATTTCAAAGTGGCGCGAGGAACTGATTGGCTACTGCAGGTTCCTGGGAAATGGGCTTATCTGGCACACCCAGAAACAAAGTCGGCCTATGATCGTTGGGCCGAGTCTCAAAAATACGAGACGCTCTGTTTGCTCTATGTTGCCTTGACCAGGGCTAAGCGTGGTCTTTATCTATTTTTGCCCGAGGAGCCCGCTGCGCGGAGAGGAAAACCGGCGGGTGAGAGGCATGCGACCCCGGCTAATTTGGTCAGACAGTCAATGGATTTAAACTTTTCTGAGTCAGATCAAAATTGGAGCGTGAGTGTCCCTAACTCGGAGAAAGTGGAAGTGGGGAAGACCTTGAAATTACCCGAAGGCAAAGCTCAGAGAACTCGAACGAGTCCGTCTTCTCTGAAAACGGTAAATATGATGGAAGCCGGGACTGGCAGACGACTAGGGATTGAGGTTCATCGCTTGTTCGAAAAAGTTGGATGGTTGTCTCCTGGCGAAGTCCCGGCGCAATCGTTTTCTGCCGCCGGGAAAATCGTGGAAGATTGTCTAAAAAAGA
>Ga0213863_10002794_pt1 | contig 12201 bp, 15 predicted proteins | sample PICome_8_FD_160128 | JGI IMG/M metagenome (GOLD analysis project Ga0213863, IMG submission 160128) | Coastal seawater microbial communities near Pivers Island, North Carolina, United States - PICO497 | ecosystem: Environmental > Aquatic > Marine > Coastal | place: USA: North Carolina... | reverse complement strand
TTCATAAAAAAGGAGCCTGAGGCTCCTTTTTTTAATTCATTGGCATAGGTATTCGCTACAAATAATAAGCCAACCCAAAGATCACTACCGTTAACGCTATGGAGCAGTGAATAACGCCTTTAACTGTCGTCAAGGGCCCCATTTTACCGGCAATTGCATTCACTTGGAGCGCTAGAATCAAAGCCATAGCCAGCATAAAGCCTAAACCGCCACCGCTACCGCCTTCGGAAAGTAGACGGGCGTAACCGCCAAAGTGCGGCCCAGCGAGCATGCCAAAAGCCATAGGCGCTGAAAACAAGGTATTAGTGCGCGAGGCCAACAAGGCTTTTGCACCGGCCGCCGCAGCGTCACCTTCTTTCATTCCCAAAGCAATCTTCTGGTTAGGCCAGATCACCAGCCAAACATTTAAAAACATCAATGTGCCCATTGATGAGCCTAAAACAATATAGTCATTAAGAAGGCCCTTACTGTGCAGGCTACCAAGTAGCAGCACGCCAGTAATAAACGTCAACATGGCAGCCCAACGAAACCACCACAGAGCCTCAGGCGCTAGTTTCGCTTTTGCATCGGCCAAGCCTTCGGGTGTAGCCGCCTTAAAATAACCACCTTGAATAAAATTAAAGTAATACAGTAAACCTATCCATGTGATTCCAGCTAACAAGTGCAACCAACGAAAAAGGAAATCAGCGATCAACATACAATTGCTCCTAAATTTGAAAATATCAAAAAGTGAATGAATGATTAATGCTTACTTACCAGAGGATGAAAACTCTGAGGCTTGTCGCTTACTATGAAGTACAGTAAGCGAATTACCTTAATAAAAAATAGCGTTGATAGCTTAGTCCAAATACTTAAATAATTCATGCGACGCATTACCGCACAATGCCTGTACAAAAAACATGCTAACCTGGGTTTTTGAACAAGCAGAGCTTACATCATGCCGCCCATATAGAACTTAACTAATTAATATATAGGGATATTATAAAAAGGGATAATACAGATACCCCTCATTATACCCCTACACCTCAAATTACCATCACTCAATGAAGCCAGATTTGATAATACCTATGATACTAAACTCTCCATAGGCTCGAACACTTCAGGTCGCTTGTTCAGTAACCCCAAACCTCTACTGCTGACAGATGCTCGCCCTCCCCTAATGTCATCATTCCAAAAATATTAGTCCATATATCACCATTAGGATAAGCAGTCCTTATCATTAAATCGAAAAATAAAACCCCGCAGTCGCCTAGGAGTGACTGCGGGGGTTTTCTTTATTGGAGTAAATAAATCATGATAGTTCAATGTCCAAAATGTAAATCACTACACATCACCACTAAAAACCACGCTAGAAAAACCGGCGGAACAATTGGTACCGTCGCAGGCACTACTAGCGGCGTTGTTGCCGTGCTTAGCGGTGCGAGAATTGGAGCTACCGTCGGAATTATCGGTGGCCCTATTGGCTCAACACTCGGAGGTATTTCTGGGGCCGTCATAGCAGGTCTTTTAGGTGGCGCAGCTGGAGGTTCTGCTGGTGTAGCTCTTGGCACTTTCGTTGATAACAATATACTCAACAATCTTAAGTGCCTTTCGTGTAGCCATAGCTTTAGCGCTGACAGCCACACAGAAGAACATGACGATTACCCAGTAATAGCCTCACACAGTCAATCTTACCCAGACAGTCATTTTGATGATGACGAAGACGAACACTAGATACCCCTTACCAAACAAAACTTTCAAAACACCCCATAAAGCCCCGCTATTGCGCAAAACAATAGCGGGGCTTTATGCGTTATTGTGGAGATGACTTATGAATACAGAAAAACCTCATGGTGTATCTGATACGCAAGTTCTTAGCTGGGCGGAATCCATTCTAGAAGAACGGTTTCAACGCAGTAATTTTCTCACCAGCCCCACCTTGACTCGAGATTATCTTAAGCTGAAATTTGCAGATAAAGAGAGAGAAGTATTTGGGGTTATTTACATGGATAGCCAGCATGGAATCCTAAATTTTGATGAATTATTTCAAGGCACTATAGATGCTGCATCCGTGTATCCGCGAGAAGTAGTAAAAGCCGCACTGGCACACAACGCAGCAGCAGTTATTCTAACCCACAACCACCCAAGCGGAACCCCAGAGCCTAGCACTGCTGACGAAAACATCACCAAACGCATTATAAGCGCGTTAGAGACAGTGGATATTCGAGTGCTGGATCATTTAGTTGTTGGTGGTACAGATATCGTAAGCTTTGCTGAACGAGGGCTCATCTAGTCCCGTAACATCCCAAGGCATCCCAGCTCTTCCCACGTCAATTTGTCAGTTCCCTACTGCGCTTAATGTGCATTAACCACAACGATTAGTCCGGCAGCCTATGCCAGTTACCCCTTAAACCACCGCACTGACCTCAAACTCAACCACCAGCATAAAGCCCCAGCCATGTTAATCATGACCGGGGCTTTTTTATGTATGACGAAAATGACAAAGGAGTCACCATGACCAAGAAAGTAATTAGCTTGGACGCGCATCGCGCCTCAGCCACTCAAAGAACACCCCAAGCTTCAGCCTATAGGATTTATCTCAATTCTTTAGCGCTTAGCGGCCGTAAACCCATGACATCTCAACTCAATATTGTTTGCAGAATCCTTGAGCACCAGCAAGCCGCTGAAGACTTTAGCTGGAATGCCTTTAGTTTTGAGCAGGCCCATTTAGTACGATCCACCATGCTGGATTTAGGGTATGCCGTTAATACCATCAATCTCGCCTTAGCAGGCCTGAGAGGAATTGCTAAAACAGCTTTCAACCTGGATCAAATGTCCGGAGATGACATGCTGCGTATAAACGCTGTAAAAAATGTTAAAGGCAGTGCTACTCGTGTAGGCCGAAACATCAATCGAAAGGAAATAAAACAGCTACTTAAAAACTGCAATAAACTTAGCAACCCAGAAAAGTCAGCCCGTGAAAAAGCTCTTTTAATGGTCGGGCTTGGCGCAGGCCTACGTTGCCTTGAAATCAGTCACCTTGAAATCAATGACTTCGATAGAGAAACAGGAGTACTCATAGTACGGAAGGGAAAAGGACGTAAACAACGACAGTTATATTTAGCTAAACCTGTCATTAACGCCATAGAACAATGGGTAACAGTAAGAGGTAATCATTCAGGCCCACTGTTTAATCGTATCCGTCGATACGGTGTTATCACTCAAGAGCAGCTCTGCGTTGGTGGAATAACTCATGCGATTAAGACTGTTCAGCAAGTGGCTAAAACTGAGCCTTTTACGCCACACGACATGCGTAGAAGTTTCATCACCGACCTGCTGGAAACAGGTACCGACATCAACATTGTCCGCCAATTAGCTGGGCATAGCGATGTTAGTATGACTGTGCGATATGACCGGCGAGATATAACCTGGCAAAAGCTAGCCTCTCAAAGTATTAAGTTTTGAACCGGTTGACCTTCTATACCGAAATCACTCTCCGTTTAACTCTGCGCTTCATTAAGCATTGCTGTCCATGCTTCATACACCATGACCATGGCCAGCGTATCCAACTCACAGTATTTCAGTAGCCCTCGCTCTAATTCCTCGCGCTCATACTCAGACATATCTTCAAACTGAATTTTGGCATACGCAGCCATCGCTGCCCCGCCATTGGCTAACTCATCTTCATCCGACAGTAATTCAATATTCTTATCTGACACATCATTGAATAAAGTCGGCAGCTGCTTATAGCCATCATCCACCGACTCACCAAACTCAATAACTAGGTGGATCCCTTTAAGCTGTATGCCACGCTGGTTAGTTCGCTTAAAAGCATGCCGACTAATGCCCACTTCGTTAGCCGCCTCAAACCAATGCGCTTGACTGATTGTTCCATAACTCATTGCGCTCTCTCCTATTTACAATTATCCCCCCCCATTTTCATAAACAATAAGGGAAATAGCAGAATGGCTCGTATTAAAAAGATTAGCTATCGTGTTAAGTGCTTTGGCATACGCTATTTGCTCGCTCCCGCTAGGGTCAGCAATAACTAAAACCTGTTTCACCATATCACCTCTGACGAGTACTGGACGCTATCATTGTTAATCCTTAATACGAACCGCCAACACATCACATATTGCACGATGAAGCACACCATTAGCCGTTGAGCCGAGCAATAAGCCAAGACCATGCCTACCGTGACTACCCATCACGATCAAGTCGGTCTTTTGTTTATTCGCATGATTAAGGATGACATCAGTGGGCCGACCAAAAGCAACTTGTACCTGGGGGTGACGGAAACTAAATTCGTTAACTAAACCCTCTAATTTTGGCTGAGCATCTTTGCGTAACTCATCCTCATCCGGACCATGAGCGTCGTATATCTCAACCCCCATATAACCACCATACAGCGGTACCGAGTTGTGAATGACATAGAGAATGGTAATGTCAGCATCGCTATCTGCCAGCAACCTCTCAGCCTTTTTCAATACATCATTAGCACCACCAACCATATCAACTGCAACAAGTACATTCTGGTAGATAGCCATGATTATCTCCTGAATAAAAAACCTATTTATCCAATACTAATAGACTCGTATAGTGCGGAGATGATAGCTATCAAGTTATGAGGTGAAAAGTTATGACGAAAGTAGAATATAGGTCAGATATGAATGGCTCTTAGTTAAGTCCATCGTAGCTCTTTTATAGTTGCGGCGTATGATGCCCGCCAAACAAGATCAAAGATCATCAATCGGGGACGGTTAGTACCAAATAGTGCTGCAGGTTAATAGCGAATAGCCCTTAGGGGAGCTATTCACCCGCATAAACCCCCTTACTAATTAACGTCAATTTTTATGGTCTTTTCTGGCTCTTCCTGAATTTTAGGTACGGTGACCGTGAGAACACCGTTGTTAAATTCAGCACTAATACCATCAACAGATGCCTGCAAACCCAAGTCAAGGCTGCGCAAATACTGTTGATTATAGCGCTCATGATGAATCACTTTCCCTGCATCTTCCTTGCTTTCTTTTTCCAACTCCGCTTTTATGGTTAGCACAGTACCATCCATAGAAACGTCTATATCATCTTTTGTCATACCTGGTAGATCCGCATCTATCAAATAAGCATCGTCCTTTTCCAAAATGTCGACCCGTGGTGCAATTGGCCCATCGCTCAGGCGTGAGAGCATCCGATTGCTGGACCAATCTGGTTCTAGAAATCGATCAAAAAGAAACGGTTCAACTCGACTAAGTAAACTGGGCTGTCTTCCAATTAGGTTCATAATAATCCCCTCATTTATCAATTAATTTCAACGCTATTTTAGTGTTAACTAATGAAAAAATATTGACCGCAGTCAATCAGAGGGTATGGAAAATATAGCCGAAAAAAACAAACATGAAAGACCACCCAACTCGCCCCAAAGAAGACTCACTGCACTAGCCAAAACACAACGCCAACATCGTGCATATAACTCATACAAAAATGTAGATTTTAGGTGAGTAAATATCTTATGGAACATATATTCTCCTATTGACCGCTGTCAATTTAAATAATTAGTGATGCTATATGATGGCGGTCACCTCCTTCTTGGATGAGCACCCCCGTGGACCAAGTCATTGATGCCTACTCACCAAAACAGATCGCTGAACGGGTTAAAAGCTCCGGCATTGCCAAAGCCAACCTCCCTGCCCTGCAAACCTTAACACTAGGGGCTTTAGCTGGCGCGTTTATTGCCTTTGGCGCTATGTTCTATACCGTAGTTATTACCGACAGCAGCCTAGGGTTTGGTCCAACCCGATTTCTAGGTGGTATTGCCTTTAGTTTAGGGCTGGTTTTAGTGGTTGTCGCAGGGGCAGAATTATTTACCGGAAACAATTTGATTGTTATCGCCTGGGCAGAAAAGAAAATATCCAGCAAGCAGTTACTACGTAATTGGTTGTTAGTCTATTTTGCAAATCTTATCGGCTCACTAGGCACGGCCTTGATTATGCATCTCTCTGGCTCGCTAAACAGTGGCGGTGGTGCGGTGGCTATTACCGCCATTCAAATCGCTGAGCACAAAGTTTCCTTGAGTATTATGGAATCATTTTTCCGTGGCTTACTATGCAATACTTTGGTTTGTCTGGCGGTATGGTTATGTTTTTCTGCACATACAGTGACCGGTAAAATATTAGCTATTCTATGGCCTATCTCTGGCTTTGTAGCATTAGGGTTTGAACACTCAGTTGCTAATATGTACTTGATTAGTGTCGCCATATTTCAAGGAGATACAGCCATTACATGGCTGGAATTCACACAGAATTTACTGCCTGTCACTGCGGGAAACATTATTGGTGGCAGTATCTTGGTCGCTTTGGTGTATTGGCTTTCTTATCTGCACAAAAAGCGTTAACAACAGGAAAAGGAGACGATAAAATGCACCCACTATTAGAAGAGCTAAAGAGCTACCACCAGCACTTGTCAGTTATATTATCGCAGTTAAGAAAAACGTTGAACGACTTGGATAAAACCCCGGATAGTGAAAAGTTTAGGCAGCAGTTGTTTAGCATCCTGGGCTGCTTTTACAATAGCAATGAGGCCTATCATCACGCCAACGAGGAGCTTGTATGTACTCAACTTGTACTTTCGGCACCCTCCCACCACCAAGGAATTGCACAAATCAAGAATGACCATAAAAAATTTGATAAACTACTGAACAGAATAAGAAAGTTTCACATCAATGAAATTTACAACAACACCCTCAGTTCAGACTTTATTGATGCGATTAAAGAATTTATGGAACTCTCCAATACTCATACTATCACTGAAGATACTCTATTATTACCGTTGGCAGAGAAGTGGATATCACCTCAACAATGGCACGTCGTAGAACATCAATGGCATCCACTCCCTTCTTTTCATATCGAAAAACTTGATGGGGACAAACCGTCAACCCAGAGATCATCACAAAAACAGCCACTCTATCATCGACACCCCTAACAGCTAAGATATCTGGATACCATCTTGCAACCGATTGCGACGAATTACTATTATTGTAATTCTCAACAAAATCAAGCCACCGAGGATCAAACTGAAACTCTTCTTCGATATTAATATACAAAATTCTGGCTTGCTAGTGATATCTCATTGGTCGTTATTTTATTCATCAACACGTGAATATTGACGCGTATCAACAACAACCAACAGAATACTGAATACCATGAACAAACACGACACAGTTCGGGGAATCGACTATGCTGAAATTCTATTCAATCACCCTACTACTAAGCATTGCTATAGCCGGTTGCGACTCAGGCCCTTCCAACCCAAGAGGGTTCAGCTTACCTGAGGGTGACATTGAAACCGGCAAGCAAGTATTTTATGACTTCAAGTGCCTTGCCTGCCATACATTGAACGGCATTGATGAAGTAGGTGTTAAGAAAGAAATGTCTTTCTCAGTTGTCTTAGGAGGAAAAGTAAGTCGTGTTAAAACCTATGCACAACTAGTCACTTCCGTGATCAATCCCTCTCATAAAATTTCTCCGAGCTATAACCCCCAAATGGTCGCCATAGAGGGCGAGTCAAAAATGCGCAGCTACAATGACGTAATGACAGTAACCCAACTGATTAATTTAGTGAGCTTTTTGCAACCCCATTATCAACTGTATAGTTATGATCACACCTACTATATGGAGTATCACTAGGCATATTGTTTTTTAAGTAATCAATAGCTTGGTTGAGCGTTTCTAAATTGCCGTAATCTCGCTCAGGAATACTGACCCCACTACTCTTCTTTAGCACCGTGATTACATTAAGAAAATCCATTGAGTCAATATCACACTGCTCTCGTAATTCAGCATCAGCATCTATTTCGCTTTCATTTATTTCAGGTGCTACTTCAAGTATCGCGGCAACAATCATTTTTCGAATGGCAGTGATATTCATAATTATCCTCATAATTTCTCAGGATGTTGTAATTGAGTGTCTAGGGCGTTTAAAAAATTCGCCCCTGAAAAGCCATCGCTGACACGGTGATCTGCACTCAGTGTCACCGTTATCATTAAACCTGTTGTAATCTCATCATCCACAAGAATAATTTTTTGTTGCGGTTTTCCAACGCCAATTATGGCAACCTGAGGGGGATAAATAACGCCAAAGACTGTATCGACGCCACGATCTCCGATACTCGAAACGGTAACCGTGGCATCCGTTAGCTCGGAGCTTCGTAAATGCCCACTGCGGCTACGGCCAATCACATCACGCAGTGCCTCCATGGTTTGATCCAGTGATAATTGTTCAACACTATGAATTGCGGGAACAACCACACCACCACCGCGAAGAGTGATGGCGTTACCTATATGAGCATGATGACTGGCCTCAAATATTCCATGCTGATAATAACCATTCATTTGCGGGTGCTCTGGTAATACTTTTGCAATGGCTCGCAGCAGCACTGCCAGCAACAATAATCGATGCTCCGGTTCGCGCTCAGCGTTAACTGTGCACAGAAACTCTTGAGCAATAGAAATATTAATATCTTTAGTTAAATAATAATGAGGGATTTCTCGTTTTGACTTTTCCATTACCCTAGCAATAGCGCTTCGTATTTTTCCAACATCCACCGTATTTTCTCTAGAACCTGTAGGGTCAGGTGTTAGACCTAGGACTTCTGAGTGCGATTTTCTATGAGGCTCTGCTAGATATAAATCCCTCAGTAACACGGCACCGTGGGGGCCACTACCTTTCATCGATGACAAATTGATGTGTTCCCGCTGCGCCATCAACCGTGCAGCCGGAGAAGAGGGAACACGGCCAATAATTTCCCTTTCCGCTTTATGATCAAGATTCATGTCTTGTTCGGGTTCGGGCTCGGATTCAGGTTTAGGCTCAGGCCCCGCTTCAGCTTCAGCACTTAGAGTCATCGTTGCCATCACTGTTCCAACCGGAACAGTGACCACCGGTTCCAGACACAGTTCGGTTATCACACCGCTATCAAAAACTTCCATATCAATAGCGCCTTTATTAGTCTCAATCACCGCTATGGTATCGCCCGCTTTTAGCTCATCCCCTACTTGCACCTGCCATTCAGTTAAGGTGCCCTCCTCCATATCTGCACCCAATGACGGCATCACAATATCCACTAAAGAGTCTCCAGTACAATTTGAGCTGCGACCACAATATCCTCAGTTTGGGGTAGTGCGGCTTTTTCCAGATGAGTGGCATAGGGGATGGGAACCTCAGCAGTGCATACACGCTTAACTGGAGCATCCAAATACCAAAATCCCTGTTCCATAATAATCGCGCTTATTTCACCCGCTAAACTACCAGTATGCCAAGCTTCATCGATGACCACTGCGCGGTGGGTTTTCTCTACACTGTTTAACAGCGTTTTTTTATCCAACGGTCTTAAGCTGCGTAAATCAACAACCTCAGCTGATATACCTTGGTCGGCTAATTGCCCAGCCGCTGATAAGACTTTATCAAGGCTACCCCCATAAGTGATTAAACTAATGTCAGAACCTGACTGTCTAATCAGTGCTTGATGTATGGGTACAGAGGGCTTAGATATATTTTCTTCGGTTTTGTTATAGAGCATGACATGCTCAAAAATGATGACCGGATCAGGGTCGGCTATTGCTTCAGCCAGCATATATCGCGCATCACTTACCGTGGCAGGTGCCAATATTTTAAGCCCAGGCACATGGGCGTACCAATTCTCCCAGCTGTGGGAATGCTGCGCAGCTAATTGTCGACCAGCACCACTAGCCATCCGAATAACCACCGGTACACTGAACTGCCCTCCTGACATATGCCGTAGTGTGGCGGCGGTGTTAACAATTTGGTCCATCGCTAATAAACTAAAATTTACAGTCATCACTTCGATAATGGGACGCATCCCGCCAATGGCCGCTCCAATTCCCGCGCCGACAAAACCTGATTCACACAAGGGTGTATCAATTATACGATCGGCACCAAATTCATCGAGTAAACCTTTACTCACAGCATAACAACCACCGTAGTGCCCCACATCTTCACCCATCAGGATAGCCCGAGAATCGGCGTTAAGCGCTTCGCGAATAGCTTCGCGCATGGCTTCACGGTAGCTCAGCGCTTCAGTCTTCAACGTGGCGTCTCTTCTGTATAAACATCGCGGTATAATTCCGTAGTAGCTTCCCATTCACCCTGCTCGGAAAACTTTATCGCCTGGCCAATCTCTTCACCAATCTCATACCCGATGGTGGCTAGTTGATGATCGGTTAGTAACTGATTTTCTTGTAGCCAGAGTGTAAGCCGCTTGATCGGACCGTCATTCTTCCTCTGTTCAACTTCGTCTTTATCGCGATAAAGCTCAGTATCAAACATTGAATGACCCCGAAAACGGTACGTTTGGCATTCCAGAAAAAACGGCCTTCCCTGCTGACGAACCGTTTCCATTGCTGCAGCCACCGCGGCCTCAACATCAACCACATTCATACCATCAACCTGACGCGCCTCAACCGCGTAGCTTTCAGCTTTACTGGTCAGTTTCTTTTCTGATTCTGACAGCGACAAAGCAGTACCCATAGCATAAAGATTATTCTCGCAAATAAACAAAACCGGTAGTTGCCATAAGGCAGCTAGGTTTAGGCTCTCATGAAACTCACCTTCAGCGACAGCCCCCTCACCAAAGAAACAAACCGCTACCGCCTTCTCTGTGTGGAGTTTTTTTATAGCCATGGCTAACCCCACAGCTAGTGGTAACCCACCACCCACAATCGCATTACCGCCATAGAAATGGTGCTCCGCATCAAACAAATGCATGGACCCGCCTCGCCCTCGACTACAGCCGTTGGACTTGCCATACATCTCGGCCATAATTTTATCCATGGATAAACCACGCGCGAGGGCATGACCATGCTCTCGATAAGTGGCAACAATGTAGTCTTCAGGCTTAATGACACTCATTGCCCCAACGGCAACCGCCTCTTCTCCAACATAGAGGTGTAAAAATCCGCGAATTTTCTGCAAGCTATATAATTCAGCGCATTTTTCTTCAAAGCGACGGATACGCAACATCTGCTTGAGTAAATGGTGTAGGTGTCCACTATTGATATGTAGTTTATCTATCATCTCAATTCGCTGTCCGTAATGACCGATTAACCTGACTCGGCGCTATGACTTCCAATGTTGAAATATCCCCTTCAGGCAACCCTAAGTCACGAGCCTTTAACAACCTACGCATAATTTTTCCGCTACGGGTTTTTGGTAAATCACTGATAAAGTCAATTTCTTTGGGCGCTACAGCGGCACCTAAATGCTGGCGGGAAAAACCACGTATTTGCTGACGCAAGGCATCACTAGCTTGATATCCACTATTGAGCGATACAAAAGCCTTCACTATTTCTCCCGCTAACGAATCAGGTTTTCCGATAACAGCAGCTTCAGCTACTGCTTCATGCTCCATCAATACCGATTCAACTTCAAAAGGTCCGATCAGATGGCCCGAAGATTTTATCAAGTCAGTTGCACGACCGACGAACCAGTAATACCCTTCATCATCACACATAGCCAAGTCGCCGGTTAAATACCAGCCCTGCTCAAAGCTCTGCACATAACGATCAGCTTGATGTAAGTACTCAACAAACATTGATGGCCAACCAGACTTAATGGCCAACTCGCCAACCTGCATCGGCTCAGTCAACAATACCAGCGTGCCTTGGTCATTACGTGTAACAATCGCCGCTTCAATCCCTGGTAAAGGGCGCCCCATTGAACCCGCCTTGACATCTTGACTGGCATAATTAGCAATCATGATGGCTCCGGTTTCTGTCTGCCACCAATTATCATGAATGGCTTGACCAAAGGTTTGCTGCCCCCATATCACCGCTTCCGGATTAAGCGCTTCACCAACGCTAGCAATAAAACGTAAATTATCTAGCTGATATTCCTTGCTCAACCCTGCTCCAATTTTCATTAATAAACGAATCGCGGTGGGTGCGGTATACCAGACAGTGACTTTTTGTTGTTCGAGAATTCGGTACCAGCGAGCTGCGTCAAACTCTGCTTCGTCCACAATCATTGTTACACCATGACACAGTGGTGCGATGATGCCGTAGGAGGTACCCGTCACCCAACCGGGGTCGGCAGTGCACCAATAGGTATCGGAAGCGTGTAAGTCCAAGGCATAATAGGCACTGACCTTATGTGCCAAAACAGCACCGTGCACATGCACAACGCCTTTCGGGGTACCGGTAGTACCACTGG
>Ga0213863_10002793_pt1 | contig 12212 bp, 9 predicted proteins | sample PICome_8_FD_160128 | JGI IMG/M metagenome (GOLD analysis project Ga0213863, IMG submission 160128) | Coastal seawater microbial communities near Pivers Island, North Carolina, United States - PICO497 | ecosystem: Environmental > Aquatic > Marine > Coastal | place: USA: North Carolina | collected... | reverse complement strand
ACCGGAAAGAGGTTGCCGTGAGCGGTTGACGGAGGAATGCCTTCGTCGTCGTCATTGCCCATGCGGATCGCTGAGTCGCGAATGGTCTGTGCTATCTCGACTCCCGCTTCGACCGCCTGCGCGGCGCCGACGTTAAACGTATAAGACGTGCGCGCTATGCGCTCGCGGTCACGGGCCGAGGAGAAGAGATAGAGGTCTTTGGTCTCGTCTCTCCCATCTCCCTCGTCTAGCAGGAAGCGTTCGCGGGTAAACTCAAAATCGCGATCGTTGACGATAAATAGGAAACGGAATTTGGAGCGATTATCGAAGCTATATTCGTAGTCGCCGCCCAACTCCCAATTATCGCGATCGCCCTGATTGCCTTCGCGCTCAAGCGAGATCTCCGGCTGTTCGCCGGTAAGGTCGGTGATCCCGCGAGTGAGTTCGGTAGGTGGAGAGGCAATGCCATAGAGTCCATTAAACTGGATCATCGATTTTTCGAACTGATAGCCGAGATTGAAACTGGTCTCATAGTTTGTCTGATCGCGGGTGCTTTCTTGGATCCTGAGTTCAGTGGGATTGCCATCTGCATCGACGCTCGATTCCCGCCGTACCTCATTGTTGTAGCCGGGATCGCCTTGGACGTTAAACAGATAGTTGAAGCGCCCCTTCTGGCCTGAGTAAGCGAGTCGGGCTCCCGGTGCAAACTTGCCGTCCTGCATTCTGTCAGTACTAACTTCTACCGCGATACTCGAGCGTGACTGTGCTTCGAGCAGGACTACGTTCACGACCTGACCTCCACCGCGCACGTCGATCTCTTCAGAGGTGCCGCGAATGATTTCAATATAGTCGACATCGTCTGCGCTAATGCGGCTCAGCTGACTGCGGCCGGCATTGCTCTTGCCGGTGATGCGCTGACCGTTGATAAGGATCTCGCCCGCGCCGCCACCTAGACCGCGCCCGCCACCGCCGCGGCTATTGAGTGCCAGGCCGATTCCGGGAATACGTGTGATCATGTCATTTGCAGAGACCGGCGAGAACTCAGCGAAATACTCGGCTTCGTAGACAACGCTGGTCTCGTCAGTTTCCGCCTCTTGGCCGGAGACCGCGCCTGCCGCGAGCGCTAGAACTGAGAAGAGTAGGTTTCGTGCCGGAAGGGCTAGTGCCCGGCGCGATACGGCTCCCACCCTGTGCGTGTGGATAGCAGGGGAGGAATTGGGATTATGCTGATGCATGGTGTCTCCGAGGACGTTAACTACCTCGAAAACGCACGGGGGCGACGGGCAGATCGACTACATGGGATATGTCTATGTGCCTGCGACTTAGCGCTGACTATTCAATGGTCGTGATTATAGGAGGGGGACTGCGTTTTCGCTGTGACAAATTGTGCGCAACTGCGGGCAAAAGTAGGACGATTTACAATAAATTCGGCAGCTTAAGTCTGGTCCACCTACGCACGAGTTAACGTTATATAGCTGACAATCTTTAGCATCTTCGCAGCTTGCTGGTCGTCTGATTTAGGCGGTGTGGAGAGAGGTTCTGTAGTATCAGCGCTTTGCGCTGCAGTCTTGAATTGGCGATAATGCCGCCTTAATAAGCGGATTTACGGATGCGCTGCGAGTTATCGAAAAGGGGAAGCAAATGTCACGCGAATCAATGGAAGTCGATGTCGTTATCGTCGGCGCCGGCCCGGCAGGCCTGTCCACGGCCTGCCGTCTTCTGCAATTAGCGCAGGCCGAGGGCAAAGAACTCTCTGTCTGCGTTCTAGAGAAAGGCTCAGAGGTCGGTGCGCATATACTCTCCGGCGCGGTGTTCGAGCCATCGGCTCTAAACGAGCTATTCCCCGATTGGAAAGAGCGCGGTGCGCCACTCAACACCCCTGTGACGGGCGACAATGTCTACTACCTCCCCAGTGCAAAGTCCGCAGTAAAATTCCCTGACCTGCTGGTCCCCAAGCCAATGCACAATGAGGGCAACTACATCATCTCCTTGGGTAATCTGTGCGCCTGGCTGGGCGAGCAGGCGATGGAACTTGGCGCCGAGGTGTTCCCGGGTTTTGCTGCAGCTGAAGTGCTTTACCATGAGGACGGCAGCGTTAAAGGCGTGGCCACCGGAGACATGGGCGTCGCAGCGGACGGAGAGCACAAACCCTCCTACGAGCCCGGCTTCGAATTCCATGCAAAATATACGATCTTTGCCGAGGGCTGCCGTGGGCATCTGGGCAAGGAAATCATCGAAAAATTTGAGCTCGACAAAGACAGCGACCCGCAGCACTACGGCATCGGCTTGAAAGAGGTATGGGAGATTCCTGCGGAGAATCATGAGCAGGGCCTTGTCGTTCATACCGCCGGCTACCCAATGATCGGTGCGAGCTACGCGGGCACAAGCGGCGGCTTCCTGTATCACGTAGAAGACAACAAGGTCTCGCTAGGGCTTATTGTGGATCTCGGCTACAAAAATCCTCACATAAGCCCCTTTGACGAATTCCAAAAGTTCAAGCATCACCCGGTGATCGAGAAGACACTGCAGGGCGGCAAGCGCATCAGCTATGGTGCCCGTGCGCTGATTAAAGGCGGCTTGAATTCGCTGCCGAAGATGACCTTCCCTGGCGGTTTAATAGTTGGCTGCGACGCGGGTACGCTGAATGCGGCGAAGATCAAAGGCAGCCATACGGCGATGAAGTCCGGCATGCTTGCCGCTGAATCGCTTTTCGCCGCTCTGTCATCGGAAGCCCCGAAGCAGGAGCTCAGTGATTACAGTGAACGTTTCAAGAAGTCTGACCTCTACGCCGAACTTCATAAGACGCGTAACTTCAGCTCCGGATTCCACAAGTTCGGTTTCTGGATTGGAAGCGCTCTCACGTTCATCGAACAAAATATTTTGTTTGGCAAGTCGCCCATTACTATCCATGATAAGACGCATGACCATGCGCAGCTCATGGATGCCGCTTCGGCGCCTAAAATCGACTATCCCAAGCCGGATGGGAAAATTTCCTTCGATAAGCTTTCTTCGGTTTTCCTATCGAATACCAATCATGCAGAGGATCAGCCTTGTCACCTAAAGTTAAAAGACCCGTCGATCCCTATCGCGGTCAATCTGCCGAAATTCGATGAGCCTGCTCAGCGATACTGTCCAGCAGGGGTGTATGAGGTAGTCGACGAGGCTGATGGCTCTAAGCGTTTCCAAATCAACTCTCAGAACTGCGTCCACTGTAAGACCTGCGATATTAAAGACCCTTCGCAAAATATTCAGTGGGTAGTGCCAGAGGGCGCGGGCGGCCCGAACTATCCGGGTATGTAGTGCTACTGCGATATAGCTGATTTGATCAAAAAGGGGCTGCGGCCCCTTTTTGCTGTGTGCAGTGCTCGCTTTTCCCGTCATATTCACTTTATGGAATCCGAGCCAACTTAGGTTTAATCTGATACTCGTCTATTAGGAGGATTCGCGGTGAAGAGTTTAAGAACTCGCTGTGTCTTGAGCAGGGGGGCTTGGACGGCATTGTCTCGTTGCTGTTTGCTTTCTCTTAGCTTGCTCGGAGGCTGCTCGGCCATCGATGTCGAGAGTGAGTTCGCCCTAGATGCCAGGCTCCAGGCGAGCATCCTCGACCAATCTGAAGATCGCTATGCCTATATCGATCCCCTGTTTATTGACGAGGCCGTCAAGCAACGCTTGGATGCTTACATAGGCAACTCCCGCGACGAAAGGACACGCATCGAGCGGCTGCAGTCTTTCATGTATGACGAAGAGCAGCTTGGCATCATCTATTCAGGTGAGAAAACCCACACCGCGATGGAGCTGCTGGCCAGTCGCTCGGGCAACTGCCTGTCGGCGATGCATCTCTATGTTGCCCTAGCTCGCTATCTTGGCGTCGAGGCGCGCTTTCAGCGCGTAGACGTGCAGCCTAGTTGGGACAAGCGCGGCAATTTGCTGGTGTTAAGTCAGCATATTAATGCCACGGGGCGTTTCGATACGACGGTGCGCTACGTCGCCGATTTCACGCCCGAGATAGCACTGCAGCAGTTAACTTCCGTTGTCTTGACCGATGTCGAGGCGCGCTCGCTGTATTTCAATAATTTGGGAGTAGAAGCTCTAATCGCGGGAGACTATCTGGGTGCAGTGAGTTACCTCAAGAATTCTCTTTTCCTGAACAACGAGAATTCTATCGCTTGGAACAATATCGGCGCCGCTTATAACCGCCTAGGAGAGGGCGATCTCGCTGAGTATAGCTACCGAACCTCGTTCGAGCTCGACGCGAATAGCTCAACGGCGGTGGGCAATTTGGCAAAACTCTATCGAGCAAGGGGGGAGCTTAAGCGCGCTGCGGAATTCGAGCTGGCGATAGAGCGATTCAACAAGAAAAATCCCTACTATCATTTCGCACAAGGGCATTTGGCCTACGATCAAGGTGATCTGCTTGCTGCGCAGAAGTCCTTTGAGCAGGCCATCGAGCTCAAGGAAGAAGAGCCCGATTTCTACTTGGCGCTGCGTCAGGTTTACTTCGATCAGGGCGACCTCTCTAAGGCAAGCGAGCTGCGGCGCCAGGCACTGGCGCTCGTTAACTCTTTTGCAGAGATCTATCGTCCCAGCGATGAGCGGCTGAGGGTTCTGGACTCGCACATCCCGCAGCGCGGAGAAAGCGATGTTCGCCGTCGCCTCATAATGCCGGAGTAACGCTAGCTGACATCGCTGGCGAAAATGTAATTCTTAACCAGCTCTTTTATTTCAGGGATTTGTGCCTTGTCCTGAGAATCTATTTTGATAACCAGGCCGCGTTTTTTCTCATTCTCACTACTCACAGTGGCAGCAATATTCGCCCCTGCTAGCAGGCCGTTAACGACCTCTTCACCGATACGCTGACGAAGCGCAGGACGGAAGATCTTACCTACCGCCGTCAGCGGCATCTCGTCTATGAAATCTATGCGTTTGGGAACCGCAGCGCGTTCAGAAATGCGTTCGGCGGCGTAGTCGATTAGCGCCTGCTCATCGAGCGTACTGTCTTTAACCTTAACGACATAGGCCATAGGCAACTCGCCGGTGTAGGCGTCGGGCAGACCAATTGCGATAGAGGTCACGACGTCTGGATGGGAGTTAATCGGCTCTTCGATTAGCTCGGGGTCTATGTTGTGGCCGCTGCGAATAATGAGATCTTTGGCGCGCCCAGAGAGATAGAGGCAATCGTTCTCGTCGAGATACCCAAGGTCGCCGGTGTTAAACCAGCCGTCTTCGATCCACGCATTATTGTTATCAGCCTCCACTTTGTAGCCAGCAAAAACCTGTGGTCCTTTAACGAGGATTACGCCGCTTTCACCTACCTCGCAATTTTTCTCTACTCGCGCGCCGTCAAGATGGACGATACGTATTTGCGAGTAAGGGACTCGCATACCGACGCTACCGGGGGGCTGCTCTATCGGAGCGCGGCTTATGAGTGCAGTGGTTTCGGTCATACCGTAACCGTTACCGATCTCGACGTTGAATCTTTCCTCGAAACTAAGCTCGAAGGGATGAGAGAGGGGGGCGGCGCCCGAGTTGATATTGGTCAGGCTCGAGATGTCTGCATCGCCCACGGGGATCTCCGACAGCGCCATAAGCACGGTAGGAACCGCCGATATTTGTTTGACTTTGAAGCGTTCAATCAGCTTCCAGATATTCGGCATTGCAGTCGTGGAACGAAAGCCGACTGGGGTCATAAGTAGAATGCGGTAGCCGACGGCGAATGACGCAACGCCCTGAATAATGCAGCCGTAGATGTGGAATAGAGGCAGGCCGCAGAGCACGGTGTGGTGCTCCATATGCGCAGTGTAAACCTGCATCAGCTGGCCTAGGAAAGCCATGTTGCCGTGCGTTAGCTGAGCGAGTTTGGGGCGCCCGGTAGTGCCGCCAGTGTGGAAATAGGCGGCGATTTCGCCGCTGGTGAATTGACGCCCGCTATCGAGAGCCTGCGCATTCATTCCGGCAATAGCTCTATCGAAATCGTGCAGAGTGAGCGAGGAGCCGTCGGGCAGCGTGGCGCTAGGGTCGCACATGCCGGCCACATTTACTGCAACCACGTGAGCGACCGACTCTACCTGCTCGGCTGCGGCGAGTGTCTTCTCCCAAATATCCGCTGCAGGCGACTGGCCTAGGCAGATGACCACCTTAGAGTTGGCCGCTGAGATGATCTCCGCCATATGCTCGGTTTCGAGCAGAGGGTTTATCGGATTGGAGATTCCCGCTGCCTGTGCGCCCCAGATGGCGAAATGAGTTTGCGGCAGCACGGGCAATACTATAGATACCGAATCCCCCGCGGCGATGCCTAGCGAGTGAAGAAAATTCGCAGCGCGAGTAGTCTGTGCGCCGAGTTCGGTGAACGAGGTCGTCTGTGCAGGTTCTTCGGGGAGTCCTTGTAGGAGGAATTCGAGAGCGGCTGCGTTGTTGAACTCTTTAGCTGCCTGCATGATGAGCTCATAGCTGTTGGTGAACGGGAATTGCTCGCTGAGTGGCGTCTTTTCGAATTCTTGTACGCTGGCGAGGGTTTCCATCACGGGCTCGGGGAATGGGCGTTGAGTCAAATCAATCACGTTGCTCTCTCTTATTGTTTCTAGTGTTTTTATTGGCCTCAAGCTTGGCTCAGATGGCTAGTGCAAGGGCGTTTAAACCGCGTCTTTTGCCGGTGGGGCAGTGGCGCTTTGAGGCGTGGGCGCGGGCTCGTTGATGAGCGTTGTGAAGGGTTATAGCACGTTCGTTTAAGCGGCATCTATAGGTGGGCTAGATGCCGGCGAATATCATTTTTATCGTAATTTAGGCGCCGGCTTTGGCCCAAGCCCTCTGCGGGAAGGGGCGAGAGAGAGGGCGGGAGGGGAGGCGGAAGAGAGGGCAGAGCGGTACGATGCTGCGCTGGAAATAGAGAAGGACGGTTTGAGCTTAGGTTGATCGCGCGACAGAGAAGGCGCTTAGCGTTTGCAGTGCTTCGCGATAGGGACTGGGCTGCAGTGCGTCGAGGCAGGCAAGAGCCTTGCCTGCCTGCTCCTGCGCTTTGCTGCGGGTGTACTCCAGAGAGCCGGTGGCGCTCACAATCGTAATGACACGCTGCAGGGTGTCCGCTGACAGCGGTGCCTGGCTTTTCAGGCACTCGCGAATGAGCTGCGCGTCGTCATCGCTGCACTGAGTCATTGCGTGGATGAGTGGCAGGGTTGGCTTGCCCTCGGCCAGATCATCACCCACGTTCTTGCCCAGACTCGCCGCATCGCCGTCATAGTCCAGCGCGTCGTCGATGAGCTGGAAGGCTATGCCGATATGCATTCCGTAGCTTTTAAGTGCGTCTTGAGCGGCGGTGTCGGCGCCCGCCAAGATCGCGCCGCAGTGAGCGGCAGCCTCGAACAGAATTGCGGTCTTCTTATGAATGACCTGCATATAGCTGTGTTCTGTGGACGCGGGATTGTTCTTGTTGATCAGCTGCAGAACCTCGCCTTCGGCGATCTTATTAGTGGTATCCGCCATGATCTCCATAATGCGCATATCGCCTATTTCGACCAGCAGCTGGAATGCTCGCGAATAGATGAAATCTCCGACCAGTACGCTGGACGGGTTGTTCCACTCGGCATTCACCGTCGGGCGGCCGCGGCGCAGTTCCGACATATCGACCACATCGTCGTGCAACAGAGTTGCGGTGTGGATAAATTCGATTACTGCCGCAAGGGCTACTGGAGCGTCTAGTTTCGAGCCGCAGCAGCGTGCCGCGAGCAAGACGAGTATGGGGCGTAGGCGCTTACCGCCAGCGTCTACAATGTAGTGGCCGATATTCTCTACCAGCGGCACTTGCGAATGCAGCTGCTGCACAATATAGGAATCAACGGCGTCCATATCGGCGCTGACGACTGAGCGAATGTCTTGATACATGATGGCCCTTCTGGATAGGCGCTGACGGAGAGAATTCGAGGGCAGCATGCTAGGGAGAGGGGCGAACCCTGTCAAGGGAGCCGCCTTGCCGCGAGAGCCCGGATTGGCGATGTTTTAGCCTGTTTCAGCCTTTTGTGAAGCAAAACGGGGTTTCTCTGGCCGCTGTGCCGTGCTCATGCGCCCGCGGCGCGGCATTTAGAGAGTTATTAGTGCTTTAGCCCTTGCCTAGCCTGCAAGACTTCCGTAAAATCCCCGCCCCTATATGGAATGGGTCCAATATCCATTCGTAGCGGTTTCGGAGAGAACTATGTACGCGGTAATAGTAAGTGGCGGTAAGCAGCACAGGGTCAAGGAAGGCGAGACTCTGAAGCTCGAGAAATTGGAAGTCGCCACGGGCGAAGTCGTCCAATTCGACAAGGTCCTCATGGTTGGCGAAGGCGAATCAGTTAAGATCGGCGCGCCTTATGTGGAAGGGGGTCAGGTCACTGCAGAGGTGACGGCTCAGGGCCGTGCGAAGAAGGTTCAAATCATCAAGTTCAACCGGCGCAAGCACTTCCGCAAGCAGCAGGGACACAGGCAGTGGTTCACGGAAGTGAAGATCACTGGCATTAAAGGTTAAGTAGGAGTTAAACGATGGCGCATAAGAAAGCAGGCGGTAGTACTAATAACGGCCGCGATTCCATATCCAAACGCCTCGGCGTGAAGCTCTTCGGCGGCCAAGCGGCTCGTGCGGGCAACATTATTGTGCGTCAGCGCGGCACACGCTTCCACCCGGGAGAGAACGTAGGCTGTGGTAAAGACCACACGCTCTTCGCGAAGGCTGATGGCGTTGTTAAGTTCGTGACCAAAGGGCCACACAACCGCAAGTTCGTGACTATCGAAGCGGTTTAAGACTCCCGGCCCCTAGGGCCTCAGGAGTTTAGCTAAGAAGCCTCGTCACCGGACGGGGCTTTTTTGTTTTTAGAGCAGTCCAATGGCGCGATGCGTCTTACCCCAGGCGGGATAATGAAATTCGTAGACGAAGCAGAGATCGTAGTAGAGGCGGGCAACGGCGGCAGCGGTGCTCTGAGCTTTCGTCGCGAGAAATATATCGAGCGCGGGGGTCCCGACGGAGGTGATGGCGGACACGGCGGGAGTGTTTTCCTGCAGGCCGATGCCAGCCTCAACACTCTAGTGGATTTCCGCTTCCAGCCGCGCTATCGAGCCCAACCAGGAGCACCTGGCGCGGGGCGCAACTGCACCGGCCGCGGTGGCGACGACCTCATCGTTAAAGTGCCAATCGGCACGACTGTAATCGATGTCGATACCGAGGAATTAATCGCCGACCTGCGCGAAGCCGACGCACCAGTTATGGTGGCGAAAGGCGGCTTCCATGGGCTTGGCAATACGCGGTTCAAGTCGAGCACCAACCGCGCTCCTAGAAAGACCACAAAGGGCTCGCCGGGGGAGGTTAGAAAGCTGCAGCTGCAGCTGCGCCTCGTCGCCGACGTAGGCCTGCTCGGTCTGCCCAATGCCGGCAAGTCTACGCTCATCCGTTCGGTTTCAGCGGCAACTCCCAAGGTTGCGAACTACCCCTTCACGACGCTCGTGCCTAGCTTAGGAGTTGTAAGCCTTGGCATGGAAAGAAGCTTTGTTATGGCGGACATTCCAGGTGTGATTGAAGGCGCTTCGGAAGGCGCTGGACTCGGCTTTCGATTCCTCAAGCACCTTTCGCGCACGCGCCTGCTTTTGCATCTCGTCGATGTGCTGCCCATGGATCAGGACGATCCGGTCGAAACCGCTGTGAAAATTGCGGCCGAGATCGGCAAATTTAGCCCGACGCTTGCGGCGAAAGACCGCTGGCTAGTGCTCAATAAAATAGATCTGATCGAACCCGAAGCTCTGGCCGAAATAAAGCAGCGCATTCGCGAAGCGCTAAATTGGGAAGGTCAGATTTACGAAATATCGGGCATCAATGGGCTTGGCTGCGATGAGCTGTGTAACGCCTTAATGGATGAGATTATCGTTCACCGTGAGCGCCTCGTAGAAGACGAAGACTATGCCGCGGCGCAGGAGTCGCTTGAGGCAGAGATGGCCTTTGAGATACGACGTACAATAGAGAGCAGCAAGGCTGCCCGTCGAGCCCTGCGTGAGCAGCAGGAAGCTGATGCGGATGACTTTGACGATTTTGATGATTTCGAAGAGTGGGACGACGAAGACTAGCGGGCAGCCTCGCAGAGCGAGCCGTTAAGCGGACAGAGCAATTAGAGAGCAATGAGAGAGCAAATTAGCAGGGCGCAGCGCTGGGTTGTGAAAGTAGGCAGCTCGCTCGTCACCAACGAAGGACTCGGCTTAGATCTCGCGGCCATAGAAACGTGGGCCTCACAGCTGGTTGCTTTGCGCGCCCAGGGCGTGCAGATTGTTTTAGTGTCCTCGGGCGCGGTAGCCGAAGGCGTGGTTCGGCTTGGGTTTGCCGAGCGCCCAACTCAGGTGCATTTGCAGCAGGCCGCAGCTGCTGTCGGACAGATGGGCTTGGTTCAGGCCTATGAGAGCTGCTTCGATCGTTTCGATGTCCGCGCAGCACAAATCCTTCTTACCCACGAAGACCTTGCCGATAGAACACGCTATCTCAATGCCCGATCGACGCTGTCTACTCTCTTGGAGTTAGGAGTCGTTCCGGTTGTAAATGAGAATGACACGGTCGCAACTGCCGAGCTGTGTCTCGGCGACAACGATACCTTAGCTGGACTCGTTGCGAATCTCGTGAACGCCGATGCCATGGTCTTGCTCACCGACCAAGATGGGCTCTATAGCGCCGATCCTCGCTCCGATGCCAGCGCCGAGCTTATCGGACTGGGCTCCGCCGTTGATCCTGCGCTTATGGCTATGGCCGGCGGCGGTGGCAGCCTCGGCCGTGGCGGAATGCGCACCAAGCTCTCTGCTGCGCGCTTGGCGGCACGCTCGGGAACTAACACCGTGATAGCTAACGGCCGCGAGGCGGAAATTCTGCTGCGCCTGCATGCGGGCGAAGAGCTTGGAACGTTGCTTGCGGCTGACTGCGAGCCGGTTGCCGCACGTAAGCAGTGGATAGCGAGCCAGCTCACGACACAGGGCGAACTCGTGTTGGATGCCGGGGCGGCGAAAGTCCTGCGCGAATCGGGCCGCAGCTTGCTCGCTGTCGGGATAGTGGCGGTTAAAGGGCGCTTCAATCGAGGAGATGTCGTTCTCTGCCGCGACTCCGAGGGCTACGAAGTAGCGCGGGGTTTGGTGAACTACGCCTCGGGCGAGGTTGATAGCTTGAGGGGGCTGGCTAGCGACAAAATTGTCGAAGTGCTCGGCTACGACGGTGATGATGAGATAATTCATAGAGACAATCTCATTCTTGTCGAATGAGAGCTTGGCTGCAATTCGGGTCGGTCGTAGTACAAAAAAACTAGGCGCACTAAACCAAACGCAAAAAGCCGGCTAGAAGCCGGCTTTTTATTGCGCTGTTATGTGAACCCGCGCGCCTTACGAAACAGCTTAAGCCTTAAGGGCCTTTACCGCCGTGTTCAAACGGCTCTTGTGACGAGCCGCCTTGTTCTTATGAATGATGCCGCGATCGGCCATGCGGTCGAGGACCGGCACTGCCGTGTTGTAAGCAGCTACGGCTTCAGCGTGGTCGCCTCCAACAATGGCTGCGTCGACCTTCTTGATGTAGGTGCGAACCATTGAACGGAAAGATGCGTTGTGACGGCGACGGACTTCGCTTTGCTTAGCGCGCTTACGAGCTTGTGCAGAATTGGCCAATTGTGACTCCTCGAATTCTTAAAACTTTGTTTTTAATAACAAAAATACTTATTCAGCGTGGCTGCCTGTCCGGCTGGCCGCACTTTAGCGGGATTTCACATCGCGCCAATTTGAGAGCGCGACACTATGCCGCTTGGTAGCCTCTATGTCAAGCGAGGATGCCAAGTGTGACGGGGGCTCCGGCCGCTCAAGCACATACGGAGTATCTAGGCCGGCGCCAGTCCTCCCGGCATAAGCACGCTTTTTAAGTGGTGGCGTTAAAGACTCATATCACGACTGGAGTTCTCCGCCGTGCTGCACGATAAAGAAGGATGGACAATAACAAAGACAGCCCTGAAGACGCCGGGCTGGAATCAAGTTTGAATAATTCGCCGCAGGAGCAGTCTCAAAGCGGGTCTGATACCGGTCGCAGCCTACTAGGGGCGAGTAGCGTAACGGGTTCGATGACACTCGTCTCGAGATTCTTAGGTCTCGCCCGCGATATTGTTATCGCGCGTCTATTCGGCACTAGCGACGCCGCCGATGCATTCTTCCTGGCCAATAAGATTCCCAATTTCCTCCGTCGTTTGTTTGCTGAGGGCGCATTCAAT
>Ga0213863_10002786_pt1 | contig 12228 bp, 6 predicted proteins | sample PICome_8_FD_160128 | JGI IMG/M metagenome (GOLD analysis project Ga0213863, IMG submission 160128) | Coastal seawater microbial communities near Pivers Island, North Carolina, United States - PICO497 | ecosystem: Environmental > Aquatic > Marine > Coastal | place: USA: North Carolina | collected... | reverse complement strand
CCGACGAGCGAGTTCATGTTCGGCGCCCCGTTCGCAAACGCCTGCGCGCCTTCTACTAAAATCTTCCGCCCCGGTCCCAACAGCGCCCCCATCGCGAGCGTCGCCCCGATCCACGGCTGCGCCAACGCGCTCAAAACCTCCGTGTGCGCGTACTCGTGCAGGCCAAGCGCGTGTAAGTGATGCGTCAAATGCGTCCCCAAACACGCCGCCGTCAATCCCCAGGCTTTGTATAAATCCCACTTCGTCCGTTCCATCTCTTCCTCTCGTCGCGCGTTCGCCTCTCTCGCCGCCGCCTCCGCCGCGCGTCCCAGCTCGCGTCGCGTCATCTTAAATCCCTTCTTCCCTATCTCCGCCACCGCGCTTTCGATCGAAGCGTCTAAACTCCCCACCATCGTCGTCGTCGTTTTAAACCGCACCGCCGCCGTTTCCGTCACTAAATTCACCGCCGCCGCCTCTACGTCGTCTCGCGCGTCGAGCGCGTTTCGCACCGCCGCGCTGCATCCGCCGCACCGCATCCCTTCGATCGCGAACAGCACCGTCGCGCTCGACGATTCGAACGACGACGCGCTCGACGACGTCGCCGACGTCTCCTCATCGCGCATCGCGACGGCGCGCGTCGACGAGAACGCGCATCGACGAGAATCGCCGAGTCGCGCGCGCGTCGAGTTCGACGGTGCGCGCGCGCGGGCGACGACGCATCGCGCGCGGGAACGCGGACGCGCGAGCGATGCGAGCGCCCGGACGCACGCGCGTTGGCACGCGACGCGCGGCATCGGACGAGCGACGCGTGATGACGATGATTGATGGGCGATCGGACGGCGAGGCGACGACGACAAGCGCGGCGACGACGCGCGAGGACGACGCGCGGGAGACGGCCCGAGAGCGCCGCGCGTGAACGCAGCGATACGATTATAATACGTGTATTAAATACCTCGCGCGCGCGCGTCGGCGCGCGTGCGACGAAAATATTGTTCTTCGTCGCGAGAAGTCTTCTCGCCGCTCTCGCCAAATCTAAGCCTAGTCGTCGTCTTCTTGGGAAAAAGACTTTTCGAAATGGGAAACTACGCCGTCCGCTACCATGAAAGTGATGGCTTGTCCGGGGGGGATGCGCATCAACCTCGGTAGCAGCCCCTTCCACATCGCCAACATCCCCTCTTCCTTCGGAATGAGATACAACGCGTGCAGGAAAGATTTGTACTTGATGACGCCCGCTTTGCTCTGCGCCATGAGACGCGTCTTCACGACGTCGAACGGTCCCGTGGCGACCGGCCCAATCGTCGCCGCCAACCCACCGGAAATTAAAGATTGCACCGGATGCAACGCCATGCCATCGCCGTCGTGTTTCCCCCACAAGAATGAGTCGACGTGCGCCTTGGCGGTGAACAGACACATTTGGTTCGTTCCGTTTCGCGCGATGGTCGGCCCCGCGCCGTTCCACATCGCCATCACACCCTCTTCCTTCATGATCGTTCGCGCGGCGTGTAACGTGCCTTTGTACTTCAAGTTCACGCTCCCCTTTTGTTGCTGCAAGCGAATCTTCACCACCTCAAACGGGGTCACGATGCACAGCGCCTCGACGACGCCCGCGCCGAACCCCGCCGCCATGCGCTTACCCGTCGTCAATTTCCCCTCCTCGTCCCTCAGCGCCGCCTGAAAAGTCGCGTTCGTGCCCATTCGCAGCATGTACTTAAAGCACAAGTGCGTCGCGAACGCATTCAACCCCTTCCAAAGCGCCCCCACGCCTTCCTCGGCGTGAATCTTCTTGAAGCAGTCCACCACGCCCTTGTATTGCCCCGACTTATCCAACTGCAACCGCGTCTTCACCACGTCCACCGGTTGCAGGCAGCACGCCTGCAAAATTCGCCGCGCTCGCGCGCGTTTCGTCAGTCTCGTCGTCGAGGCGTTCGATCGTCGTCATCGCTCGATCGCCCTCCGCGCGTCCGCGCCTCGGGGTCCCGTCCCGCGCGTCCCGCTCGTCCCGTCCCGCGTCGACCCCGTCGAGCGCTCGCGTCGATTCGCCGCGCTCGACCGCGCCGCGCGCCGTCAAAATTCGCGCCATCGCCCGTCGTCGCGCGCGTCTCGCACCTCGATGACGCCTCCGAACGATCCCGACACGCCCTTGACGAGCGGCAGCAGCGCGGCGGCCCGCGCCGCGCTCCGTTTCTCCGTTCGTTCGCTCGCGCTCGCCGCGCCGCGGAGCCGGCGCAGCGCCGGGACGTCGTACGCGTTCGCGGGCGCGGGCATGGCGCGCGCGAGCGCTTCGATCGCGTCCGGCGCGCGCGCGAGTGCGGCGGCGCGTTTGAATTTAAATGATTCATCGTCAGCTGGCGCGCGCTGATCGACGGCAGAGCGCGACGCGCGGCGCGGCGCCGGACGCGGGCGCGACATGGCGCGAGGCGCGACGCGGAGCGAGGGTCACGGCGCGAACGGCGCGCGAACGGCGCGAACGACGGCGATGGAGGGGATTCTGAGAGCGCTGAGCGGGGCGAAGGCGCAGACGAACGCGCGCGAGGGCGACGGCGGCGATGGCTTCGCCGCGAATCTGCGCGCGCAGCTGCCGGCGCTGATGTCGGTGATAAATCCCACGAACGGTGCGCGCGCGCGACGGCGGTTCGAGCGCGCGACGAGAGCGACGACGCGGTGGAGGCGCGCGAGGCGATCGAACGCGAGACTGACGAGAAACGCGCGGGACGCGACGAACGACGCGTAGTGTGCATGGAGGAGAACGAGGTGAAACAAGCGCTGGCGCTGCTGAAGGGGGCGCTGAAAAAACATCCAGGAGCGTTCGCGCTCGGGGCGGGGACGTCGGCGGTGAGGGTGTTCGCGAACGTCTTCGCGTTGTCGGCGGTTTCGGACGCGAGCGCAGAGTTTCACGAACAAGTGCACTCGGTGTTGTACGCGTTGATGTCCGTGGCGTCGAAGAGCGATTTGGTTGGGATGCATGAGTTGTGTAAGGGGTGCGTGGAGCTCGCGAGCGATTCGAAGAAGGTGTTGGAGTTGTTTCCGGGGAAGCGGTACGGGGGCGAATTCGGCGCGGCGGACGACGATTTCGAAGACGAAGCGAGTCGTGAAACGATCGTGTTGTGTTGCTTCGACACCGCGCTGGCGCACGTGAAGCGAAGCGAAGAGACGAGTGGGCGGAATGGTGAGGCGGGAACGAACGGTTTGTCGTCGTCCACGAGCACGGGGCTGATGATTGAAGTGCAGAGTCTGGAGTGCGCGATGAACGTCACGAACACGGCGTGCAAACTCTTGGAGTGCGCGTTGTTGACGAATCCTCAAAACGTCGCACCGTTAACGACAAGTGAGTTGTTGTTCACGCTCTCGCGCTTGCTCGTCATCGGCTCGCGAGACGTGCAGCTCTCCGCCGCGGCGGTGCTGAAGAATCTCATAGCGGACATTCCAATAGTGCTGGTGCCGTGCGACACCATTTTAGCCGCGATCGCAACGTTGCTCACGGGGCGATCGCTACGACGCGACGATAAAGTCATTTTAGAGTTGGTATACGCGCTGAAAGAACTCGCGGGTGAGGATGTCTTGCGAAAGCACGTAAACGTGTTGGCGACGTCCATACTGACTGCGATCGAATCGGCGCGCGATGAATCCGTTCGCGCAGTCCTTTTCGACGTGCTTCGGATGTGTCTGTTGATGCGACCTTCGTTGGCAATCCAGGCAATAACTCTGCTTCCTCATGCGGTGGCGACGAAAGGTTCAGACGCTTTGGTTGAATGCCTGGCGATGGCGTTTTCCAACGCGCGCGAGCAAGACGTCGACGACGAGGACGAGGTTGAAAAACGCTCCAGACTGAACGAAGGTGAAGGTGAAGACGTGCACACGGTGACGTTCGATTACGACACTCGATCGGAGTGGATCGAAAGTTGCATCGTAACGTCAATGGAGTTTTTAGGTGGCCCAGACTCTGCATACGCGAGAGAGGGCGGTGGCAGTCAGTTGCAACGTGCCGACTCAATGGAATTAGAAAACTCGCTTCGGGATTCCGCGCCGAGCGAGTACCAACGAATTTTAGCGATCTCGGTGATCGTGCGTTCTATCGCTGCATCAACGGGATCTATGCGTATTCGACGCATCGCCGCACAAGTTACGTATAAATGGCTCGGATGGATTCGAGCGTATGATGGCGACGCTTCGGACGCGCCAACGACGCGCATGTACGCGCTCCTCGCCGAGGCTGCGAACTGTCTAGTAAACGTTCAAACAGATAAAGAGAACAAGGCTCCACCACTGTTGAGCACGAAAGACATTTCTTTAGATATTTTGACTTGGCCGTGGACTTCGATCGCAAAGAGAGACCCGAGCGCTCTGCTCGACGACGAGACGATTGAAGGCGATCGAATGGCGAAACTCGCCGCTCTTAATCTCGCAGTTTCTCTCGCATCATCGGAAACTTCGGGGGAAAAGGTGAGCTCTGAAGCAGCTCGGCAAGTTCTCACGAGAGCCTTTGCGGATCAGGATGCAGGCGTTCGCTCGTCAGCGGCAATTGCGGTGTCTTTCGTGCACGTCCTCGCGTCCAATCCGCCCTCGGGTATCGGCGCTTTGCAGCGTCTCAGCTCGTTGAAGGATGCCAAAGAGATCTCAGTGCGGAATGCATTTGCGACCGCACTCGGGGGGCTCGCTGCCGCCGGGGTTTTGCATGGTATTCAGAAAGCTGCCGGAAATGAAGCGATACGCAACGCCGCGAGACTTCACGGTAACAGAGCCGTCACCGCGGCGTTCAAGACGTGCAGCCACGAACTTGGGAGCGATGAAGCAAAGAATGCGATGAAACTTCTCGCAGACTCTATGCAGGCGTTTCATGAAGTCGTAAAGCGAGAGGTCATTAAAGCTGTGCACTCAATCGACGGTGATGACGTCGCCGCCGGCGCGCCAAAGACACCCGGAAAGTTTAACAGAAACAAACGACGTCTCACTGCGGGTACGCCAAATGCAAATAGGCAAAGGAGTGACGCGCAGAAGGCGCCTTCACTGAATGCGGCGTTGACTCTGCAAGATTTAAACAGCGCAGGACAGCTTGAAGGCGTTATTTTAGATCGTGCCGATCCAGACGGTTTGGTCGCCGCGAGCGGTTTGCGTTCGTTGCGCTACGCGTTTGAGATTTTCAGCGCGGCGGGAGATTTTACCGAAGATGGTGAAACATTGAAAGGTGCCAGTGCGCTCGCGCAAGCGGCGTTGAGAACTGCACATCACAAGTCGCCGCACGTTCGCGAAGCGTTATGCGAAGCGGCGTCTGCGATCGTCTCTGATGATATCTTGCTCGAGATGGCGCCGCCAAAGAATGAGCGTCCCGAGGATCGAAGGCGCAGTAGTAGTGCGGCGTTACTTCACGCGGAGGCTGTGGTTAACGCCCAACTCACGTCAGGTCTTCAAATTCTCCGCAACTTGAAGGAAAGCATAGACACTGCCCCAGATTCATTCATTAAGGAGTCCACGCTGCGAACGTTTGCCGCGGTGGCAGAAACTTTGACGATTCCGGGTGCGACTTCGGCAGCCGTCATCGTGTACTTCAAAAACATTATCGACATGGATCTCACCGCGCAAAACTGTGCGATTTACTTATTGCGGCGTCTTGCAAAAAAGCGTCAAGTTCGAACGAGAGAGTTATTGTTTGGCGTTCAGGACGTTGCGGCGCAAATTGGCACGTTACTTCCGCTTCACGAGCACTCCATAGCGACGCTCGCCGAACTAGCGAAGATGTCGCCGCGGCAGCTGTTGGAAGAAATTTTGCCTCTCTCCATGATGCGCCTGATTCGCACCGCGATCGGCGCCGGTAGCGAGAAGCAAGAAGATTTGTCGATTTTACAGGCGTACGCGCATTTGTTGAACAAGGACTTGCACCAGCTTGTAGCGGACTACAGTTACGAAGCCATCGCAGAGCTGATCAACCCAAGGACGCTCAAGCCTTTGAGTGAACAAGAAAGCAACGCGTTCAAATCCTTTTTGCAGAAGTACAGCAAGGATGATCTTTTGACGCTTATTTCCAATCAAAAGTTTTACATCATGAAGGCTCTAATCACACGAGCCGGTGCGGCGATGAAAGACGAACAAGAAGACATGATAACGTCCGCAGCAACCATGATGACAGTGTTCAAGGCGCTCGCCGACGCGGCGCAGTCGGATGCCCACGAGGTCAGTGATTTTTTCCGTCCTCACTTCACACGGATGGAGATGGTCTTGTTCGATAAAAGTGGTGATACGCTCTCACACAAGCGATATATTCGCTCATTGACCATCATGGTTTGGATCATCGGTAAACACTTGCCGCAATTCGCACCAAAAGTCATGGCGCATCTGGCGCACGCGCTCAACAATCCAGAGCTGCGTCGGACTGCGTTACAGAGCTGGAAAATACTCGTTCAAGTCTTGTCCGAGCGTCCTGCGCACTTGCAGCGTGCTGCTGATCAGATAGTCGTCGCCATGTTGCCATATTTGGACGCGAACGCGCAAAAGGATGACGAGCATGGCTCGGACAAAATCGCTCAAGCGAGAGCACTCGAAGACGCGAATCAAGCGGCGGCGGTGATTGACGAACTGGTCTTGCGGCGAGGAGACGTCATGCGAGGCAATCTGGCTAGATTACCGATGTTACCTGACGTTCAGCGTCTAGAAGCCTCGAATGCGCGTATAGCACAAGAACGAGGTCTCGTGTCACTTCGCCAACTTCTCGGCAGTTTGACGGAAAGCCTGGCGGACGAATCTCTTGCCGTTCGCACCACCGCTTTGACTGAAATTCGGCGGCGCGTGAGCAATCCCGATAACGGGATGGAGATCCAGGGACTAATCCAAGGTGTCGAAGGTACGGCGGCAGACCCCATCATGAGTGCATTAGTTGCAGCGCTTTTGAAGTGTTGCGAAGGTGAAGGATCGAGTGAGGCGTCTCGTCGCGTTCAACGCGCTGCGGCGCAGTGTTTGAGCGAACTCGGCGCGATCGATCCAGGTCGTTTGCTCATCGCTTCGCAACAAGTACAAGCGCTTAACAGTGAGTCAATCACGGTTGCGAGTATTCTGCTTGTCGATCATCTCGCGCGAACCGTGCGCGGGGCGAACGATTCAGATATGCTCGATGCCGCAGCGTACGCGGTTCAGTGCGTGCTCATTCACGTCGGTTGCCGCCCAGAAAGCGTGGATGAGGACGATGCAGTTGGTCTTGAACTTCCCAAAGGGCACAGCGCTGACGGCATTGAGTTTTGGGAATCATTACCCGATGAAGCTCGCGTGGTATTGGCACCATGCCTGACATCCATGTATTCCATCAGCGGCATGAGCAAGGAATCCAACGTCAAGCAGAGGCCACTGTACGGTAGCCCGACTGCAGGAACCACTTTCAACAAGTGGATCGTGTTTTGGTGCCGAACACTCGCGCTCGAAGCGTCTGGCGAAAACGCTCCGTTGTTCAAGGCAGCAGTTAGCGTATTTCGTCACGATATTCGTATCGCTTTGTTTCTTCTACCATACATGGTACTCGACGCAATTCTTGACAATGAAGAACGCAAAAACGAGGTGTACTTGGAGATCGTCGCTGCTTTGACCGATGCTGCGGGTGGAGATCGCGCGAGCGAAGATCAGAACTTTTCAGGATCGAGTACGTCTCATGGTCGCACTGAACTCGCCGCGCAGACGATATTCTCTCTACTCGATCAACTTAAAGGTTGGGCCGATGCACAGCAAGACGCTAGCGGTGTCAATCCTGTGCATAGCTTGATGCGCGACTTGTCCTTCACACTTCTTGCCAAGGCTGCGCAAAGGTGCGGTGCAAGTGCACGGTCGCTGATGTACTTTGAAGATTATTTACGGTCGAATAAGATGGTGTTGAATCAAGCTACGTGCGTGAAGCAGCACGACATCATGGACGTCGACGTGAGCTTCTTGGCGACGATTTATCAAGGCTTGGCTGAACCAGACGCGCTCGTATCAATTCCGCGCTTGCGCGCCACACCTCAACCTGAAGATCAGCTCTTACAGCACGAAGAAGCTGGAGAATGGGAAGAGGCATTGGTACATTACGAAAGCGCCTTGCAGCGCGGCGAAGAGCCCATGAATAATCTCGGCATTTCTGTCGCTGAATGGGGACGCTTGCGGTGCCTGCAAGGCTTGGGGCATCTTCGAACTGTACAGCGCGAGGTTGAAAACCTGATTCGAACGCGCCCTGACGCCCCACCGACGTTGGCCGAGGCTGGCGCCGCCGCCGCTTGGCGACTTGGCCAATGGGACGATCTGGACTCGCTTTTAGGGAAGATTGATTCTGAAAATTCAAGTCACGTCAACAGCGGAATGAAGCGCTCGCACAGGCAGATGCATGTTGCACCATCGGCGCTCACACCCAGTGGAATGCCACTGACGGTCGGAGTGGGTACTCAATTAAATGCCGATGTCCCGCAACTAAGCGCAGATGCCGCCATAGGGCGTGTCCTCCTCGCTTTGCACAAGAACGACGGTCACGCGTTTCAGGTGGCGTGCGCATCGGCACGGGACGCACTCATTACACCTCTCCGCGCGGCGTCGATGGAAGGGAGTTACTTACGCGCACACGCCGCTTTGGTTCAATTGCATTTACTTCAAGAAGCCGAGTCTTCGTACAACGCCGTAGTTTTGACAGAAGAAGCCCGTAAGGCTGCCGCAGCCGCGAAGACGCGCATACCGACAGATTCGTCAGATATTCCGCTCTGCGCGGTGAAAGAATTTCAGTTTTGGCACGACCGACTCGATCGCACGCCTCCGAACGTCGCCACTCGAGAGCCTATATTGGCTTTCCGTCGCACGATTTACAAGCTTCTCGGCGCAAAATTGGCGGCGTCGAAGACTTGGTTGGAGCAAGCCAAGGTGGCGCGAAGCGCAGGACACTACGGCGCCGCGCAACTCGCGTTATTGGAAGCGCGTTCGGAGATTGGAATGTCCCTGCCCCTCGCATTGGAGCAAGCCAAGCTACTCTGGGCCGGGGACAGTCACCAACGTGCCGTGTTGGAAATCGAAGAGGCTTTGAAGGATCAAGACGCCGTTGCGGCGCATCCCGAACACGCCGCCAAGGCTGTTTTGCGATTGGCGCGATGGGCTACCGTCACCGGTCAAAAGCAAAAGAAAGAGATTCTCACGCTCTACGCGAGTGTTATTAAAAGTCATAAGAGCTGGGAAAAATCTCATTTCCACGTCGCTCGATACATGGATGAGTGGATGAAGGACGCGACGAAGAGAGAGCTCAACGGCGAAATCGGCGCAAATTTGCCCGCCTCAGTCCGACGGAAAGGCATAGGTGGCGATGACGAGGAAGCGATCGACCTCTTGAGTGAAACTGTGCGCGAGTACGGGGCGAGTATAAAATATGGTCATAGGCACATTTACGAATCACTCCCACGCATGTTGACGCTTTGGTTCGACATCGGCGACAGAGTGTACGAGGCGGAGGCGGAGGGCATGGAGAATCGAAATTCAGCAAAGCTTAAGAAAGTGTTTGCCGAAGTTTTGTTCGCCATAAACACCTTTTCTGATCAGCTGCCGCTGTACAAATGGCTCACAGCTCTTCCTCAGCTTACATCAAGATTGGCGCACAACGATAGAAAGGTGCGAGAGCTGGTGCAAACGCTCGTGACTCGACTCCTCATCAACTACTCTGATCAAGTCTTGTGGGCGCTCGTACCGATGGCTCGTTCGCGCGACGCAGTTCGCGCGAAGAGCGCCAAGGATGTGCTTACGAATGCAAAACATGGAAAGCAAGACAAGACGGGCATGCGTGCTGACCGAGAGCTCATAAATCAGTTTGCCCTTGTGGCTGATCAACTCGTCAAACTGTGCAATTACGCGCCGAAGACGCAAGCAAAGAATGGTCGACCTCCTAGGACCTTCAGCTTGATGAAAACCTTCCCCGATCTCGCCGCCCTCATGCCGACTCGAGTGATGATTCCCGTGCAGAAGTCGCTCACGGCGACGCTTCCGCCGGCTGGCACGAACCCGACGGATCACAGACCGTTTCCGCCCGGCACGGCGACGCTCTTCGAGTTGGGCGACGCCGTATCGGTGCTACCTTCGTTGCAAAGACCGAAGAAGCTCACGATGCTTGGAAGTGATCGGGAAAAATATGCATTCTTGTGTAAACCCAAGGATGACCTTCGTAAGGATTTGAGAATGATGGAGTTTACCACGATGTTGAATCGCTTGCTGGCGCGAGACGCCGAGAGTCGCAAACGCAGACTGTATCTCAGAACGTTTAGCGTCATCCCGCTCACCGAAGATTGCGGTATCATCGAATGGGTGCCGAACACCACTGGCTTTAGACACATTATTCAAGGTTTATACGCAGACGACGGGCTGTACCACAAGAACTCTCACACAGAGGTGAAGGAACTTTACGAAAAATGCAAAGGCCGCAACCCGACGTCTTGGTCTCGAGAAGTTTTGAGTCGACACCCACCCGTGTTCCATCGCTGGTTCTTAGAACGTTGGAAAGAACCCGCGGCTTGGTTCACCGCTCGTACTGCGTTCGCGCACACTGCGGCGGTATGGAGTATGGTCGGCCACGTCGTCGGCTTGGGCGATCGACACGGAGAAAATATTTTGTTTGATTGCAAAACGGGTGACGCCGTGCACGTCGATTTCGCGTGCTTGTTCGATAAAGGTTTAGAATTGGAAATGCCTGAGCGCGTTCCTTTCAGGTTGACGCAAAATCTCGTCGACGGTCTCGGCGTCGGTGGTTACGAAGGCGTGTTCATGCGAGTGTGCGAGATTACGCTCACCGTCTTGCGTTCGCATCGCGAGGCGCTCATGAGTGTCCTCGAAACCTTTGTGCACGATCCTTTGGTAGAATGGACGAAGAGTTCGATTCGCGACGCTTCGCGTGGTGGACGTTCAACGTCGTCGTCCACGCGTGGCAAAGACGCGCTCGAAAAGATTCGTTCGAGACTCGAAGGCGTCGTCGTCGGCGTCGGCGCCGCGCCGTCGTTACCGCTGAGCCCGTCGGGACAAGCGCGACGTTTGGTCGAAGAAGCCGTGTCGCTCTCAAATCTTGGCTCGATGTACATCTGGTGGATGGCGTGGCATTAAGAAGACTCAGTAAGAAATGGTAGCTTAGTATTCGTGTAAGATTAATAGCCGGATAAGTAGTAGTAAGACAGTGGTGGGCGACGCGCGCCGCCTCCGCGCGCTAAAATTGGTTCAAGTGCGTCGATCGCATCGCATTAATACCGACGATCGTACGGCGGGAAATCGTCGTCCTCGCCATCGTCGCGTCGATCGTCCGCGTTCTCCGCGAACTGCGACAAGAATCCCAAAACCGTATTCGCGATGAAGAACAAAAACATCAAGTTGAACAGAAATCCCATCCCCCCGAACCCGAATCCGAACCCGTACATCGGCATGATCGGCATCGGCATGAACACCGAGTTATACCCGTACCCATACCCTCCGATGGGCGGCGCCGCGCGGCTCTGCGCGCTCATCCTCGGCGACGCTCGCGACCGGCTCGACGCTCGGAAGCTCCCGCCCCCGACGCGTCCGCCGCTCCTCGCCGCCTCCGCCTCGTCCGCGTCGATCGCGCCCGTCACCAGCACGCTCGCCGCCACGAGCGCCGCCAACGGCGCGTTCAGCGCGAGCGTCGCCTTTGCCTCGTCCCTCTTCGTCGCGCGCGTCGTCGCGCGCGTCGTCCGCGTCGTCGACGTCTTTCGCGTCTTCTCGCATCTTCTCGTCGTCGTCGTCGTCGCCCGCGGCGTCGTCATCGCACCGGTCGTCATCATCGTCGGCGCGGTCGCGCGTCTTCGGCGGGTTCGCGCGCGCGCTCGCGCGTCGTCGTGTGCGGCGCGCGTCGCGCGCGGTCGCGCGGATCGGCGTCGGGACACGTCATCGGGTCCGTGTGTGATTTTTCAATACACATCGATCCGTCGCGCGCGCGTCGCGGCGCGCGTCGCGCGACGCGTCGCGCGAGGCCCATGAGGCGCGTCGTTCGTCCGCGACGACCGACTGGAATGCATTTAATTTAATTCACGCCGACGCGTCGCTCGGAATTCACGGCTGCACGCTGACGGCCTGCGTGCGATCGAGCAAAGGATACAGAACCGCGTACACCAAATCCACCGTGCACGTGAACAGCACCAACGCCGCGTACAAGACCACGATCGACCTCGAATCGTCCACGAGCAGGCGCCCGTCGAACTCGTCGCGCCGGCACCAATCCACGCGCTTCCGGTGCAACGCCGCGAGCTCGATCGCGGCCAAGATGCACGATCCGTA
>Ga0213863_10002784_pt1 | contig 12230 bp, 13 predicted proteins | sample PICome_8_FD_160128 | JGI IMG/M metagenome (GOLD analysis project Ga0213863, IMG submission 160128) | Coastal seawater microbial communities near Pivers Island, North Carolina, United States - PICO497 | ecosystem: Environmental > Aquatic > Marine > Coastal | place: USA: North Carolina... | reverse complement strand
ATAAATTTTGCAGGTTTTAAAGAAATTCCCCCAGTATCAAAACAAACCCCTTTACCAACAAATGCCAATGGGTTAGAGTTATCTTTTAAACCATTCCATTCCATTGTTACTAAATAGGATCCTCTAATACTGCCTTGTCCAACGCCAAGTAGTGCATTCATACCTAATCCCTTTAATTTTGTTTCGTCATAAATATTTATTTTTAAACCATCCTTTTTAAGTCTACTTATTCTTTTTGCATACTCATCAGGGTGTAAAATATTTCCAGGTTCTGAGACAAGATCTCTTGCAAAAAAAGTTCCCTCCTCTAGAGCTTTAAAACGTTTTTGTTGTTGTGAAGAAATTTTATTTTTATTGTCAATCACATTAATAGAAATTGATTTTCTATTCTTTTTGGATTTGTAAAAATTAAACTCATATGATTTTAATTTTAATCCGTGCAGGAAGTAAGCTGCGAGATTTTCAGTTTTACTATTGATAGTGTCTGCATTTATAAAATAATCATCATTTTTATCATAATTAATATGGCTATGAAATTTAGCACCTAAACTTTCTATATCAGATGTTTTCAAATCTTTCTTGACAGACACCAAATATATTGTTTTTTTTGAATTAATATTAAATACAAGAATATCTTTTTTTAAATCACTATTTTTTAATAAATCAGATATGTAAGAATAGTCACTAATTGAAATATTCTTTTTAAGTTGAATAATATTAAATTTTTCATCCACAAATAAAACAAGATTTGAAGATGTTTTATTTACAAATTTAGTAGAGTAATTAATAGCAATAGACATAAATTTTTAAATACAATCTGAGATAGATGAGTGCTATATATGAATAAATTTATTATATTACAATGAAAAAATTATTATTTGCTCATTTTTTAAAGGATACCTTCTTTTTTTTTATATTAATTACTCTAACTCTTGGTTTGATTGTGTGGGTCATTCAAGCAGTTAACTATCTAGACTTTATCACAGAAGATGGCCATGGTTTTTTTGTATATTTTTCTTATACCCTCTTCAATTTTCCTAAAATTATTCATAGAATTTTACCTTTCATATTTTTTGTCTCACTTTTTTACCAAATTAACAGGTATGAATTAAAGAATGAATTGATTGTTTATTGGACTGCTGGTGTAAGTAAATTACAATTCATTAAAGTAATTTTAGGCTTCTCGTTATTTTTTATGGTTTTTCAAATAATCATGGGTTCATATATTTCACCAATAGGTCAGGATAAAGCTAGAAATTTCATTAGGAATTCTAATATAGATTTTTTTCCATCATTATTTCAAGAAGGTAAATTTATTGATGTGGTTGAAAACTTGACTATTTTTATTGAGTTTGAGAAGCCGAGTGGAACTTATAATAATATTTATTTGAAAGAAATAAAAAAGGGTTTAGATAATTCTTCTAGAGTTATTTATGCAAAAAAAGGTTATTTAAATAACTCAAATGAAAAAAAATATCTCGAATTATTTAATGGAGACATAGTTAATATAAATGGTTCTAAAACTAATAATTTTTCATTTGATAAAATTAATTTTGATTTAAGTGAATATACTTCTAAAAGTACAACATTTCCAAAAATACAAGAATTAAATAGTAAACTTTTAGTAGAATGTTTGGTTTATAATGCCAAGGGCAAAGCTAAAGACATAAAAAGTGAAATCTTTACTTGTAGCAAAAGTACAATTAAAAATGTGAAAGAAGAAATTTTTAAAAGATTTTACAAGCCTGTATATTTGCTATTACTTTCAATGATTGCTTGTTTGATATTTTTTATCTCAAAAGAAAATAAGAGATTTATGTTATATAGATATATAATATTTTTTATTGGTATTGCTACAATTATCTTATCTGAACTTTCATTAAGATATGCCTCAAATAATACTATTGGATTTTATTTTTTTATAATTTTTCCATTAGTTTCAATTTTAAGCTTATATATTTTTTCATTTAACAAATCAAAAATAAATTTTTAATGATTAAAACTTTTGAATTTTATCTTATTACCCTTTTTTTAAAAAAAATTTTAAATATTTTTTTAATTTTTCTTGCATTAACTTTTATACTTAATTTACTTGAAGAAATAAATTTTTCTAAGGATTTAGAAATTAGTCCCTTTTTTCCAGTAATGTTAAGTGCTTTAAATTCACCTGCAACTATTTTTGAAATTTTTCCTTTCATTTTTTTAATTGGTACTCAATTTTTTTTTCTAGATATAATTGATAAAAATGAGCTAGAGCTTTTAAAAATTAATGGATTAAGTAATCTTAGAGTTTTACGTACCCTATTCCTAACTTCATTTATTTGTGGATTTATTATAGTGACTTTGTTTTATGCCTTCTCATCTAAATTAAGGTTTATTTATTTTGATATAAAAAATTCTTATTCTAATGATGATAAATATTTAGCGGTTATTAAGGAAAGTGGTCTATGGATTAAAGATGAAATAGATAACAAAATATTAATTATTAATGCAGAAAGAATTGATAAAAATTTTTTAACCAATGTTTCAATTCATGAATTTGATAATAATTTTCAATTAATCAATTTAATTCAATCTAAAAAAGTTGATATTTCTAAATATGAATGGAATGCAGCTAAATCATTAATTTTTAATAATAACAGCTCAGTTAAATTAGATAAAGAATACTTAATAAAAACACATTTTAATATAGAAAAAATAAACAGCTTATTTAGAAATTTATCATCATTAGATTATTTTCAACTAATAAAATTAAAAAATGACTATGCTTCATTAGGAAATTCAACCAGAGAAATTGTTATTCATTTACACAAACTTTATTCTATTCCATTATTCTTATCTATTATGACTGTTATTTCTTCAATTCTAATGTTTAATAATAAACGCAATACCTCTAAAATTTATCACCTACTTATTGGAATATTATCATCCGTAATTATCTATTATTTATCGTTTGTATTTTCTTTAATGGGTGAAAATGGAAAAATACCAATTTTATTGTCAATATATCTTCCATATATGATATTGATACTGATTATATCAATTGGAATAGTTAGGTTAAATGAAAAATAATTTAAGTTATATAATTTGTTTTTTTCTTTTTGTTATTCTATTTTTTCACAATAAAATTAACGCTAATGAAATTTCTTTCAGTACATCAGAAATACTGATTACTGACAATGGTAATATAGCTAATACTGGACAAGGCTCTGCTTACTCTGAAGTTGACAATATAAAAATTGATGGTGAAAGTTTTAAATTTGATAAAAATAATTCCATATTGATCGCTAACAACGCAAGAACAATTTTATCTGAAAAAAATATAGAACTTATCGCTGACCAACTAATTTATGATCAAAAAGTCTCTACCATTAAAGCATTTGGAAATGTTGAGATTAATGATTTATTAAATGAAATTAAATTTAAATCTGAAGAGGCTATTTATAACAAAAATAAAGGAGCCATTGTATCAAATACAAAATCTTTTTTTACTGATAAGCCTGGTAATAATTTTATTGCAGAACAATTTATTTATACATTTGATGATAATTTGATAAAAATCTTTAAATCAAAAATTACAGATATACAAAATAATGTTTATCATATTGAAAATGCTTTTTTAAACCCAATAACAAACAAATTAATTGGTAAAGACATATTAATTGATTTTAATAAGTTGGCTGAAAATAATGAGCCAAGAATGTCTGGTAAAACTATTAGCAGTGACAAAGACAAAACTATAATAGAAAAAGGTGTTTTTACAACTTGCAAAAGAAACGACGACTGTCCTCCTTGGGAATTTTTAGCAAAAAAAATTACCCACGATAAGAAAAAAAAAACTATTAATTATGAAAACGCTTGGTTAAAAATTTATGATAAGCCTGTTTTTTATTTTCCAAAATTTTTTCACCCTGATCCAACTGTAAAAAGACAATCTGGTTTTTTAATGCCTACTTTTGCAAGCTCTAATTCAGCTGGTTCAGCTTTTACGTTGCCTTATTTTCACGTAATTTCTGTTAACAAAGATTTAACTTTAAGTCCTAGACTTTATTCAAAAAATAAAATTCTAACACAATCTGAATACAGATCTGTTAATGAAAAATCAAAACATATATTAGACTTTAGTTTATTGAATGAAAAAAATTATTCATCAAAAAATCATTTTTTTTCAAATAGCCAAAAGGAGCTTAATGTAAACTATTTTGATGATGCTAAAATGTCTCTTGAGTTGCAGTATTCTTCCAGTGACACTTATTTAAAGCAATATAAATTAGAGTCTCCTCTAATAAATAATGATACTGGAACATTAACTTCCACATTAAGTTTTAATGCTTCAAAAGAAAATTTAAGCCTAGAGACAGACTTCATAATGTATGAAAAATTAAGTGATATTCCAGATTCAGATAAATATGAATATGTTTATCCTTCCTACAATCTTAAAAAAGATTTATATACTGATTTATTTACTTCTGGCAGTTTGAGTCTTAGCTCGAATGGCCATTTCAAAAATTATGACACAAATGTTTTTGAAAAAGTTCTTATAAATGACTTTTTATATAGTTCTTATCCAAAATTTACTGACAAAGGTTTAAAAAATAATTTTAATTTACTGTTTAAAAATATAAATACCGATAGTGAAAATTCAAAAAACTATAAAGAAAAATTAGATACAAAAATAGCATCTCTAATTGAATATAATTCATCTTTTCCATTAGAAAAAAAAACAGATAGCTACGTAAATATAATTAAACCAATTATATCAGCAAGGTATAGTCCAAATAATTCAAAAAAAGCTAGGGATGATGATAGAAGAATTAATGTTAATAATGTATTTAGTCTAAATCGACTTGGGTTAAATGACTCAGTAGAAGGTGGTGGATCATTAAGTTTTGGAACCGAATATAATAAAACTGATTTAACTGGTAGAGATATCTTTACTGGTAAAATTGCTAATGTTTTTAAATATGAAGAAGATAAAAATTTACCTATCAACAGTTCACTTGGAAATAAAACCTCTGATATAATGGGATATTTAAATTACAAACCAAATAATTTTTACAATATTGAGTATGAATTTTCACAAGATGAAAATTTAAAAGATACAAATTATCAATTATTAAAAAATGAATTTAAAATTAACAATTTTGTTACTACCATTGAATACCTTAATCAAAATAACACTGTGAATAAGGAAAGTTATCTTTCCAACAAAACTACCTATAATTTTGATCAATCAAATAGCTTTTCATTTGAAGCAAGAGAAAATAAGGAAACTAACGCAACTGAATTTTATAATTTAATGTATCAATATAGAAATGATTGTCTGATTGCAGCAATAAAATATAATAAAGATTATTATACTGATAGAGATTTAAAACCAGATGAAAGCATTTATTTAAGCTTAACTATAATTCCTTTTGGTCAAACAAAATCACCAAATCTTAATAAATAAAAAATGAATAAAATAAAGTTCATTTATATTCTAATTATTTTATCTCTAATAATGTTTAACACAAAATTATTTTCTGATGAAAGTGTATATATTATCTACAAAGTTAATAATCAAATTATTACAAATAAAGATGTAGAAAAAGAGCAGCAGTATTTAATTTCATTAAATAATCGATTGATAGAGCTTGATGAAGCTAGAATGCTAGAGGTATCAAAAGAGTCTGCTTTAAGAGAAAAGATTAAAAAAATAGAATTAGAAAAATATTTTAACTTTGAGACATTAGAACTTAATGTTGATATTTATTTAGAGAATTTTTATAAAACCTTAAATCTTAATAATAAGAATGAATTTGAGCAGTATTTAAAAGAAAACAATATATCATTAAATTATATTAAAAGTAAGATTCAAATTGAAGTTTTATGGAATCAATTAATATATGACCAATATATTTCACAAATTAATATTGATAAAAATGAATTAAAAAAAAAATTACAAGAAACATATAATGATTTAGATCAAAAAGTATACTCTCTGTCAGAAATTTTGTTTGAAAATGAAATCAGTACAGATTTTGATAAAAGACTAAAAGACATAACTCAAAGTATTAGCGAAGTAGGTTTTAACAACACAGCTAATCTATACAGTGTTTCAGATAGTGCAAAATTTGGTGGAAAAATAGGATGGGTTGAAGAAAAAAAATTATCAAAAAAAATTATAGAAGAATTACAAACACTTGACGCTGGTCAATATACAAATCCCCTTCAAACTGGTGGCTTATTTTTGATTTTAAAAATAGAAGAAATTAAGTATGAAAAAGCCACGATCAATGAAGAAGAGGAATTAAATAAAATGATAAAATTTGAAACTAGTAAACAATTAGATCAATTTTCAAAAATATTTTACAAAAAAATTAAAATAAATAATACAATTGATGAATTGTAAGCCTATAATAATTGTAGCTGGAGAGCCCAATAGTGTTTTTTTAGAAATTTTTTTCAAAAGTCTAAAATTTAAGAAATATAAAAGTCCACTAATAATTGTTTGTTCAAAAAAACTACTTCAAGAACAAATGAAAAAACTAAAATTTAATTATAAGATTAATATCGTTGATAAAAATATTACTAAGTTAGATGCTTTAAATAATAAACAAATAAACCTAGTTGATGTTAATTATAATTTTAAAAGATGTTTTGAAAAAATTTCAAATAAATCAAATGATTATATAAAGAATTGTTTTGATATTGCCTTAGAGATTTTAAAAAGAGATAAACTTACAAAATTTATTAATGGACCAATTTCAAAAAAACATTTTTTAAAAGGTAAAACTCTTGGTATCACAGAATATTTAGCCAAAAAAACTAATAAAGATCATAAGGTAGCAATGCTTATACATAATAAGAACCTATCTGTGAGTCCACTAACCACTCATCTTGCACTAAAAGATGTTCCCCGAAAGATCTCAAAAAAGAAATTACAAATTCATGTAAAACTTATTAATGACTTTTATAAAACTAACTTTAATAAAAAACCAAAAATAGCAATTACTGGTTTAAACCCTCATTGTGAAAGTAATCTTAATAATTCTGAAGAAGATAAGATCATAATCCCTGCTATTAAGATACTAAAACAAAGAAAATTTAATGTTGATGGACCTTATCCTGCTGACACTATATTTATTAAGGACTATATAAAAAAGTACGATGTAATTATTGGGATGTACCATGATCAAGTACTTACTCCTATGAAAACTTTATTTAATTTTGATGCAATTAATATTACTTTAGGTTTACCATTTATTCGTGTGTCTCCAGATCATGGACCAAACACTTCAATGTTAGGCAAAAACAAGTCTAACCCTCAAAGTTTAATTGAAGCTTTAAAATTCTTAGATAATTAAGTGCATATTAGAGCTAAAAAAAGTCTTGGTCAAAATTTTCTAATAGATAGAGAGGTTCTTAAAAAAATTGTCTCTACAGTCGAAATCGCAAATAAAGAAATTTTAGAGATAGGACCTGGAAGTGGAAATTTAACAAGTTATATTTTAAAAAATAATCCTAAGAAAGTTTTTGTTGTAGAAAAAGATGACGAGCTCTCTTTGGTTTTAAAAGAAAAGTTTACTAATCAGATAGAAATTATTAATGAAGATGTTTTAAAAGTTTCAGAAAATGAAATTTCAGAACAAAAATTAGTAGTATTTGGTAATCTGCCTTACAACATTTCTACAGAGATACTTTCTAAGTGGATCATAAATATTCATAAAGAGTTTTGGTTTGAAAGCTTAGTGCTTATGTTTCAAAAAGAAGTGGCTGATAGAATTGTTGCTGGGTCTAATAATTCAAAATATGGGCGTCTTTCTATTCTAACTGATTGGAAACTAAATGTTAAAAAGATAATAGATATAAAACCTCAAAGTTTTTCTCCACGTCCAAAAATAGATAGCTCTCTTTTATTGTTTACTCCTAAAGAAAATTCTTTTGAATTAAAAGATGCTAAAAATCTTGAAATGATTACTAGAGTTTTTTTTAGTCAAAGAAGAAAAATGTTAAAAAAACCTTTTAACCAAATATTTAATAATGCTAAGGAAGTTGCTAGTAAATTTAATATTGATCTTAATCTAAGACCACAAAATCTTGAACCTGAAATTTACTTTAAGCTGACAAAAGAATATGAGGATCTAAAACGTTAATTTTTCTACGTGTTTTCTTATGTACTCTTTATCGTAATCTTTTGAGCCATTGTTAACTTCAGCGTCAATTAAATTATTGATTTTTGAATAACATTCTTCAAGATTATCATTGATGATCACATAATCATAATTAATCCAATGTAAAACGTCTCTAGTAAACTCTTTCATTCTCTCTTCTACAATTAATTTATCATGGGTGTGCCTATTAGATAGTCTTTCAAATAAAACTTCCTTACTAGGAGGTAAGATAAAAAAGGTAATTAGTTTATAGTTTAGCTTTTTATTTTTAATTTGATCAGCACCCTGCCAATCAATATCAAATATTACATTTTCACTTTTTTCTAACTTTTCAATCACAGGTGTTCTTGTGGTTCCGTATAGGTGATTGAATACTTTTGCGTATTCTAAGAATTCTTCGTTTTTAATTAAGGTTTCAAACTTTTCATGATTAACAAAATAATAATCTTTATCTGCAATTTCATTATTTCTTGGTTTTCTAGTGGTATGAGATACCGATATATGAAAGTCTTTATTTTGAGAGAGAAGTTTTACTAATGTGGTTTTACCTGCCCCAGATGGGGATGATAAAATCACCATTATCCCATCTTTTTTTTTGGACATTTAAATTTTTAGTTAGCTTTGCCTTCAATAAATTTAACAGCATCACCAACAGTTAGAATTTTTTCAGCTTCACTATCTGAAATTTCTGAACCAAATTCTTCTTCGAAAGCCATAACTAATTCAACTGTATCTAAGCTATCAGCTCCTAGGTCATCAATAAAGCTGGAGTCGTCTTGAACTTTTGCTTCATCTATTCCTAAATGGTCTGCCACAATTTTTTTAACTTTGCTTGAAATATCTTCTGACATATTGATCCTTTTTGTTATATTTCGTTAATAGTTTAAAAAGGGATTTTGTCAACCCAAATACATGCCTCCATTTACATGTATAGTTTCTCCATTAATATAGTCAGATTGATCTGAACTTAAGAATATTACAGCATTAGCAATATCTTCGGGCTTACCTAGTTTATTTGATGGAATTTTAGCAATAATTGCTTCTTTATGTTTCTCATCTATCTGATCTGTCATGGCAGTGCTTATAAAGCCAGGAGAGATACAATTAATATTAATATTTTTTTTAGCATACTCAATTGCTAAGCTTTTAGACATTGCAACAATTCCTGCTTTAGATGCTGTGTAATTAGCCTGACCTACGTTTCCTGTGTGACCCACAACAGATGTTATGTTAACAATTTTTCCAGACTTATTCTTAAGCATTTTTTTAATAGAATATTTGCACATTAAAAAAGTAGAAGTTAAATTTATATCTATTACTTTTGTCCACTCTTGCAAGCTCATTCTTATTGTTAAATTATCTTTTGTAATTCCAGCATTATTTATAATACCATTAAGTGAACCACCTAATTTTTCAGTAGCTTCATTAATAAATTCTTCAATTTTTTCGTGTTGAGAAATATCAAACTTGAGAGTTTTAATGCCATTAAATTTTTTTGCTAGTTCTTCTAATTTTTCAATTCTTGTTCCTGTTGCTAAAACATTTGCACCTTGTTCATGTAGTTTTTCAGCAATGGAATTTCCTATTCCACCTGAAGCACCTGTGACTATAAAATTTTTATCTTTTAAACTACTCATTTATATTTATTAACTTTATATCTTCTTCACTATTTATTGCACTAACTTTAACATTTTTATCAATTCTTTTTACTAAACCTGACAAAACTTTACCTGGGCCTATCTCTATAAATTGAGTAACTCCTTTTTCAATCATCAATAAAACGCTTTCACGCCATCTAACTCTACTTTCAATTTGTTTTACCAATAAGTCTTTTAATTCATTAGAATCTGATATTTCTTTACCAGTTACATTTGAAATCAGTTTATTTTCTGGTTCTTTAAAATTCAATTTTGCTATTTCCTCATTCATTACCAAAGTTGCTTTGCTCATTAATTTACAATGAAATGGGGCACTAACTGGAAGTTTTATATTTTTTATATTTGCAGCTTTTAAATCACCCATTATTTTTTCTAAATCATCTATCTTACCACTTAGCACTATCTGCCCCATAGAATTGTCATTTGCTATGTAACACTCATACTTATCTTTGTTATCTGTAATAATTTTTTCTATTGTCTCAATTTCAGAGCCTAAAACTGCAACCATTCCGCCCACACCTTTTGGTACAGAGCTTTGCATAGCATTTCCTCTGATCTTTAATATTCTTAATGTGTCTGAAAATGATAATGATCCAGCAGAAGTTAAGGCTGAATACTCTCCTAATGAGTGTCCTGCAAAAAAACTTGCTTTATTTAAGTCTATTTTAAATTCTTCCTTAATAAGTTTAAATATAGAATAGCTAACAAGAAATATTGCTGGTTGAGTATTCTCTGTTAGATCCAAATCTTCCTTTGGACCCTCTAAAACAAGTTTTGATATGGAAAATCCAAGGGTGTCATCTGCTTCTTTAAATAAATCTTGAACTAGACTATGCTTATTATGTAAGTCTTTGCCCATTCCTACTAATTGAGAGCCTTGGCCTGGAAATATAACAGAAAACATTTAAATATCTAAAGTTTATTATGGTTTTAAGTGTTGTAATTCAATAATTATAATAGTATATCCTCACTTTTTATTAAAGAACAAATATGAATTTATACGAACACACTATAGTAGCAAGACAAGACACTAGCCCTACTCAAGTTAAGTCATTAACTGAGAAATACTCTAAAATAATTGAAAAAAATGAGGGTGAGATTGTGCAAACTGAAGATTGGGGATTGCTAAACCTAGCATATGAGATCAAAAAAAATAAAAAAGGTATCTACATGCACTTTAAAATTAAAGGTGCTGGTAAAATTATAGAAGAATTAGAGAAGAATGAAGCAATTGATAAAAACCTTTTAAGATATATGACTGTTAAAGTTAAAAAATTTGACTTAGAAGCTAAATATTTTTCAAAAAAGGATGAATACGAAAAAAAAGAATACAAAAAAGATTTTAATAAGAACTAATTATGCCATCAAAAAAAAGAGCTGGAAATAAAAAAAAAGGAAGTCAAAGTAACTTTGCAAAACTAAGTATTTTTCAGCCAAACAAATATAAATTTAAAAAATCTTGCCCACTATCAGTAAAAGGTGCTCCAGTGGTTGATTACAAGAACATAAGATTATTAAAAAAATATATGTCTGAAAATGGTAAAATTTTACCATCAAGAATTACCAATGTTTCTCAAAAAAAACAAAGAGAGCTTTCACTGTCTATCAAGAGAGCTAGAAATTTAGCGTTAATTTAAATGAAAGTTATTCTCTTAGAAAATCTTAGAAGAATTGGATCTATTGGTGAAATCATAGATGTTAAAAGAGGTTTTGCTAGAAATTTTCTTATCTCAAATAAAAAAGCTTTATACGCTTCAAAAGAAAACATTTCTGAAGTTGAAAAAATTAAAACTGAGCTAGGTAAAAAAGATGCTGAGAAAAAGAAAGATGCTCAAAAAATTTCAGAACAAATAAATGGTAAAGAATATGAAATTAAGAAATTGAGTACAGAAAACAAAGAGCTTTATGGTTCAGTTAAACCAACAGAAATTTCTAAAATATTATTAGAGAAAAACAAATTAGATATTAAACCATCAATGATACAACCCGTAACTGAAATTAAATCACTTGGTAAATTTAAGGTGAAAATTATTTTACACTCTCAAGTGGATTCTGAAATTACAATCAGTGTAGTTACAGCAGAAAATATTCAGTAATTATACAATTTTTTCCCCAGCATATATTTGTTATTTTTTAAAATTGTTTTTCAGATAAGATTTAACCATGGAAAATAATCTAAGCATCGTCAAAGATACATTCAAAGAGCTACCAAACAACATCGAAGCCGAGCAATCAGTTATCGGATCTATTTTGGTGTCGAATGAAATATTTGATGAAATTAATACAGTAGTTTCAAGTATTAATTTTTATGATCCAATGCATCAGAAAATATTTTCTGCAATCGAAAGTCTTATTTATAAAGGGATGCTCGCAAACCCTATCACCTTAAAGAATTATTTTGAAAATGAAAAAGATG
>Ga0213863_10002783_pt1 | contig 12231 bp, 8 predicted proteins | sample PICome_8_FD_160128 | JGI IMG/M metagenome (GOLD analysis project Ga0213863, IMG submission 160128) | Coastal seawater microbial communities near Pivers Island, North Carolina, United States - PICO497 | ecosystem: Environmental > Aquatic > Marine > Coastal | place: USA: North Carolina | collected... | reverse complement strand
ATGGTATCGAACCTTCTTTTCTTTTCAGCAGTCGTCGCACTCGCATTCGGAATAAAAGCATCGTCGCTCGTCATCTCCCTCTCTCCTCTCTCTCTCTTTACGCGTCTTTAATGACAGAACAACAACAACAAAAATAAAAACAACAGTCTCATTCCAACGCTATTGAAGCGCGTTTGTTTTTAGACATAATAATAATAAGAGAGAGAGAGAGAGATTTAATAACGCTTTTTGTGCAGTCTTTGACTTTCCCCCGGAAACCGTCAGATAAAAGGTGTGGAAAAAGAAGCAGAGATGTCTTCTTCTTCGTCCGAACGCGGTGGTGTCCATCACGTTCGGACGCGCTCGTCGGATTCGTCCACGCCATCGCCGACGTCGTCATCTAAAAATAGCACCATTTTCAGTCATAGTAATAATAGTAAAGAACAACAACAACAACAACAACAACAACAACAACAAAACAACGGGGAGACCATTCTCATCATCAACAAAGCCGGAACGAATACGAATTCGAGAGGCCAGATGCGAAAGTCCGCGTCCATGCTCCAGTTCAGCGAACACGCGATCAACCAAGTGCAAGGGTTGAGCAAAAGAGGGCTGGAGTTACCGGTCACGCCGAGGTTACAGAGGAGACGATACAGGTACGTTTACGACTTGATGGTATTCTTTTTATTCTCGCGTGGAAAAAGATATCCGTTTGTGGATATAATGGAAGGATTATGAACGCGCTTTACTAACTCTTCTCTCTGCTCTCTTTCAATCACGCGACGCACAAAACACACGTTAGGGGGATATTCTGCATGAGCTTCATCCTCAGCGTGCTCTTTTATCTCTACTTATCCGCGATCGTTGCCGCACACAATAAGCACAGGAAAGTCCTTCCTTACATTGGGAGCGAGACGAAGCATATTTACAAGGAAGGCGAGGGGTTCTTTTCGCGCGTGATGTTTGGGAAGAAAAAAAGGCGAGGGACGAATGGTGGTGGCAATGGGAGTGGTGGTGATGGTGATGGGATCGATCGCGTTTCGTCGTCGTCTTCTCATCCTCACCACGCTCGTCATCACGACGAGCACGATCGAGAGGATATGGAGTTGGAGTTAGAGAACGAGGATTCAAACGTAGCGAGGATGTTTTATCATCATTAGTTTATATAGAGCGAGAACGTAATAATAATAATAATAATGAAATAATAATGCGAACTTTACTTTGTGGTAGTGTATGCTCTCTTGCGTAGTGTGTGTGTGTGTGTGTGTGTGTGTGTGTGTTCATTACATTGTCTGTTAGATTTGTGTTTTTCTTCTCTTTCTTTCTCGTGTATGTATATACGCGTTCAACGCGCGCTTCTCTCGTTCGTCGATGCGCGTTCTCTCTCACGCGGCGAAATCGGAGTCGGTGCTGTACGCGTCGGACTCGTCGTCTTCGCAAAAATAGTTGTCTTCGTCGACGTTTACTACGTTGATTGATGGTGGTGGCGGTGCAGAAACAACGTGAGGTGGTACGACTGCTAATAACTCGTTCGTTATTGGATCAAACTTTAATGAAGGAGGGTTTGCGTAGTAGTCGTAGTACGAGGAAGAGGAATAGTGCTGTTGTTGTTCGTTTTCTTGCCGCACTCGATGCTGGCGGTTCTCTTGGTGATAGGAACGCCGTTCCGGGGAGGAGGAAGTGGACATGCGTCTCGATTGCGAAGAAGTTGTAGACGTGCACTGTTGATGTTGATGTTGTTGTTGTTGTTGTTGTTGTTGTTGCGAAGAAGAAGAAAACGTGAAAGTGCGCTTCACTTCTTTCGCTTTCGTTTTTACGCGAAACGTCGTTTTCGTCATTACGCTCGCGTATTCGCGGATGGAGACGTGAATTTCCTTCATATATGGCATCGCGTCGTCGTCGGTGGACGAAAATCCAACTCCTCCAGATTTTTTCGATTGTAAGTACAAGGTGCCTTCGACGATATCAGCCACGAGCGCGACGCACCTGGCCACATCTGTTAACGAAGTGCTCTCGATCAACAAAACGCGTTCGGCCATGTTCGTCGCCGCCTTGAATACGCGCTCGTCCTTATTCAAAAAAACGTCCCCTACATCCACAACCTGGCTCGCCATATTCAAAGAGCAACCGGTCATGTGTCGTAAGAACTCGATGTGTGCGCCTTGTTTCCCGATAATTAAAGCCACTTTGGCGTCTGGGATTCGCACTGTCGCCGTCGAGAGCGTTCCGAAGAACCTCGACGCGTCTCGTTCGTACGGGGGCGGTGTTTTTCGATGCTTTGTCGTCATCGCCGTCGTCGTCGTCGCGTGATGGTGGTTAAACGAGCATTCCTCTACCTCGCCGTTGTCGTCGTTCTCTCCGTCTTCCGTGGATATAATATCTTCTTCTCCGCTCGAATATGAATCTTCGTCCTCGTTCTCTTCTCCCGTTTTCTTTGTCCACCCTAAAAACGCTTTCTCGAGCGGGCGCAGCAGCTTTTCACCATCTCCCGCTCTCGAAACGGATACCGATCGTCGTCCGTACGTCTCTTTCCTTCCATCTTTTTCGGTCGTCGTCTTCTCGTCGATAATCTTCCCATCTGAGATGCTTTCGATGATTTTCGCCGCTTCTTTGCACATTTGCGCCGTGCCGGTTAAGACGACTTTTACTCTTTCCTCTTTTCCTTCTCCTTCTCCTTTTCCTTCTTCTTCTTCTTCTTCTCGCAAGATAGAGACGCTCGCTCCGGTTCTTCTCTCGATGTCAAATATCGTTCTCCCGCGAAGACCGACGACGACGCCTACCTTCGACCGGTGGACGAGCGTGTGCACGCACACGATCGCTTCTTGAACATAACTACCGTGTTGTTGTTCTTTCGGAGGCGTCGAAAACTCTTCGTCGTCGTCTTCGTAAAAAACCTCGTCCTCGTTCTTCGTCCTCGTAAAACTCGTCTTCTTCTCCTCCTCCTCGTAAAACTCCTCGTAACTTTTGTTCTTGGCCACCATGAGAAGAAGACGATACTGATTTAAATCACTTTAAAGTTGTTCTCAACGTTTTTGAGCAGCGCGGTTGGGGTTCGTCCTCGGGTGTCGTCGTCGTCGTTAAACGCGCGAAGAAGGTAAAGAAGAAGAAGAAAATACGCGAAGTGTTTTTGAGGAAAAATTCAAAAAAAACGAGGGAATGAAAACTTTTTTTCCGAAGAGCAAACACCTAATAATAATAAATGTGTTGTAGTACGAAAACAGTTAAAGACAACTTACGTGAGACAATTTGAACTACGTATATATATATATGCATATACATATACACACACCTACACACGCAATACTACTACTTTTAAAAAAAGTACCGCCGAGTGGTCTTCGAATCGTCTGCAAAAGCGTACGCGCTGGCAATCATTTCATCCGCCAACTCTTGGAAATCAAACGCCGGGGTTACGCGAGCGTTCTCTCGGTCGCCGCCCCATTTGATAGCGTAACCGATGCCGACGTTTTGGGCGCCGAAGATGTCGTTGACGTCGGAATCGCCGACGTGTACGACGCTTTTGAAGTCATTTTTGTCGGTGATATCGATGGCGGCTAAGGAGCGTTTGAACGCGTTCGGGTGAGGTTTCTCGAAACCGCCGACGGCGGAGCAGTAGACCGCGTCGACTTCGTCGATGATGTTTAATTTTTCTAAGATGTTCGGTAAGCGGTCGTCCCAGTTGCTGGTGACGACGACTTTGATGCCTCGCGAGCGCAAGCGACGGAAGGCATCGATGGCACCTGGGGCGACGGCCCAATTTTCGGGTTGTTCGTAAAATTTCATGAGCGCGTCGAGACACTCGTTGCCTCGTTTTAAAGAGTCTTCGTTAGACGCGTCGACGTTTAGTGCGGCAAAGACGCATTTTTTCCAAAACGATTCGCGTCCGTCGCCGACGTACCGCAATTCGTTTTCGCTCAGAGGCGTGGAAAAGACGCTTTTAAACGCTTTCTTGGCAGATTCGGGCGTGACGTCGGAAAAGCCGTACGTTTTGGCGTGATCGGCGTAGACGTCGTGGACCGCTCTGGCCGGCGTGACGAGAACACCACCGGCATCCACTGATAAGGCTTTAAACGCGACATTCTTTCTGTACGCTTCTTTTAAAATCGGTTGTTTAATCGACGAACACTCCACGTCGTAAGGGTACAAACTTTCCAACTTTTCGATTTCTTTCTGGATGATCGAGTGCGTGAGCTCCAAGTGTAAATCGATATCGATCGACGCCGCCATGCCGCAGACGTTCGGGACGCCCGGCATGTCGCAATCGTAATTATATCGTCGACCAACGGTATCGGTGACTGCACCACCGACGGATCTTAACAGCGCCTCTCCGGCGCACGTGTCCCATTTTTTACTCGCTTTCCGTAACAGCATCGCCGAGTGCGCTCTGCCTTCCAGCAAACACAAATAGTGATACCCAGTCGCGGAAACTAAGACGGCGACTTCCGATTTTGTTTGTTCCATGACCGGTGCTTGGCGCTCGTCGCGTATGTTTCTGTTCAAGCAAACAACGTGCGGCCCTGTTGGAGGCATTACGAGTTTTTTTTGCGTCTCGTCCACTCGAAGACCTTTACACCCGGCGCCGGGGCCGCCCCAGACGACTCTGCCCAAATTTTCTAAATGTTTCGAATCGTTAACGTTCGCGTTCCAACCAAAAAACGGTTGCCCGATAATCCCAGCTACTGGGACACCATCTACGGCGACACCAAGTAAGACCGTCACTGCCGGTCTTTCCCCGTTCGCGTATTCGTTCGTTCCGTCTAAAGGATCTACGTACACGTTCACTCTGGAAATGTCAATCTCCCCGGACGCAATCGCCGGCGGCCATTTTGCCTCCAAAACTTCTTTTAAGATATCTTTATCTACGTAATGGTTCCCTTCTTCTTTCCTCATCATCTCCTCTTCCTCATCGAACGAGGCAAAACACGTCGAGTCGTCGCACTCCGCCTCGCCTTCTAACGCGTTTTCGTACGATTCCTCGCCGACGACGCGCAACCTCCCGCCCGCGAACGTCGTAATCCGTCTCAACGCCATAATCTCCACCTGTCTGTCCGCTTCCGTTTGCGCGTCCATGATGTACTTTTTATCCAACGTTTCGCTCCCGCCTTTGTCTTTAACCGCCAAATCGCCTCTCGATGTCACCTCTCGAATGATATCGCACCCGTCCTCAGCGACGTCCACTAACAAGGCGACAAACGTCGGGAGGTGGATTTTCCTCGCATCTGACGATGGTTGAATGTTCACTCTGTTGTTGTTGTTAGTATTATTATTACGAACAACATCAGCGGTCGTCGCAGCTGACGACGACGCACTCCCGCGCACTCCTCCTCGCGCACTCCCGCGTCGTCGTTGTCCTCCTCCTCCTCGTTGAAATGGAAGATTAGTCCTCCCCTTTAAGAGCGATGTGCATTTTCCACTCGTTCTCGTCGTTGTTTTCGAAGAAGACTTGCGAAGGAACAAACAGGCGCGAGTGGTGCTCATCAAAGCTGCCGCGCGCGTCGTCGTCGTTGTCGTCATCGGAAAAGAAAATCCGCCGTAAAAAGCGGTTGTTAATAAGTGATGAGTAAATGAAGAGATTTGGATAAAGTACAGACAGTTATGAGATGCAATAACATGCAAAAAATATCAACAGTGTGTGTCTTTTAATTACAAACTCTCGTACAACTCCGCGTAGACGTTACCGCTCGCTTCCCACCCGTAATCGACTCTGGCGACGCGTTCTTGCAACTCGTGAAACTTCTTTCGGTCTTGGAACGTTTTGTTGGCTCTTTGAATGCACTCGTCTAAGGATTGGTCGTCGGCGCCGTAAAAGACAAAGCCGTTGCCGTTTTCTTGGTCGGCGTCGCAATCGATGACGGTATCGGCGAGTCCGCCGGTAGAACGGACGATGGGTAAGGCGCCATAGCGCATGGCGATCATTTGCGTCAAACCGCACGGTTCGAACATTGAAGGGACCAAGACAAAGTCCGCGGCGGCGTACATTAATCGAGAGAGCGCGTCGGAGTAGGTAATCATCAATCGGACGTTGGACGAGTTCGTTTGGGAAAACTCTTCGTTGGCCATTCGTTTGAAACCACCATCGCTGTGGCCGCTGCCGAGTAACACGAACTGATTCCCGTTATTTTCGGATTGCGTGACCGCGCGTTCGATCAAGTGAATGCCTTTTTGAGGAACTAACCTCGAGATGCACACGATCAACGGTTTTGTTTCGTCCGCGTCCAATCCCAAGCCGATTTGTAAGTATTTTTTGCACAGCTTTTTGTTTTCGGTCATTTTATTCCCTGGGGCAAAATTGGCCGGCAACGTCGCGTCTAACGCCGGATTCCACAAATCGTAATCGATGCCGTTCAAAATGCCGGAGAACTTTTCTTGGTTCGCTTTTAGAATTTTGGACATGAAGCCGCCGTTCCCGTCCAAAGTTTCTTTCGCGTACGTCGGCGAAACGGTCGTGACTTTGTTCGAGTACACGACGCCACCTTTCATTAAACACATTCTTTCCGGATTGTGTCCGATAGTTCGTTCATCCAACGCTTTCTCGATAACGTTAAACTTTTCTCCATTCACGCCAGTCGCGAAAAACTCCTCCTCTCGGCACTCTCCGGTGTTGTCCAAATTGTGAATAGTCATGACAATTTTCGCTTTGTTCAAACTCGTCTTCCCGTGGTACTCTTCCCAATACAACATTGGCACCGCGCACGTTTGCCACTCGTGGACGTGAATCACGTCCGGGTCTCTTCCAGATTTATCCAAAAATTCTAAACTCGCTCGGGAGAAATATAAATACGCTTCGAGCTCATTATAACTCCCGCCGTAAATCGCCCCGCCTTTGAAAATGTTCGAATTCGTCTCCTCGTGCGGTTTCAATAAAATCACGTCGCACCCGCCGATATTTCCCGAATACGCGGACGTTTTCATCATCGACACGACATTTTCTCCGTCCCATTTCGTCCCTTTGGGTACGTCAAAATCCATCACGTGTTTTAAATCGAAAATCTCGTTCGCGTCGAGCGATTGATAAAACGGCAAGATGATGACCACGTCGTGGCCTTGCATTTTCATCGCGCGACCTAACCCTTGCGTCACGTCGCCTAATCCACCAACTTTTGCCAGCGGTGCTAACTCTGCCGTAACGTGCGCAATTTTTTTCGGTCTGTTTGTTTCCTCCGTCGCCGTTTTTCCTTCAAAGAGTTCGTCCGGGTCGTTCTTCGGTCTCGTTTCCCAGAACGGTTTCTTGTCTTCCTCGCCTACGGGACATCCTTCCGCGGTAATCGGTAACGGCCATTCGATTTCAGATTCACTCTTAGGATCGGTTCGAAGCGCGCCGACGGCGGCTTTTTTCGTTGTTTTTATTGTTGTCGTCGTCGTCGTCGTCGACTTCGAAGAATTCGAAGAAGAAGAAGACAAAGAAGAAGAAGGCAAAGAAACATCCTCCAACTGCATCTGCAACATCTTCAACTTTGCGTTTTCAGCTTTTAACTTTTCAATCTCTTCCAATAATTCATCTCTCGTCGTCGTCGCGCCGTTACTGTTGTTCTTGTCGTCGTCGTCGTTACTGCTACCACTATAACTACTCCTCGCCGCCGCCGCTACTCGAACGCAGCCGAACCTGCTTCTCTCGTTCCTCCTCTCAACTCTCGTACTAATCTTTTTCATCATCATCATCATCACCACCGTTCGATGATGATTTTCTCCAAGAAGAAGAGCGCGACGACAGAGAGTTTTGCGACACACCCCGCGAGGAACTTTGTTTCCAACAAAAAAGTTGCGACTATTATTACCGCTCGTTATCCTCGTCGTCGTCGTCATCTTCCGGTAAATGTAATAATGTGTATATAAATACAAACTTTAGTAGAGTTTATTTGTGCCGTTATTTTGTGAACACAGAAGTACTCGCTTCTTGCCACAAAAATGCATGAATTGAAAAAAAGATCTCTTTTTGTTAAAAAACTTGTGTCTCAGAACGCTCCTCGCTTTTAAAAGAAAGGATGGACCTTTTTTTCAACGAGGAAGGAAAAAGAGCAGAAAACGAAAGAAAAAAAAGATTTCTGCTGGCGTTTGCTTCAGAAAACAAAAAAGGAAAAGAGAGAGAGAGAGATGAGGAGGAGGCGCGAGACGCTTCGTCTTCTTCTTCGGCGGGAGAGCTCTTCTTTACTGAAAACGACGAGAAGCACGAGTTCCAGGACGAGCATTAGGTGTTGCAGTTTCTGCCGCGTTCGAGCTTCTGGGTGGTCGTCCGAACAAGTGCAACGAAAACGAGATTCTGTGAGCGAAGTTTGTCGGGAAACAACACTCGAGACAACATCGCGTCGTCGTCGAAATTTCAATCATCATCGCGCGAGGACGACCGCCGATGGTGATGAGAGTATAAAACGAGGTATTCGTGGTGGTGGGCCAGTCGTTGAAGATTTTATGAAGAGAAATGCGACGAGTAGGGGATTCCAAACCTCCACTCGCGCGATGCAATCTTCTTCATCAGACCCGTACGAAATATTAAACGTCCCGAGAGGCACGACAGACGAGGAAGTTTTGAAAAAAGCGTATCGCGTGCAAGCGTTGAAATGGCATCCAGATCGAAATCCGGAGAAAAGAGTGGAAGCAGAGGCGAGATTTAAGAAAGTGAGCGAAGCGTACGAGACGTTGAAGGATCCGATGAAACGACAAAGTTACGAGTACGGATCGGCGTCGAGCGCGAGCGCGAGCGGGAGGTACCGACAGGCGCAACGACAACAGCAACAACAATATCAACAGCAACAATATAATCAGCAGCAGCAACAGTACACGTACAGAAGAAGCGATGATTTTACGCGAGAAGATGCGGATAGAATTTTTAGGGACGTGTTTGGGACCACGGGTGAGGCTTTCGTGAGGGAATTTGAACGCCAAATGCGAATGAGAGGGTCTATGGGATCCACGGGCGGCATGAACGGCGGCGGGTACGCGCCGTATGGAAATTTCCGGAGAGGTGGGCGACCCGCCGGCGCGCCTCCCGGCTTCGACGGCATAGACATAGAAGAGTTAGCGAGAGCCGTTTTCGGAGGGATGCAAGCGATGACGAGAGGTGCGGCAGCGTTTGGCGCGAGTTACAGCGAAGAAAGATTCCAAGATCAAAACGGAAACGTCGTTTCTCGAGTCACGTCGACGGATATGCGAACCGGGAAGCGAGAGATTGTGGAGCGAGTCATCAGCGGACCAAACGCGGGGAGAGTGGTCAGAAGATCATCTTCTGCGGGTGGTGGTAATACTACTCAACAGCAATACAGTGGCGGGAGCGAAGAACAATCGTACGACTACGGCGGACAGAATCAACACAACAATCCGCTCGCCTTGAGTCCGCTCGCGGCGCTCGCCACCGTCGCCGCGACGTGGATGCGCTCCGCCGGCGTTCGAATGATTGTCGGTGTCGCGTTCCGAGTGTTAGAAAACGTCGCCAGGTTTGTCATTCGGAGAATGCTCGGGGGTAGGTAGGTAGAGATAGAGATGATATACTTCATTAGACTTTTAGATGAGAGATGCGCGTTGTATCTCGAAGACAAGTACGAATGACACGAGCTTGTATTTTCATCGATGCATTCCACACAAATGTACGCGCAGACGACGAAAACTCTGCTCTCTCTCGCGCGACAAAAACAAGTTTGCGAAAAGCAGTCGTCGCTGTTTTCATCCTCGTCCTCTTTTTGCGGGAGATCCAAAAGTCATCGTCGTACGAAACCATCATCGATTGGAAACATCGCTGCCGCCGCCCTCAACTCAAACACCACCATGAAAAGTCGTCGTCAAACAATCATCAGAGACATCGTCCTGGTCGGCGGCGGACACTCGCACGTCTTCGTTCTGAAAAATTTCACCATGCACCCAGAACCTGGCGTGAGAATCACGCTCGTCGCGAAAGACGTGATGACGCCGTACAGCGGTATGCTTCCCGGAAATGTCTCCGGGAAGTACACGTACGAGGAGTGTCACGTGGACTTGGGGAAGTTATGCCGCGAAGGCGGACATCGATTGATACACGACGAGTGCGTCGGGATCGACGACAAAAGTAAGAGAGTTTTGTTAAAGAATCAACCGAGCGTGAAGTACGACGTGTGCAGCTTGGATGTTGGGATTACGCCGGGGATGTTGCCGGGAGCGGCGTCGTCCTCGAATTCGCCGTCGGAAGCCTCGGCGAAGAGCGAGAGCGCGAAAGAAGAGGCGCTTCTCGTCACGCCGGTGAAACCAATCGGGACGTTTGCGACGAGGTTTGAGACCGTTCTGAGACACTTCAAAGAATTGTGCGATGAGAAGAGGAAAGAAGATGAACGGTTTCGAGTGGTGGTCGTCGGCGGCGGCGCCGGAGGCGTGGAACTCGCTTTGGCCATGGAGCGAAGGTTCGCCAGCGAAGTTGGCCTGACGTCGTCATCCTCTTCCTCCTCCGACGCTGCGTTGCCGTATCAGTTCGCGCTCGTGACGAGGGGTGAAGTCCTCAAAGGACACGGAAAATCTGCGCGGGAGAAAATATTAGCGGCTTTGAAAGCGAGAAACTTTGAAGTGTACGAGAACGACGGCGTCGAAGAAGTGGCGGAGTCGAGTTTGTCTTTAGAGTCTGGGAAGAAACTCGGTTTTAACGAGTGCGTGTGGTGCACGGATGCGAAAGCGCAGAAATGGCTGCGTACGAATACAAACTTAGAGTTGAATGAAAAAGGGTTCGTAAACATTAAAGCGACTTTAGAATCGACGAACATTCCAGACGTCTTTGCGGTTGGCGACGTGTGTAACAACGTCGAACATCCGAGACCAAAAGCGGGCGTGTACGCCGTCAGACAAGGTCCGCCTTTAGCAGAGAACTTACGAAGACGGTGCGTTGGAGAAAACGTCGTCCCGTTCACGCCGCAAAAGACGTGCCTAGCGCTCATTAGCACTGGCGACGGTCACGCCATCGCGTCGTACGGATCTCGATCTTGGGGCGCGCACGATACCGACGTCGGCGAAAGATTGTGGCGGTGGAAAGATAAAATCGATAAAAAGTGGATGAAAATGTACGAACCGAATTTAGAGATGCTGGAAAAAATGGAACGCGAAGAGCAGGAGAACGCGCTAAATGCTAAAGCGAACAAAGTTGCCGCGTTCGCCGGACAAGAGGCGCTAGATGCGATTAAAGCGACGCCGATGCGATGCGGCGGATGCGGCGCGAAAGTCGGCTCCACGATATTATCGCGAGTTATGAAACGATTAGAACCGATTCCAACGCATCCGAACGTTTTGCTCGGCGCAGGTGACGACGCGGCTATCGTTGAAACCTCTCCTGGTAAAGTTTCTGTCCAAACGGTTGATTTTTTTCGAAGTTTCATCGACGATCCGTACGTGTTTGGCCAAATCGCCGCCGTCCACGCGCTCGGCGACGTGTGGGCGATGAACGCAGACCCCGTGAGTGCGCTAGCGACTGTCGTCGTCCCGTTTGGCATCGAATCGGAAGTTGAAGAAACGTTGTTTCAACTCATGTCTGGCGCGTGCGACGCGTTGCGCGACGCCGGGTGTGCCCTTGGCGGCGGCCATTCTGGCGAAGGCGCGGAACTCTCGCTCGGTTTCTCCGTCACCGGCGAAGTCGAAAAAGATTTGATTTTGAGGAAAACGAGCGTCGAATCCGGTCAAGTTCTCGTTTTAACCAAACCAATCGGTACCGGCGCTTTGTTCGCAGCTGACATGCGGTCCCGAGCGAAAGCCTCGGACGTCCAAAAAGCTTTAGAAAGCATGCGACAACCGAGCAAACGCGCGGCGGAAATCCTCTTCCTCCACGGCGCCACCGCGTGCACGGACGTCACTGGCTTTGGTATTTTAGGCCATCTTCACGAAATGATCAAAGACAGCGCCACTTCAGGTGCCACTATTGATTTAAGTTCACTCCCTTTACTCGACGGCGCCGTCGAGTGCGTACAAAACGGCATCACCAGTAGCCTCCAAAAGTCCAACGCGCGGTTAAACCGAGCGATAGCGAACATCGACGACGTGAAAAATTTCTCCGCCTATCCACTCTTATTCGATCCACAAACCGCCGGCGGTATGCTCGCGACGATTCCAGCGAACGAAGCGACTGAGTGCATTCAAAAACTTCGCGAAAACGGATACGCCTCTTCCTCCGCGATTGGTAAAATAGTCCAATGCGACTTATCCACCGGCGTCGGCCTCGGTCGCGTGTTTGTCGAAAACGCAGAGGAAGGGATCTCATTTGACGGATTTTAGTCGTAAAAAAGAATGCGCAGAGAATGTAGTCACGACATG
>Ga0213863_10002769_pt1 | contig 12264 bp, 8 predicted proteins | sample PICome_8_FD_160128 | JGI IMG/M metagenome (GOLD analysis project Ga0213863, IMG submission 160128) | Coastal seawater microbial communities near Pivers Island, North Carolina, United States - PICO497 | ecosystem: Environmental > Aquatic > Marine > Coastal | place: USA: North Carolina | collected... | reverse complement strand
GCGAAACCAAGCGCGGAGGGACACGTTCGGTACGCTCGAAGTAGTACGTCTTTCTCGTTGGAAAATTTTATGAAAGTCAAAACATCTTCTCGTTTGCTTTTGATTCTTCTCTGAGTCATTTGTTTCGAAGCGCGGAAGAACATTCAGCGCAATAATCAGTAGTCGTGTCTTGGAAAATTTTATGAAAGTCGACACATCTCGTTTGCTTTTGATTCTTCTCTGAGTAATTTGTTTCGAAGCGCGGAAGAACATTCAGCACAATCAGTAGTACGTCTTGTTGGAAAATGTTATGAAAGTCGACACATCTCATCGTTTGCTTTTGACTCGATGAGTCTCGATTTTTGAGCACTCGGATCTGTCGTTCACAAAAAAGCAGCCAAAACCAAAAAGGAATATTTTTCTTCATTTTCAGACAGAACAGACGCGCGCGCACACAGACAAGTAGTACTACTACATAAAAAGGATATCTCCTGCACCTAATACACATTTCGCTGCGCACAACCTTCGTTCGCGCGAAATGAAGAAGCGCATTCTTTTTTCGAAGTAGTTGGTGCGAGTATTCCTCCTCCTCTGTCCGTCGTCGTCGTTTATATAAAGCGCGGTGAAATTGAAGAATTTTGTGGGAAGACTTTTGGCTGTTTAGGGTATTTGATTTGGTGCCCACATTGAAATAATGAGCACCGCGACCAACACGACCGCGGTCGACGACGACACCGCGACGGGCAGCGACAACGAGACAAAAATAATCATTCGAGCGATGTTTGGCGTCGCGGCTGCGTTAACGTTAATCACGGGGTTGTTTTTCGCGCACGTGTGGATTTATCGCGTGAGACGATTGCGAGAGAACGAGGAGGAGAACGGAGCGAACACCTCTTCTAGGAACGGAAGAGTGCGTTCGAGATGGTTGGGTTTAACCGGCGGGTTTGTTTCGGACGTGTGGACGTACGTGCAGAAAGTGCGACTGGCGAATACGTTGCACACGAGATTTCGAGACGGGACGGAGGCGGATTTGAGCCAGGAAGCGGGGAAAAGCGAGACGTGCGCTATTTGTCTCGGGAAGATGGTCGCGTCGCCGGCGACTATTGACGCGTTGAAGCCGCGAGTTTTGTTGTGTGGACACGTGTATCACAGGCACTGTTTGCGAAGTTGGTTGGATAAAGAGAGTTTTACCTGTCCGGTGTGCCGCGCGAGCGTATGGACGGGAAAGAACCAAAAAGTAGAAGTAGAAATGAATAATAGTAACGCTACCGCGACAAGCTCTTCGGCGACCGCGAACGGAGAAGGAAACGTCGAGAATGGAAATACCACGGGCGATGCTGCTGCTGCTGAGAACAACACCAATAACAGCAGCAGCACGAGTGACCAGACGACGAGTGGCCAGACTACGACGACTAATAGGAACTCGAGGTATTACGGAGACATCGCCGCGAATATTTTACGCCGATGATGAGTTGTGTCCCGTCAAACTTCTTATTAAACTAGACGTTTTAGCAGCAGGTTCTTATACTAAGCTCTCTCGCATACACCCCCCGCGACTTTTATCATCATCCGTGCCATCAACTCGGCGGTCGTCTTTTACGCTTCCTTCGACTCCTCTAAACTAAAAGACCAAAAATTCGCTTCATTGTGCTTCCTCTCTTCGCGACTCTCGACGATTATTCCGACGACGAATATGCCATGAAAGAGAAGAAGGAGAAGAAGGAAAAGAAAAAGAGAAAGTCGTCCACTCGAAGAGAGGAGGAGGAGAATGGAGATACGAAGAAAACCAAGACCAAAAGTGCAACACGATTGGAAAGCAAATCAACGACGAATTTGAACGATATCGACGCGGAGATTGAACGCGTGTTATCGAGATTAAAGAATGAAAAGGAAAGCGAAAACGATTCGAGCGACGGCGAGAGTAGCAGTAGCAGTAGTTCTAGCAGCAGTTTAGGCCGAATCGCCCCGTTACCGCCGGAAGCGTACCCGGAGCATTACGGGTACGGGAGTAAAAAAGGCAACGAATTTGCGTTTAAAGGGAAACGAGAAGGAAAAGCGGTAGCGCCGAGGAGCAACGCGTTGATCCCAGGACTCGCGGAAAGGGAGAAAAACAGACCGAAATGTGAACTGTGTGCGTTATCGTTTACCAGTCGAGCGCAATTGGAGGAACATTTGCAAGGGAAAGGACACCGGAAGAAAGCCGGCGGCGTAAACGGCGGCGTAGCGAGGAGTCAAGGGCAACGTCAACAACAACACGTACGAAGGGAAGTGAAACCGCCGGATGGTCCGCACTGTAAACTGTGCAAGAAAATATTCACGTCGCTGGCGCAAAAAGAGGAACACGAAGGTGGGAAGTGGCACAAGATGAGAGTGGATGGGAAATTGGCGCCTTCGAATAAGCCGTACGTTACGTAATACGATGAGCGCTCGCTTTTCTGCGCGTGTGTATGTTTACAAATTCCATTAAGGACTACCGAATTCTAACGACGACGACGCCTTTATTTTGTTTCGCGTGGACGAAACTGGTTCGGGAGACCAAGTTTGTTTCTTCTTTTCGTTTTTCTTCGGGTACGGCGGGATGTTGTTTGAACTCCCGGAGCTCCACTTTCTTTCTCCTCCTCCGGAAGTATTCATACCATTCATACGCAAATCCATGCTTGGTTTTTGGCCAATTTGAACTGAATTGAACCTTTGTATTCGTTCGAAATCGCCGGAGTATCTCCCAGGCGGGGACCCTACACCGCCACCGTTTAGTATCGGGTTTTTCACCGAATGGTCTGGCGATATGTTGTTCGCTCTCCTGTATTCGTCGTAGTACTCTTCGTCGACGTCTTCGATACTTCTGCGCCCTCCTCCACCGAACAAGAACTTCTTGTTGTTTTTGACTGAGTTGAATATAGCCATGACGCTGCCTTTGCCTCCTTGTCGTCTGGAGTCGCTGTCGAAGTTGCTTCCATGGCTCGGGTTCTTTTCTTCGTATTCTTTGCCAAACTCGGCGCGAACGTTGTCGTAGGACCCTCCTTTTGGGAATAAGGATGCTTTTTGCGGTTTCGTTCCCAACGCCGGGTCTGGACACGACCTTCGAATGAGTTGCCACAACTCTGGGTGTTGCATCTTCCACTCGCGGATGACAACTTTGGTTTGCTCGTATCCTTTCTGTTCAATCGCATCCACGCTGGAGAATTCGAGGATGCCAAAATTTTGGACGTCCGGCCGAACGTAGACGTCGACGTCGTCGTTTCGTCGTCGCGCGTTGTTTGCATCCGTTATAAACGGTAAATGCGCTTGCATTTCCGCCATAGTTGGACAACTGGACCGTAAACCTAGCCATTTTGGCGTAAATAAACTTCTCAAGACGTGCGATAGGCCGGAAACGCCGTCACCCCACGCGTTATCAAACTTTTTCGATTCTAAGCCTTCACCGCCGACGTCGACGGCGATGACCGTGTTCGCGCCGAACAAGTCTTTCATCATATCAGCCGGGACGTTGTTTGCGTACCCGCCGTCGACGAGGACGTGCAATCGTCCCGCGTCCTCGTTCGCGTTCTTGGACGACGATGCCGGAGCGTCTAATTTATCGTACAAAGGCGGTAAGAAACCAACTAAAGTCATCGAAGCGCGAACGTACCGCCACAACGTTCCGTTTCTATGCGCGATGGATCTCGAGGAGATTAAATCTAAAGTCACGCAATAGAACGGCAACCAGCAATCTTCGATTTTCGAATCTCGAAAACTGCTCGCAATCGCCCCGTTCGTGCGAAAACCGCTGAAATAAGAAACAATCGGTATCGTAAAATCGGCGATTCTGTTCCAAAATCCGCTGAGATTTTTCGCGAAACGTTTTGATTTTACCCGAGTAGAGAGCACGGACGGTTCTCTTGCGTAGTTCCCACCGATAAAGGCACCCATACTCGTACCACCAATGGCATCTATCGGAATGCCTTCTTCTTCTAAAGCGATCAAGGCGCCGACGTGGGCACACCCTCGCGCACCGCCGCCGCTAAAGACAACCCCAACGGAGAGCTTGCGTAATGAACGAGCGAGTCGACCGGCGTGCGCTTGGTGTAATCCTTGGTTACCGCCGAGTTTACCGCCGACGTGGTGGTGGCGGTGGACTCCGAACGCTTCAAGCCACGGTCTCGTGTTAATTGGAACTGAATCGTTCGCGTCTTCGTGTAATAAAACGAGTTCGCGGAATCCAAGATTGAATTGATGGTGTCTTCGTAAGCCCAAAAGCCTTTGTTGTAACTGTTTGCCTTCTTCAGGGACCGGCGGTTCGTCATCCGCGGAGGCGACTAATAAAACAACGTCCGCATGCGACGCGCACTGGGCGCACCACGCGGATGGGAACGGGTCACCTTTGAGTAAAACCACGTCGTGCGTTTCTTCGAGTTGATGCAACCAAAACGCGGTGGCTTCTTGCGCCAGAGCGCCGACGGCGGCTGAACCAACTTCGGCTAAATGGTCCGCGGAGTCTGCGACGCGTGCCGTGCATATGCGTCGCAAGGAGTGCATCAAAGAACTCACAAACGCGTCCAAGTGCAACGCGGCGCCAGGTGATACTGGAACAACGGCGACGAGTTTTGGTTTGTCCGCGCGCGAGCCTCTTCGCTGATGAAGAGAAGTCGAGTGCAGCGCGGCTAACGACGAGGAAGGGTGTTGCTCGACGGCGCTGTTGTTCTCTGCGTGACGATCGTACGGACTCATCTTACGTGGCGGCGTCGTTTCCATCACAGAAGAGCTTTTCACAGCACCCTCGTTCGATAATGGAGACGAACGTGCGAGTAGCAGTTGCGAATTCGAAAGTCTCGCTCCGACGGCTTTGATGAAGTGCAAAAACTTCTTCGGGTGTCGCATGGCGAGATTATCCAAGCTCGCGCCGGGCACGAAAAGTGTCTGCGAATCTCTCGCCGCTCGAGCCAGGAGGAATAACTTCTTGCTCTTATTCGTATAGAAATCGCCTCCGCTGCCGCCGGTGCTGTTTCTGTGAAGCCTTCGATGGTGTTGCTGTTGCGCGTACTCGTGGTCGATACTCTCTCGAGATCGCGCAAATCGCACATTGGTGTGCCTTTCATCTTCATCATCTTCTTCTTCATCGTCGTCGAACAGAACGCGCTCTTCCGAACACGGTTCACCAGGGCCAACATATCGCGCTGGAATTGAAAATATTGGCGACACGTGCCCTTGACGGGAAACTCCTCCCGACGCGTTGTGGTGCTCGAGCGCGCCGAGTAAGTCGCCGCTCCCGGCGGAAGAATAAGACGCGCTGTTTGCGTTCCCGCCTCCTAAGGATGAACTCGAAGCATTTTTATCGTCACTACCACCAACGTCATTTGCTGGCTCATCGCGTTGCTTTAAGGCAGAGATATTACCGCCTCCATCGTACGATGACGATCGGAGCGACGTCCACCTCGGAGAAAATACGCCCGCAAACGCGCCTTTCGTATACGTCGCCGCTTCGACTCGACACACCCCTGTGGCTACAATCATCACGCCATTTGAAGCGATATCATCCAATCGTCGAATGCGTTCCCCGACGTGTACGTAATTCCATTCGCACCCGCAATACCGCAAAGCATCACCAGCGAGCGAACGTCGAGCGCGTTTGGCTAAATCAGCGGAAATCTTTGTAAAAACGCTCGAAAATTTCTTCCGCGGGGGCTTTACTACCGCCGTCTTCTGTTCTTCTTCAACGCCTTCTTCGCCATTGTTTTCGCCTTCAATAACAGCAGCAGCAGTAGTGGTAGCGTCTTCATCGCTGGCGGAGGTGATGGAAACGACATCGATTTCGTCGCGATATCGAGCCAACTTGTGAAATTCACTCGACACTAACGTCGCAACCACAGCACCGGAACTTCCCGCTCGAAGCTCAATCGACGACCGAGTGTTCGCTAAAAGCGCAAACGGTTGCACGACGTCGCCTGGATGTGCGCGCCAGGACACGTCCGAATTGTTTTTATTCTTTACGTCGTTGCTCTTTACGAAGGTCGCTTCGAGAACGCCACATTCGATGAAATGCGCCGCGCCTTGGGAACCGAGAGCACAAACGAGTTGACCGGGAGCGTAATATCTGCATTCCATGGTTGCTTCGTAAACCGACGATTCTTTTTCTCGGGTATCTTTTCCTTCGTCGTTATTTTCTGTTTTCCCCACTCCATCCTCCTCTTCGGTTTGCTGCTTCGCGGAGTATACCGGCGGCGCGAGTGGCTGCTGCTGCGGCGTTTCTTTTGCATCTCCATTTTTCTTGTTTACGGATGCGGGCGATTTCTTGCCACCGCTTACAACCTCTTTCGTTGCATCACTCTCGGAGGAGGAGGTAAACAGTCGCTTGACAAAACCGACGCGGTTTGCGGTCGATCCAGAACCTTGCTGCTGCATAAGTATACTTTCATCAGGGGACGTTGTTTTCTTCTCTTTCTTTGGGAGTAAAGGCGTAAAGACGCGTTCCATCGAGATGGAGGATGACCCGTTCCTCTCCGCGAGCTCTTCCAGACACTTTGCGATTGCACTCCGGTCGACTTTTTGCGCTTTGTTGAGACCTAAAACACGCTCTAAACCGCGTTTGACTCGATCGCCTCCGACGGTAGGAAACTCACCATCCTCATCACTATATTTAGAATCGGCTTCGTCCACCCACAGCGGTTTCGTCGCCGTTTCCGAGGAGAGGTATTGACACACGCACCGCGCGGCGTTGACTAACCGCGAGGCTAAAGCGTGCGCGCCAACCGTTTGGTTCATGACGTCGTGGAACACATTCAAAGGAACAACGACAAACGTGGCGTCGTCGGAAGCCGCTACGGCTCTCAGCCTGCTTTTGTTATGTCTACTACTACTGCTAGTACTACTACTATTGCGAGTGTCGCCTTCTGCGGTGGCGGCTGCGGAGGATTTTGATGATGGCGATGATGACGACGCCGTCGCTTCGCCGGTACCTACGAGTAGCGCCGGCGGCGAGAAATCCAACACATCCACGAGCGACCCAACGCACGCGCCAACTCTCGTTACCATCGTTGTCGCGTTCACATCAATTCTCTCTTCCACGTGGTCTTTTCCTTCGTCCCCATCGTCGCTCGTAACTAAAACCATCGATTCAATCGCAAACGCGCCTCGACACAAAATCGCAATCTCCTCGCCTCGTTTCGTAAAACCGCTCTCGTCACTCACATCCTCCCCTCTCTCAAACGCGCTCTTCGTCCTCGACGCGTCCAAAATTTCCACGATTTGCGCATCCGACAACGCGTCGCACAGCGAGCACTGTCTCAACGCGATCGCCTCTTCCGTCGACAACTTCTCTTGCATCTTCTTCTCCTCCTCTTCCAACTCTTCCTCCTCGAGCAACAACGCTCTCAACCGTCTCTCCTCCTCTTCTTCTTCCTCCTCCTCTTCCTCCTCGTGGTTCCCGTTGGGGTTCATCTCGTCGTGCAAGTTCATCAAACCGTCCCCGCGAATGCTTTTCAGTTCATCTCTCCGTTTCTTTCGTTCAATCAAAGCGTTCTTCAAGAACATTTTCGTCCTCGCTCGCTTCTCGTTCGACGAACCGGGATCGCCAACCCCTATTCCTCCTTCTCCTCCACCGCCGCCTCCAGACGACGCCGACTTACTCGACGTCAACATCGAAGGCAATCCGTTAATAATTTTCTTCGAAGAATGCGCCAAAACCTTCTCCCTCCACGCTTTCCATTTCAACGCCGCTTGCCGTAACCTTCTCGGATGGTGCGGTAAATCGAACAAGCGCAACGCGTTCTTTTGAAACGTTTTCAACGTCGAATCGTCCATCAAAAACGCGTCGATTTCTTTCTTCTCTTTCGACGAGCGCCTTCCAAGATAGTGGGTTTTATAATACCGCCCTTTTTTCATCCACGCGGGTATCCTTTTCAGCGCTCTCCGTTTGGCGAATCGAAGGAGGAGGATGGTTTTGTCCACCAGAAACGCTCTTTAAATGCGTGTACACGTTGCGTGGTATTTTCATCGCCGTTTGGCGAGAGGAAAGTGAGATAAAAGAAGGAATACGTAGGTCAGTTTATGGGGAACGCTTTCCTTGTCTCCTTCGTCGAAGTTTCGCCTCGAGAAAGCAGGTAATCATCATCAAACAGCGACGCAGAGAATCACACATCGTCCGCTTTCAGAGAGAGAAAAGGAATAAACGCACCGTAAAGGGTAATACAAAAACAGCAACACCACGCCGATAAAAATGCCGTTTTCGATCCCGAACGCGGAGATGAGGACGGCGAAAAGGACGGCCAGGAAGGAGCCGTCCATTTTTTCTGTTTTTCTGTTCTCTTCGCGCGCGTATTCGCGCGTGATGTGTAGATGCGCGCTGAAGAATGAAGCAAAAGCAAGCAAGAAAAGACGTCGAAATTCTCCATTTTATCTCTATTTTATATCTTTTGCGGACGGATGCATGGCCTCAATTTAAGCAAAACGAATACTCTCTCAGGATGAGCAATAGCACTACTTTATCGTCGACTCTGAGAAACCCGCACTATCACCCACCCGCGTCGGAGAAAACGAGCAGAAATCATCATCATCATCAGACAACAACCGTTAAATCGGTTTTATGCGAAAAGCACATGCTCGTCGCGATATTCGCCTTATCCTCCAATTTCCTCGTCACCATGCTCATCGTGGTCGTGAACAAACTGTTATTCACGGAAACGAAGTTCCCAGTGATCACGTTATCCGCAGCGCACATGATCGTGTGCGTGATATTTACGACGATGTGCAGCCGATTGCAAATATTCGAGAGGAGGAAGATGGACAACAAGAGCGTGATGGCGCTGGTGGCATTTTTACAATCGTCGGCGATATGTCTCGGGCAAGCGAGTTTGAAGATGAATTCGGTGGCGTTTTTTCAACTGACGAAACAAATGCAAGTACCTTTAGTCGCGATGGTGGAGTATTTCTTTTTATCGAGGACGGTTTCGAGGGACAAGATGTGTTTGCTCGCGAGCATGGTTTTGGGGGTCTCGATCGCGTGTTTCAACGACGTTCAGTTTACGAGTTTTGGGGCTGTTATCGCGTTTGTTGGGGTGTGCGCGACGAGTGTAGAGGTGGTTTTATACTCGTGGTTGCAACAAACGCATAGGTGGGAGACGTTACAACTGTTGCATCAAACGATGCCGTTCGCCGCGAGCGGCTTAACGTTGGCGGCGGTAGAGGTGGATTTTTTACAACCAAGAGGGATGGGCGCGTATAATTTCCTCAAGAACTTTGCGAATATGTTTTACATTGGGAACAACGAGGCAGTCATAAACCCGGAACAATTTGGCGAGGTTGGACGGATGAAAGCGACAGAATTGGCGGTGGACCAATCGTTCTTTAACATGTTCGAAATGTCCTCCTACGCGTGCTTTCTGTTCTTGGTGAGTTGCGCGTTAGGTATGGGCGTCAACGTCTCGTCCTGCTTCGTCGGTGGGAAAGCGAGCGCTTTAGCGTACGCCATGTTAGGTTTGACCAAAACGATTACGGTCATCGCCATCGGAGTCTTGTATTTCGACGCGCCGCCGAGTTACCGCGTGGTTTTTGGAGGTTTATTCGCCGTCGCCGCGATTGTCGTCTACTCAGTCGTCACCTTGCGCGAGAAGCAACAGCAAATGATGAGTAACATAAATAGCAGCAGCAACAATAACGGGGCAGAGATCCCGGACGTTCTCCTGGACGAAATCGAAGTAGGTATTGAACCGGCGACGATCAGCCCAAAAGTCAGTAATTTCAACAGCCGAGGAGACGGAAGCGCAAAGAAGCACGGGTTTTAATAAAAGGACACACACACACATGTATATGTAGCAGTATTCATAGAAGAAAGAGAGAGAGAAGTAGTAGTTTGACAATAATGTGTAGTATTTATACTTTATACGAAGTGAATAACACTTTAACGTGAGAATACAAAAATGGCGCTTATTAGGTAAAATCCCTCACTTTAGTCATGTTCGCCGCTCCGTCATCGACGACGACATTCATCAAACCATCTCTTCTTCTCAATAAGACGACACCAAAAAACAGCAGCAGCAAACGAAAACATTTGTTCAGGACCAAAATCATGGCGAAAGGCTCCTCTTCCTACTTAGCCCCGGACACGTACCATTCCATGTCCCCCTCGGACGAGGAGTTAATCTTCCTCCATTGCATGCTTCGCTCGTCCAATTTGGACAAAACCATGTCGTTTTTCCAAGCGCTCGGGCTAAAAGAAACGAGACGAAAAGACTCAGAAAAAGGAAAATTCACGCTCGTGTTCATGGCGACGAGTCCAGGCGCGCCGGAAATTGAAATCACGTACAATTGGGGCGACGAGGAGGAAGTTTTTGGTACGCGCTTTTTTTCCCCTACTTGTATTTACATTAATTGATATTTTTGCAACCAAACAGCGCCGCCGTCGCGGTCGATGGGGCATCTCGCCTTTGCGACGGCGGACATTTATACGTTGTGCAAGGAATTGCAAGAGAAAGGCATTACGATTTTACGACCGCCGAGAGATGGACGAATGGCATTCGTGAAATCACCGGATGGCATTAGCGTGGAGCTTTTGCAGAAAGGCGAAGCGTTGGCGCCGGCGGAGCCGTGGCAGTCGATGGAGAATACGGGGAGTTGGTAGGTTTACAAAATGTCGTTTTTGTACACGCGTGTAATAAATAATACACATCAAAGGTAGTACCTAGGTACCTCTGCACACAAACTAACTTCTCTCTGTGCTTATTCGGACCATAAGGAAAACGCGCCGGATCTGGAGGTTGCGGACGTGTTCGAACAAAATACGCCGCCGGCGGAGATTGAGTTGAACACCCCTCTATAGCGACAGTACAATCCGCACCCCATTTCATCTTCCAACTGTTCGGCCAATTCTTCAAACCCTGAGCTCGATTCGCTCGTTCTTAATTCGTTCACTTCCATCGCCGCTCGCGTTTCGATCTCTTTATTTTCTTCGTTCCGGAACAGAGACACGGGCGGTAACCCCCCGACTTCCGTATATCGAGCGTCCAACGCAAACGATAAGGAGTTTGGATCGACCCACCCTCGGACGACCATAGTTCCCACCGCGTCGACAAAGAAGCCACTGATTTTCCCAGCTTTTGTAAATTCCAACGTTCCCTTAAACGGGACCCGTCTCTCGCTGCTGTTACTGTTGCTGTTGCTCGTATAATTACTCCTTCGCGCGCCTGTCCACGCGCCGCTCATTAAAGATACGTCCGTCCGGTTCCCATCTTTCATCGCCAACAATTCTCTGCGATGCCTCGACGCCGGCGGGCGAGATCCGAGCGGGAACCGACCTCCACTCGGCAAGCGAGGAAAGTAGCGAAACCTTTCTTTTTTCCGCTCGAAATCCTCAATCGCGGAAAGAGGTTCCAGATACACCGCTTGACACACCGCCAAGGAGATGTTATTGTTCTTCGTGAGACAATCGAAAAGCCATTCGGAAGGACACGTTTTATCGAATGTTTTCTTCAGATATCGTTTGGGAATAGCGGGAATGTACGAAATCGACGTGGTTTGCTTTCGATGATGATGATGATGATGATGATGCGCGTTCGCGTTTGAAGTACTCACGTTCGAAATGATGGACGAGTTCGCGAAGTGCTCGCTGAGGTATCGAGCGACTAAGATTCGAAACGTGGTGGCTTCTTCTTGCTCCTCGTCGAATTCGTTCGTACTGGTTGATGTTGTTGTTGGAAGAATTAACGTCGTCCGCTCTTCTTCTTCCTCTTCTTCTTCTTCTACTCCTAAAGCGTGCGTACCCTCGAAATACTCGTCACCTCCTCCGCTTCCGATTCCACCACCTCCGCAATTGTTGTTAAACTGAAACACCTTCTCCACCATCCTCCTCGCTTTCTTGAACCTGGTCAGCACCACCCCGATCAACCTCGCCGCCATCACCCTCTCGGCGAACATCTCCTCGATCTCCTCCGTCCCGTTTTGCACCGCCGTGACCGAAGTCAACTCCACGCTCGTCTCGTCCGCCGCTCGTAAAACGTCCAACGCTAACGTCAACGCTCTTTTCAACACGTCCGCGGAAACGGACTTTAGACCTTTCGAAGGGTCGTTCGAACATTGGCTAAACGCGGATACTAATATCTGCAATCTGTGCAACACGTGCATCCGAACGCCTTTCTGGGTGCACAACGCGCGTTCTCTCGTCACGTACACTCGTCTCAAATACTGCGCCGTTAAAGAAGGAATCGTCGTCTGCAAAGTAAACGCGCTTTTTCCCCATTTGTTCGTCAACGCGTGCGTCCACATCTGCGCGTCTTTTGACATCTCGAGTAAACTTTTGTTCGTTCTCGCCAGCGCGGA
>Ga0213863_10002766_pt1 | contig 12268 bp, 10 predicted proteins | sample PICome_8_FD_160128 | JGI IMG/M metagenome (GOLD analysis project Ga0213863, IMG submission 160128) | Coastal seawater microbial communities near Pivers Island, North Carolina, United States - PICO497 | ecosystem: Environmental > Aquatic > Marine > Coastal | place: USA: North Carolina... | reverse complement strand
GGCATCACGAAGGAGCTGCTCGACATTGTCGGCGGCACCGAAGCCGTGAAGTGACCGGGACACGCCCCGCTCACTGACACGCACTCACGATCACATCCAAGGCCCCGCAAACACCCCACGCCACTCAGTTCCCATGACTGCTACCCAGACCAAGGGCACGGTCGCTCAGATCTTCGGCCCCGTTGTCGACGTCCGCTTCCCCGCGGGTCAACTCCCCGAGATCTACAACGCCGTCGAGATCACCAGCGAGTCCGCAGGCATCAACATCGTCCTCGAGGTTGCCCAGCACCTCGGCAACGACGTCGCCCGCTGCATCGCCATGGCCTCGACCGACGGCTGCAGCCGCGGCATGGACGCCGTCGACACCGGCGCGCCGATCACCGTGCCGGTGGGTGAGCGCACCAAGGGCCGGATCTTCAACCTCCTCGGGACCCCGCTCGACACGGTGGCCCGCGGCGGCATGGAGTCGGGCACCGAGTGGCCGATCCACCGCGCAGCGCCCCGCTTCGACGAGCAGGAGGCGGTCTCCGAGCTCTTCGAGACGGGCATCAAGGTCGTCGACCTGCTCTGCCCGTTCGCCAAGGGTGGCAAGATCGGCCTGTTCGGCGGTGCCGGCGTCGGCAAGACCGTGCTGATTCAGGAGCTGATCCGGATCACGGCGGTCGAGAAGGGCGGCTTCAGCGTGTTCGCGGGCGTGGGGGAGCGTACCCGTGAGGGCAACGACCTCTGGCTCGAGATGAGCGAGGCCATGTACAAGCTGCCGGACGGCGGCGAGGCGGCGGTGATCGACAACGCCGTGCTCGTGTTCGGCCAGATGAACGAGCCCCCGGGCGCTCGTCTTCGGGTCGCGCTGACCGGGCTGACCATGGCGGAGTACTTCCGTGAAGAGAAGGGCCAGGACGTGCTCCTCTTCGTGGACAACATCTTCCGCTTCGTCCAGGCCGGCTCCGAGGTCTCGGCGCTCCTGGGTCGTATGCCCTCCGCGGTGGGCTACCAGCCGACCATGGCGTCCGAGATGGGCGCCCTGCAGGAGCGGATCACGACCACCAAGGACGGCTCGGTCACCTCGATGCAGGCCGTGTACGTCCCGGCGGACGACATCACCGACCCCGCGCCGGTGGCGACCTTCGCCCACCTCGACTCGACCATCATCCTCGACCGCTCGATCTCCGAGCTTGGCATCTACCCGGCGGTGGACCCCCTCAAGTCCACCTCCCGGATGCTCGACCCGCAGGTCGTCGGTGAGGAGCACTACAACACGGCGCGTCAGGTTCAGCAGACCCTGCAGCGCTACTCGGACCTCCGGGACATCATCGCGATCCTCGGCATCGAGGAGCTCTCCGACGAGGACAAGCAGGTCGTGAGCCGCGCCCGGCGGATCCAGAAGTTCCTCTCCCAGCCCTTCTTCGTCGCGGAGCAGTTCACCGGCATGCCCGGCGTGTTCGTCCCGCGTGAGGACACGGTCCGCTCGTTCCGCGAGATCCTCGACGGCAAGCACGACGAGATGCCGGAGGACGCCTTCTACATGGTGGCCGGCATCGAGGCGGCGACCACCAAGGCGAAGGAGATCGGCAGCGAGGGCTGAGCCCGTCGCTTCGCTCCCAACCACCTCTCCCAAGAGAAGCATGGCAGGCCCCATCTCACTCCGCGTTATCACGCCCGAAGCTGTCGCCCTCGACACGACGTGCTCCTCCATCAGCTTCCCGACGACCGACGGGTCGGTGGGGGTGCTGAAGGGGCACGCTCCGATGGTCGCGGCCCTCGGTGTCGGCGAACTCCTGATCCGTGGTGACGCCGCTGACAACGCGATGTTCATCGCGGGCGGGTTCGCTGAGGTTCGCGACAACGTGGTTCGCGTCGTGACCGACGTCTCCGAGCCGCCCACCGAGATCGACGTGGAGCGCGCCTCGAGGGCCGCCGAACGCGCTCGCGCGCGGCTCGAGACCAGCGAGTCGGTGGAGGGCGAGCACCTTGACGTGCTCCGCGCCCGCGCGTCGCTGTCCCGCGCGATCATGCGTCAGCAGATCGCGACCAAGTACCGCCGCTGATGTCGGGCGCCAACGAGCGGGCCGGCTGGCAGCGAACCCACACCTGCGGCGAGCTCCGGGAGGAGCACGCCGGATCGACGTCCGTCCTCAACGGCTGGGTCGCGAGCCGCCGCAACCTGGGCGGGATCTACTTCATCGACGTCCGGGATCGCTACGGCGTGACCCAGGTCGTGCTGCCCGAGGACCTCGACGCGTCGGCCAAGTTGGCGCGGGAGGACTGCATCTCGGTGACCGGGGAGGTCACCCTGCGTGAGGCGCCCAACGATCGCATGCCCACGGGTATGGTGGAGCTGCGGGCGGCGTCGGTGGAGAAGCTCTCGGCCTCGAAGACCCCGCCATTCGAGATCGAGGAGAACCTCGACACCTCGGTGGAGCTGCGGCTCAAGCACCGCTACCTCGACCTCCGGCGCCCCGACATGCAGCGGGCGCTGATGCACCGCAGCCGCTTCATCGGCGCGATGCGCGCGGCCTTCCTGGCCCGCGAGTTTGCCGAGGTGGAGACGCCGATTCTGACCAAGGCGACGCCCGAAGGCGCTCGGGACTACCTGGTCCCCAGCCGCGTCCACCCCGGCGACTTCTACGCGCTCCCCCAGAGCCCGCAGATCTTCAAGCAGATCCTGATGGTCTCGGGCATGGACCGCTACTTCCAGGTGGCGCGCTGCTTCCGCGACGAGGACCTGCGCGCGGACCGCCAGCCGGAGTTCACCCAGCTCGACATGGAGATGTCCTTTGTCGAGGAGGAGGACGTCTACGCCGCATGGGAGGGGGTCCTGGCGGACACCTTCAAGGGGTCCATGGGGGTGGAGCTGCCGACGCCGTTCCCGCGGGTGACCTGGCGAGAAGCCATGGAGCGCTTCGGGTCGGACAAGCCGGACACGCGCTTCGCCATGGAGCTCGTCGACGTGGCCGAGTGGGTCGGCGTCAGCGGCTTCGGGGTCTTCGAGAAGATGATCGCCGATGGCAAGCGCGTGATGGCGATCGCCGTCCCGGGCGGCGGTGAGGCCGTCTCCCGCGGCAACATGAAGAAGCTCGAGGAGGTCGCCAAGACCTATGGCGCCAAAGGCCTCGCGTGGTGGAAGCCCGGGGTCGAGGGCGGCGCCGGCGGCTCCATCGTGAAGTTCTGCCAGGGCGACTCGGGGGCCAAGCTCTGCGAGGTCACCGGCGCTGCTGAGGGCGACCTGGTCCTGCTGGTGGGGGACGTCGAGTCCACCACCTGGCGCTCCCTCGGCGCCCTGCGCCTGCACGTGGCCCGCGAGCTCGGGATGATTCCCGGGGTCGACGGCGCGGACGCAGGCTCCACGGGCCCCTGGAACTTCCTGTGGGTCACGGAATTCCCCATGTTCGAGCGTGACGAGGAGCCCGCGGACGGCGGCCCGCCGCGCTGGGTCTCCCTGCACCACCCCTTCACGGCGCCCGCCGACTGGGACATGCCCGGGGACCCCGGCTCCATGGGGAGCCGCGCCTACGACCTGGTCCTGAACGGATGGGAGCTCGGCTCCGGTTCCATTCGGATCCACCGCCAGGCGACCCAGGAGAAGGTCTTTGACCTGCTCGGCCTCGACGAGGCCCAGCAGCAGGCCAAGTTCGGCTTCCTGTTGGACGCGCTCTCCTACGGCCCCCCGCCCCACGGCGGCTTCGCGGTCGGTCTGGATCGGATCGTGGCCCTGACCCTGGGCATGGAGTCGATCCGCGATGTGGTCGCCTTCCCCAAGACGGCCTCCGCCACCGATTTGATGTGCGACGCCCCGAGCAGCGTCGAGCCCCATCAGATGGGGGACCTCTACATTCGTCACGACGGCCTGCCCTCAGCGGGCGGATCCGACTCTTGAGCCGCGCCCACGGGCCGGCTGAGGTGGTCGATCGAGGCAGCCCCCGGGGCGCCTCGGCGGCCCATGAACGGGCCACCGGCCCGGCCGCCCTTCGGCGGCATTTGCCCGCAGCCTGCAATCCTTGCGGGTCTTCGCGGGACTCGTCTATGGCCGGATGGCAGCATCCGGACTATCGTCTTTGAACCTTCCTGGTCGCGGCCGCTCGAGGTGAGCTGCCGGGCCCCACGCAACCCGAAGAGGAAACTACTTGGCCGTCCAGAGCTTTCGACGCAACCGCCGCATCCGCGTTCCTGAGGTCCGCTTGATCGATGAGAACGGTGACCAGGCTGGCGTCGTATCCACAAAGGACGCGCTGCAGCGCGCCCAGGAGGCGGGGCTCGACCTCGTCGAGGTCGCGCCCACGGCTCGTCCACCGGTCTGCAAGATCCTCGACTGGGGCAAGTTCAACTACGAGCAATCGAAGAAGAACAAGCGCGACAAGGGGAGCTCGAAGGGCAAGTCTGGCCTGAAGGAGCTGCGCGTGCGCCCGGCGATCTCGGAGCACGACCTGTCGTACCGACTGACGGACGGGCGCAAGTTCCTGGACGAGGGTCACAAGGTGCTCTGCGTCTGCATCTTCAAGGGGCGCCAGATGGCCCACCCCGAGCACGGCTACGACGTGATGCGTCAGGTCGCCGCCGACCTGGTCGACATCTCCAAGGTCGAGATGCCGGCGAAGATGATGGGCCGACGCATGACCATGCTCCTCAGCCCGTTGCCCCTGACCCAGCGGCGCGCCGCTGCCAAGGAGCGAGAGCAGAAGAAGCGCGACGCCGAGATCGCCCGCGAGCGCGGCGAAGACGTCCCCGAGGCCTGAGTGCTGCGGGCGCCGCCTCGGTGTCCTCTCCATCGGGCCGCAGGGCCCTGGACTGACGGCATCCTTACGGGAGTCGCCGGCGAACCGCTTCTCGTACGGCTGCTGCCCCTAACGATGTCTTGAGGTCAGCCCGCGCGCTCCTTCGCGGCCCATCGGGCGGGGTCTTCCCTGCCCCGGCGGTCGCGCCGACCGTCTGGGACCCTTGCGGATGCCGCCCCCGCCCCGTTCACTGTGAGTCTGATCCCGCGCCGCGCCTGGCCGGATCCCAACCCCCGGTCCACACGACCCCTTTCCAACAATCCCCATGCGAGCTCTCTTCACTGCGCTGATCGCCGCCTTCGCGATCTCCGCCGCCTTCGCGGCCTCGGTTTCAGTCGACTCGGTCAACAAGAAGTGCCCCATCAGCGACATGCCGGTGAAGGAGGGCGTCGTGGTCTCCACGGCCGACGGTGACATTGGGGTCTGCTGTGGCGGCTGCCAGAAGAAGGTCGCCGCTTGGGACGACTCCAAGAAGGCGAAGTTCGTGGCCAACGCCACCGCGTCGAAGTCGGACGACAGCGGCGCCAAGAAGGCCGCCAAGACCGGTGGCGACGCCAAGACCTGGTCCGAGCCCTACCTCCTCAGCACCTGCGCCGCCTCGGGCCGCCCGATCGACGTCAAGGGCACGCCCACGACGAAGGTGATCGACGGCCGTGAGCTGAAGTTCTGCTGCGGGGGCTGTGCCGCCGCCGTCGCGAAGGACCCCGCGAAGTGGCTCCCCAAGGTCGACAAGGCCATCACGGCACGTCAGATGGGGATCTACCCGACCACGACCTGCATCGTCAGCGGTGAGCCGCTGATGGAGGACGGGAAGGACACCGGTGTCTCGATGGTCATCAACAACCGCCTCTTCCGCGTCTGCTGCAAGATGTGCGCGCGCAAGGTGACGGCGGATCCGGCCAAGTACGCGGCCAAGCTGGACGCCATGGCCATGAAGGGCCAGGCCAAGGCCTATCCCCTCAAGACCTGCGTGGTCGCGAGCACCAACGCCCTCGGAGACGCTCCGAAGCAGATGATGGTGGGCGGCCGCCTCGTGCAGACCTGCTGCGGCGGTTGCGCGAAGAAGGTGGAGGCGAACCCCGCCAAGTACGTCGCCATCGTGGACGCGGCCTGGGCCAAGACCAAGGCCGTCTCGGCCGCGGACGGCGCAGTGAAGAAGGCCGGCAAGACCGACGCTGACGGCTGAGCTACTGGCTGAGCCCCCGGCTGACCCCCCCGCTGACCCCCCCGCTGGGCCTCCGGCTCAACGCACGGCCGAGCCTTTGGCCTGGCGCCACTGTGTCCTGCCGCGCGGCAGGCCCGGCGGCAGGCCCAGCACCGGCCCCGAGCCCCGCCCTCCGCAAGCCCTCGCTCCGGCTTCCAGCGCCCTGCGATGCCCCCCTCGGGGGCCCGCGGGGCGCTTTCGTGGGGGCCTGGGCCGGTGTGGGGGGCCGCTCAGGGTCCAAGGGATTCGGGGTGGTCCCCGTGCGGGCCCCTCGCTATCCTCTCCGGCTCAGAAGTTCGAGCCGTCCGTCGGCTCGGCCCCCGCGAGTGGCGAGGCACCGCCTATGACCGGGGTTTCCAGGCCGGCTCCTCATTCGAGGAGCCCCGACCGAGGACAAGTATCGTGCCGAAGATGAAATCAAAGGGAGCCGTCAAGAAGCGGTTCCGCACGACCAAGTCGGGCAAGCTCAAGTGCAGCAAGCCCAAGCGTGGTCACCAGCACGCCCCCAAGGACGCGAAGACCAAGCGCAACAAGCGCAAGGCGATCGTGGTCAGCGGGACCTGGGCGTACCTCCTGAAGCGCATGATGGGAGGTGGCTGATCCATGGTACGTGTCACCTATGGCGCCCCGCGCCACAAGAAGAAGGTCCGCTGGTTCAAGCAGGCCAAGGGCTACCGCGGCGGCCGCTCCAAGCTCTGGCGCACCGTCCGTGAGTCGGTCGTCCGCGCGTGGGCTTACAGCTACCGCGACCGTCGCCAGAAGAAGCGCCAGTTCCGCCGGCTCTGGATCGTCCGCATCAACGCGGCGACCCGCATGCGCGGAATGACTTACAGCCAGTTCATCGCTGGCATGAAGGGCGCAGGCATCGACCTCAACCGCAAGCAGCTCTCCGAGCTCGCGATCCACGATCCGGCGGCGTTCGACGCCCTGGTCGAGGAGGCCAAGGCCGTCCGCTCGTGACGACCTTGCTGCGCTGAACGCACCGGGCCGCCTCCGACGTTCCTCGTCGGTGGCGGCCCGCTGTCTAACCTCCATCTCCCACAAGCCCCGCCCTCTCCTGCCGAGCTCCCGGTGGGACTGCCGTGACAGACACCACTACCATCCTCGCCGAGACCCGAGCGCGTATCGCCGACGCTCCGGACGTGGAGGCCCTGCGCGCCATCGAGCGAGAGGTCGTCGGCAAGGACGGCGTCGTGGCCTCGCTGCTCAAGTCGATCCCCGGGCTTCCGCCCGAGGAGCGCAAGGGCGCCGGCCAGAGCGCCAACGAGCTGAAGCAGGCGGTCCTCGCCTCGATCGAGGAGCGCGAAGCGAGCCTCGGCAGCGCGGCGCTCGAGGCCGAACGACGGGCGGACGGCTTCGACGGGACGCTGCCGCCACCGCGGGTCGAGCGAGGCTCCCTGCACCCGGTGACCCAGGTCACCCGAGAGCTCGAGGACCTGTTCACGTCCATGGGCTACATGGTCCTCGACGGGCCCGAGGTCGAGCTCGACGACTACAACTTCGAGAAGCTCAACATCCCCGCCGATCACCCGGCGCGAGACACCCAGGACACCTTCTACTGCTCCAGCCCCGGCTCCAGCGCGAGCCTGCTGCTACGGACCCACACCAGCCCCGTCCAGGTGCGCGCCATGGAGCGGCTCGAGCCGCCCTTCCGCGCCATCGTCCCGGGGAAGGTCTTCAGGCAGGAGACGACGGACGCGAGCCACGAGCACACCTTCCACCAGATGGAGGGGCTGGTCATCGGTCGCAACGTCTCGGTCGGGCACCTGATCGGAGCCATGAAGACCCTGCTGCGCGGCATCTTCAAGAAGGAGATCGAGGTGCGCCTGCGCCCCGGCTACTTCCCCTTCGTCGAGCCGGGCTTTGAGCTCGACGCGCGCTGCCCCTTCTGCACCGACGGCTGCAGCGTCTGCAAGCGCACCACATGGATCGAGCTGCTGCCCTGCGGCCTCGTGCACCCGAACGTGCTCAAGGCGGGGGGCCTCGATCCCGAGGAGTGGGGCGGCTTCGCCTTCGGCCTCGGGCTCTCCCGCCTCGTGATGCTGCGCTACGGCATCGATGACGTCCGCCACCTGCTGGGCGGAGACCTCCGCTTCCTCGACCAGTTCTGATCCGGCCCCAAGAAGGAGACCTCACCGATGTTCATCTCGATGAAGTGGCTCGCCCGTCACGTGGACCTCTCGGGCATCACGCCGGAGCAGCTCGCTGACGACCTCACCCTCTCCACCTGTGAGGTGGAGGGGATCGAACGCTTCGCCCCGCACATGTCCGACGTGGTCGTCGGCCACGTCCTGGAGCGCGAGCCGCACCCCGACGCGGACAAGCTGGGGGTGGCTCGGATCGACGTGGGCGGCGAAGAGCCGCTGCAGATCGTCTGCGGGGCGCCGAACCTCGCGCCGGGTCAGCGGGTCGCCGTGGCGACCATCGGCACGGTCTTGCCGGGCGACTTCAAGATCAAGAAGAGCAAGATCCGCGGCGTCGAGTCCCGCGGGATGATCTGCTCCGTGCGGGAGCTGGACCTTGGCGACGAGCACGACGGCATCTGGGTGCTCCCGGAGACGGACGGCAGCCCGCTCACCGTCGGCGCGCCTGTCGCCGCGGCGCTCGGCATGGAGGACTGGGTGATCGAGGTGGACAACAAGTCCCTCACGCACCGGCCGGACCTCTGGGGGCACCGGGGCATCGCCCGTGAGCTTGCCGCCATCTACGAGCGGGACCTCCTGCCCCTGGACCTGGAGCTGCCCGCGCTGGGGGCCGGCGAGCCCGTGAAGGTGCGCGTCGACGATCCGGCGTGCTCGCGCTACCTGGGTCTCGCCATTGACGGCGCCGAGAACGGCGCGTCTCCGGACTGGCTGCGTGAGCTCCTCCTGGCCGTGGGGCAGCGTCCCATCGATCTGCTGGTGGACCTCTCCAACTTCGTCATGCTGGACCTCGGGCAGCCGAACCACGCCTTTGATCGGGATCAGCTGGCGGCGGACGGCATCGTCGTGCGCAAGGCCAGCGGCGGCGAGCGCATGACCACGCTCGACGGCGAGGAGCGCGAGCTGGTGGAGAGCGACCTCCTGATCACCTCCGGCGGCGTCCCCGTGGCACTCGCCGGGGTGATGGGCGGTGAGGGCTCCAAGGTGGGCGATGACACCGGCCGCTTGCTGCTTGAGTGCGCCACCTTCGATGCGACCACCGTCCGCCGGACCTCGGCGCGCCTCGCGCACCGTACCGATTCCTCCGCGCGCTTCGAGAAGACCCTGGACCCCACGCTCCCCGAGGCCGCCGCAGCGCACTTCGCGAAGCTCCTCCAGAGCCTGCAGCCGGGCGTCAGCTTCCCTTCCGCGCTCGCAGACGCGGGCGAGTGGTCGGACCCCGCGCGCTCCATCCATCTGCGCGGGGACGTGGTGCGTCGCGATCTCGGGGTCGACCTGGACGACGGCGCCATCGCGTCGATCCTCTCCCGCCTCGGGCTCACGCCGACCCCCGCCGACGGCGGCTTCGACGTGGCGATCCCGTCGGCGCGAGCGCTCAAGGACCTCACCATGGAGCGTGACCTTGTGGAGGAGGTCGGGCGGATCCACCGCTACGGCAGTGTCCCCGAGGCGCCGCTGGTGGGGGCCATCGAGCCGCCGCCCTTCGATCGGCGCCGCCAGATGGTGCGCGCCATCGAGGACCGCCTGGCGGGAGCCGCGCGCTTCCACCAGGTGCTCTCTTACTCCTTCACGCCGGACGATCTGCTGGAGCGCACGGGCTGCGCCGGCGGGGACTTTGTGCGGGCCGATAACCCGGTCGCGCCCGACATGGCGCGCATCCGGCGCGAGGTCTTGCCGTCGCTCCTGGGCCTGGTGGAGAGCGCCCGTCGCGAGCGCGACGTGGTGCGCCTGTTCGAGCTCGGGAAGGGCTACCGCCCCGAAGAGGCGGGTGAGGATGGGATGCCGCGGGAGGTGCACCAGCTCGCCATGGTGCTGGCGCTGCCGCCGACGGCGAGCGACGCCCCGTTCGACGCTGGCGCGTTCTTCCAATTGAGGGCCGCGGTGGACGACGTGATCTCCGCCGCGGGGGTCACCTCCCCCGGGTGGGCCTCGTCGGACTCCGCCCACCCTGCGGCGCACCCCGTCAAGCAGGTCGCCGGCTCCTGGTCCGAGGACCTCGAGGGCTGCGGATTTGTGGCCTCCATCGAGCCCGGCGTCGCCCGGTCTCTCGGACTCGAGGGAGAGCTCGCGAGCGACGTGGCCGTTGCGGTGCTCGACATCGACGCGCTGCTCGCTGCGCCGCCCTCGCCGCCTGCCTACAGGCCGCTGCCGAGGTTCCCGATGGTCAAGGTCGACGTGGCCTGCGTTGCGCCCTCTGAGATGCCCGCGGCGGAGCTTGGCGGCATGATCGAGAAGGCCGGGAAGGGTGCGGTACGTGACCTCCAGCTCTTCGATGTCTTCCGCGGTGAAGCGCTCGGTGAAGGGAAGAAGTCCCTGGCCTACCACGTGGTCCTGCAGTCAGAGACCAAGACGCTCACGGACAAGGACGCTCAGAAGTTCCTCGGCCGGCTTGAGCGATCCCTGGAGCAGCAGGGCGCAGCCCTGCGCAACTAGCGATGGCGGCGCTGACGGATGCGAGGCTCGGGGAGATCCCCCTCGGTCCGGACGGGTACGGCGAGGCCCTCCTGGGGGTGGGGCCCTGGGTGATCCGCATCACCGTGGACGGGGGACCCGAGACCAGTGAACCGGTGGACCTCTGCGGCGAGGACCCGGTGGGCCTCCTCGGTCGGGCCGCTCGCTGGGCGGCGGCTCCGGGCCATGAGACCGTGGACCTCTTCCTGGACCATCACCTCTCGGAGTTCGCTCCGGACGAGCTCGAGGCCATCGCGGGCGAGCGCGCCCCTGAAGGAGTAGAGGGGCTGCGGGCGGTGCTCCAGCCCATCGCCGCCCACTTCGCCACGGACGCGAGCGGAGGGCGTCAGCTGGCCGTGGACGTGGGGTTCGGGCCGGACATCACGGAGGTGGTCCTCGTGGTCGAGGTGGACCCTGAGGGCCAGCCGCTGTCGGTCGACGCGGAGAGCTGAGGTCCAGCACCGCCTGGTGCGCTACGGTGTCGGGCGCGCACCGCGCTCCCCTCCATGCTGCACACCATCGACTGGGCGATCCTCGCCACCTTCCTCGTCCTCTCCGTCGGTGTCGGCGTGGCGGTTTCCCGACGGGCCGGCTCGAGCTCCTCGGAGTTCTTCCTCTCGGGACGTTCCATGCCCTGGTGGCTCCTGGGGATCTCGATGGTCGCCACGACCTTCGCCGCCGATACACCGCTGCTGGTGACCCAGATCGTGCGCGAGAGGGGCGTGGCGGGGAACTGGGTCTGGTGGGCATTCCTCCTGTCGGGGATGGTCACGGTCTTCATCTACGCGCGGCTCTGGGTCCGCGCTGGGGTGCGGACGGACGTGGAGTTCTACGAGCTGCGCTACTCGGGCCGCCCCGCGGCGTTCCTGCGCGGGTTCCGCTCGATCTACCTCGGGGTGATCTTCAACTCCATCGGGATGGGCATCGTCACCCTGGCGCTGACCAAGATCTGCTCGGTGATGTTCGGCATCCCGGCCTGGCAGACGGTGCTCGTGGCCGGCGCGGTGACCATGCTGATCGCGTCCCTCGGCGGGCTCCGAGGCGTCCTGATCACCGACCTCTTCCAGTTCTTCCTCGCCATCGGGGGGGCGATCGCCGCGGCGGTGGTGTGTCTGGACCTCCCGGAGGTCGGCGGGCTCTCTGGGCTCCTCGCGCACCCCAACGTTGAGGGGAAGCTCGAGTTCCTCCCCGACTTCTCGAACCCCGACGTCTGGGTGCCGCTGTTCTTCATCCCGCTGGCGATCCAGTGGTGGAGCAGCTGGTACCCGGGCGCGGAGCCCGGCGGCGGCGGCTATATCGCACAGCGCATGCTCGCCGCCCGCAGCGAGGGGCACGCGGTGGGGGCGACGCTCTTCTTCAATGTCGCGCACTACGCGCTGCGGCCGTGGCCCTGGATCATCGTCGGCCTGACGTCCCTCGTCGTGTTCCCTGACCTCGCCTCCATCGAGGCGGCTTTCCCCGCAGCGGAGCCAGGAGAGGATCTCGGCTACCCCGCGATGTTGACGCTGCTCCCCGCCGGGCTCCTCGGGCTCGTGCTCACCTCCTTGGTGGCGGCCTACATCTCCACCATGTCGACGCTGCTCAACCTCGGAGCGTCCTACGTGGTCTTCGATTACTACCAGCGGTTCGTGAACCCCGAGGCGGACGAGGGGACGCTGGTGCGCTACGGGCGCATCGTCACCGTCACGCTGCTGGTCCTC
>Ga0213863_10002764_pt1 | contig 12271 bp, 11 predicted proteins | sample PICome_8_FD_160128 | JGI IMG/M metagenome (GOLD analysis project Ga0213863, IMG submission 160128) | Coastal seawater microbial communities near Pivers Island, North Carolina, United States - PICO497 | ecosystem: Environmental > Aquatic > Marine > Coastal | place: USA: North Carolina... | reverse complement strand
CTGGTCGTTGCTGAAACCTTTCGCGGCTGCCTGACGGCATTCGATATTGCATCAAATGCTGAACTGATTAATCGAAGAATCTGGGCTCAACTACCTGAAGGTGCGGTTCCCGACGGTATTTGTGTCGATGCCGAGGGTGCTATTTGGGTAGCGTCACCCACTACGGGTTCGGTTCTCAGGCTGGGTGAAGGAGGCTTAGTTTTGGACAGCATAGAGACGGGGCGCCAAGCTATTGCTTGTGCCCTCGGAGGGCCGCAGGGGGATACCCTTTTTATCAGTTCAGCAGTGGCCACTGAGCGCCAGGCCTGTCGTGAGGCTAGAACGGCCCGTATTGATGCCTATCGGGTGAGCGTTCCTGCGCCTCAATGAGGGTTAACCTTTATTTGTGCCCAACGTTGCAACTGAACCTGCTAGGCACGCTTCACGAATACCCCGCTTATCAATTTTTTCAGTAGCACCTCTTGGAAGCGGTTGGGGATAGTGCCAGATTTTTTCCGGAATTTTAAAGCGGGCCAGAGTCTGCTCCAGTGTCGTCTGTATTTGCGGCAAGCTTAGAGATTCAACGCTGTAGACGGCAGCGCCAACCGCCTCTCCCAGTCGTTCATGAGGTATTGAAAAGACACTGGCCTCCAAGACGCCATCAACCTGATGTAATGCGCCTTCCACTTCTGGACAGGCGATGTTTTCACCGCCGCGAATGATCATATCTTTCTTGCGACCAACGATATAAACCAGACCATCATTGTCCTGATAGGCCAGATCTCCTGTAAACATCCAGCCTTCACGCAGCGCATCTTGGGTTTGCTCGGGCTTATTGAGGTAGCCGCGCATATTGGCAGCACTTTTTAGGGCCAGTTCTCCCACAGCACCGGTTTCGGCATTTGAGCCATCCTCTGCGACAATCTTGAGCGCTTGCACCGGAGGTATAAGTAGGCCCGCTGCACCGGGATGGTCTATGTAATCTTTTCCTGACAAGCGCAGGCCCAGGCCATTGGTCTCGGTCATGCCAAAGCCCGTTGCTGGAGAGGCCTGCTTAAACTGCTTTGCAATTTTTCCTACCTGGCTTGGTGGGCGCTTGGCACCGCCGGCATCGATAGAATTGAGTGAAGACAAACGGGCCCCCGTCGCGGCGGCCGCCTCAAGAATGTCAGCGGACATGGTAGGCACTCCCCAAAATCGGGTAATTTGCTCTGACTCAATTAAGTCAACCGCAAGCGCTGGATCCCATCGTGGCATGAGCACCACCTTGCCGCCCGCAGCTAAGGTCAGTAGAAAACAACTGTTGGTGCCCGAGATATGGAAGAAAGGGACCGTGACCAAGTTCGACTGGCCTAGGGGTTGCCCGGCATTGTCGCTAGGCGCAGGGATGGGGTGACCCATAGTTTCATAGGTGGGAAGGATCATAAGCCAAGACCATATCGCCGTGATCACACTGCGGTGGGTGAGGATGACCCCTTTTGGGTGTCCAGTAGATCCTGAGGTGTACATAATCGAAAAATCATCGTCGGGATCAGAAACGTTAGGGTGAGAAGCGGCATCGGGGTATTGGGCCATTAGCGTATCGAAGTCATGAGGCACCGAGTTTTCGGGCCGCACGCGAATCACTGTAATTCCCAGTTTGGGCGCGGTATCTTGCAGTCGCTCAGCTCGCGCATCGTCTACTACGGCCAATCGTGCTCCCGAGTCTTCAAATCCGTAAGTCAGTTCACTCGCTGTCCACCAGGCATTCATATGAACCGCCACCGCACCTAGTGAAGCGGCTGCTAGCAGGGTGATGACATACTCAGGATAATTCCGCATAGCGATGGCAATACGGTCGCCCTTGCTAACACCAAAGTCTTTATGGAGCACTTGGGCGAAACGCGATACCCGTGTAGCAAACTCTCCGTAGCTCAATCGCTCTGCCTCAAAGATCAATAACTCTCGGTCGGAAAATTCTTTTGTGCTTTGTTGCAATAACTCAGTGAGGCATTTTGGAGCATTGGCGAACACCGGTAGGGATAAGCCATTGACCAACGCTTCGGTCACCGCAAAAGGCGAGTTCTCTTGAGTTAAAAGGTCTACGGCTTCTTCCAAAGTGGATGATGTCATGCTGGTTGCTCACCTTGTTGTGTTGGCACTATGAGGCGGGACAGATTGCTGCCATAAACTATACGCACTTGAGTTGATCGGCACACGAGGTTCTGGGTGAGTCATAGTGTATACAGCCGCCGTTAAAACTGAATCACTGGCCCTATTTTTAAGCGCTTAAGCTTGCAGTGTTTGCTATGAGCCCACACTCAAAGGGGTTGCCGGTCATGTCCGAGTAGGATGTCCCGCAAAAATAGTGTTAGCGAGAAAAGGTGCCATCGGCCGGGCGTCTAGAGCAGGGCCAGTACGCCGAGGCGCCCGTTTATAAGGCGCAAAGCCCTTAAGTTATCGCCGAGAAAAGTAAGGCCAAAATTGGGTGCAGGGAGTGAGGGTTCCTGAATGTCGTGGTGCCTTGGAGATGTCCCGGCCCAAAACCACTGCTGCTTCATCGTCTTTGTTCAAGGCGTTAAAGTCGGTAGTTAGAGCCTTCCTCATCAAGTATCAATTTGATATCTCTGAAATAGCAATCTGCCGAGTCTGGGTAAGCCGCTAGCTCCTCAGCGGTTTTTCTGGCGATATCGTCATCAAGAATTCGCAGTGGCTGCCCGGTCTGCAGGGCGCTGATATAAGTTTGTGCTGCGCGCTCAAAGTAGTAGAGCTGAAAAAAGGTATCGGCAACGGTTTGGCCCAATGCCAGAACGCCATGATTGCCCATCACCATAATGCGGGTTTTGGGGTTGGTCAGCAGACCTGCGCAGCGAATGCCCTCTGCTTCAAACGCTAAGCCGCCATAGTCGGCGTCAACGATATGACGTTCAAAGAACATTGCGCTATTTTGATCGATAGGAGGCAGTGTGCTGTCAGTCAGTGTTGCAAGCACGGTCGCCGCTTTGGAGTGTACATGCATCAGGCATCGCGCATGAGGGCATAGCCTGTGAATCGATCCATGCAAACCCCAAGCGGTGGGGTCAGGTGCCTCAGGACCCTCCATCACCGAAGGGTCATTGGCATCAAGTAGTATGAGATCTGAGGCTTTGATGCGGCCGAAATGAACTTGATTGGGATTCATCAGAAACTGAGTCCCCGTGTCATTTACCGCGAGACTAAAATGATTGGCGACGGCCTCATTCATATTAAGCCGCTCTGCCCAACGAAATGCAGCAGCCATATCAAGCCGCTGCCTCCCAAGATCGCGATCTGCGTTCAACACTTCGACGTTACTTTGCATTTTTCATTCCCTCGCTTTGCCGGGCCTTAGGTGTTTGCCCAGCTATCAACTCTTAGGTGATTTATAGTGTTAGTTGGTTGCCTTGTCTACCTTAATAAGACGGCAGTTAGCGGGGGCGTACAGTGGATGCCGAGGGTGGCCTCTTCCCGTCTTACCGAGGCAGTAAAGTTCTGGAATTGTTGTCAGGACGTACTGATTTCTAGCCCGTAAATCGCCACCGTTACCCCAAGCGGCGACTACGGGTTTGGTGCCCTGACACAGTTTTTTAATCCAGTAATTATTTCGTGGGCCCACGGGATCAGTCACTGAAAGTAATGCCTTGGGGTATCGACTGCGCCATGCAAAAAGATTGATAACCGTTACCGCTGAGAACCCCCACTCGTGACTAAACCCCATGATTCTGCGTAGGGTAGGGTCATCGGTATTGGCATCTGCAGTAGACGGGTTTAGGCCAATGAAAGTCACTTCAGGGCCATCATCCCAACGGCGTTTTAGCCAGTATCGATAGCGCTTGCAGCGTGATAGTCCTGCGCTTGATTTCACAGCCTGAAAATCCTGATAATCCGGCACTTTCAAAGGGTATATCAAACGCCGTTGTGTGGATATATTTGGGCTGAATCAGTACCGTTATGCCCGACGTTTAAAATTAATAGAGGGCGCTAATGAAGCAGATCATTGACAATTTTTATACCGCAATAAAGTCGGGTAACAACGAACAGTTGTGGTCGCTGGTCCACGATGACTTCACCCTTGTTTGTCCAACGCGAGACCATACTCTGTCGGGAGTCTATAAAGGGAAATCTCGTTTCTTCGAGGAGGTGCTACCCTGCGTCTTTGGCTGCGTTGATCCCGATAAAATCGTATTTTGCCATGAGCACCGAATACTGTGTGCCAACGACGATACCGTCGTAGCGTTGGCGATGAATGAGGGCCGCGCACGCTCGGGTGAGCTTTATAATCAGGCTTACCTTCACGTTTTTAAGTGTTTGGGTGGGCAGGTCTTAACCTTAATCGAGGGTTTTGACACGGCGCTCGCTAATCGGGCGCTTTGGGGGGACACCGCGGCATTACCCTCCGACCAAGAGTTCACACTAGCAACCCTCGATGCCTTGGGGTTTGATGAGCCTTAATTTGACCATCTTATAAAACTTCATATCCACGGCTTTATTTTCTTGAGTTCGGTGTGTAGTGTGCTCATGGGGGAATATAAAAAGAAGATGTGCAGTGAAAGCGACTGATACCAAAGATCCCGAATATTTTCACAAGGTGGTGGACTGCCAATACGCGTGTCCGGCCCATACACCAGTGCCCGAGTATATTCGTCTAATTGCCGCGGGTCGTTACACCGACGCCTACATGGTGAACTGGGAATCCAATGTGTTTCCCGGAATCCTTGGGCGTACTTGCGATCGGCCCTGTGAGCCTGCCTGCCGCCGCGGCCGAATCGAAGAAGAGGCCGTGGCGATTTGTCGTCTGAAGCGCGTTGCTGCAGACAACAAAGACGATGTTAAACACCTGCTACCGACCGTGCCGGCAGAGGGCAACGGCAAGCGCGTGGCACTCATTGGAGCGGGACCAGCCTCCCTCACTGTGGCTAGAGACCTCGCACCCTTGGGTTACCAGATCGATCTTTACGATGATCAGCCCGTTGGTGGTGGCTTTATGCGCAGCCAGATACCGGCTTTCCGATTGCCCCCTGAGGTTTTGAATGAAGAGGTTGATTTTATTCTGGACATGGGTATTCGCCAGCATTTTCAAAGCTATGTATCAAGCCTAAAGTCGGTTTTACAGCAAGGCTATAACGCAGTCTTTATCGGTACCGGTGCCCCGCGAGGTAGTGACCTTGATATTCCGGGCCGCGCAGAATGCGACGCGTCGATTCATGTGGGTATTGATTGGCTGGCATCAGTGGCTTTTGATCATATTGAGAAAATTGGCAAGCGTGTGTTGGTTCTGGGAGGCGGTAATACCGCTATGGACTGCTGTCGCACCGCCAGGCGAGTTGGGGGAGAGGACGTCAAAGTCGTTGTGCGTTCAGAGTTTTCCAGAATGAAAGCGTCGGCTTGGGAAATAGAGGACGCCGCCGCTGAAGACATACCGATTATCAATAATCATGTGCCAAAAGAGTTTGTTCATGAGGATGGTGTTCTCAAGGGTATGCGCTTTACCGTGGTCGATGTGGTTTACGACGCCGATGGCAATCGCGAATTGATACCCACGGGAGAAGAGGTATTTTTTGAGGCTGACGACGTTATTATTGCTATCGGTCAAGATAATGCCTTTCCCTGGATCGAACGTAATATCGGCATTGAATTTGGAAAATGGGACATGCCTTTGGTCGATAAGACCACGTTTCAAAGTACTTTGAAAAAAGTGTTTTTCGGGGGCGATGCGGCGTTTGGTCCAGAGAATATTATTACAGCCGTTGCCCACGGTCATCAGGCTGCAATTTCCATTGACCTGTTTTTAAAGGGGGAGCGGGTTGAGAACCGCTTGGCGCCGGGGGTAACCTTGGTGAGCCAGAAAATGGGCGTACACGAATGGAGTTATGACAGCGAAGTCTCAAACGACGATCGCTATCCGGTGCCTCACGTCAGCAAGGAAAAGGCCCTCAGAGACCGTAAACTTGAAGTTGAGTTGGGTTTCGATATTGAGGTTGCCTATCAGGAGGCAGAGCGCTGCTTAAACTGCGACGTGCAGACGGTATTTACAACCTCTAAGTGCATCGAGTGTGATGCTTGTGTCGATATTTGTCCGACCGACTGTATTAACTTCATAACTAATGATGCTGAACCTGCGCTGCGCCAGTCATTGCGCCGTCCTGCGAAACGTCAGGACCAGGATTTATACGTTTCGAAAACATTGCCTCAAACAAAGCGGGTCATGGTGAAGGACGAAGATGTTTGTCTTCACTGTGGGCTATGTGCCGAACGATGTCCCACGGGCGCGTGGGATATGCAGCGATTCTTTTATAGCGTTACCAAGGCTGGAAGCTCATGCAAGCAAAGCAGTCCGTCAATGACTTCGTCATAAAATTTGCCAACGTCAATGGCACGGGTTCCGCCAGTGCCAACAGCATGTTTGCCAAAGCGATTTTCCGGATGGGTATTCCGGTCAGTCCCCGAAATATTTTCCCTTCGAATATTCAGGGAATGCCCACTTGGTATGAAGTGCGGGTCAGTCAGGATGGCTATCTAGGCCGACGCGGCGGCATCGACATTATGGTTTGTGTGAACCCGCAAAGCATAAAGCGTGATGTGGCTGAGGTAGAGTCGGGAGGTTATTTTATTTATGACTCGACCAAACCGCTCGATTTACGCCTCATAAGGGAAGACGTTAACTACTTCGGTATTCCCTTTACCGACATTTGCCTGCGCGAATACACCGATGCGCGACAGCGCCTGTTATTTAAAAACGTGATTTACGTAGGTGCACTGTCTGCGTTACTCAACATCGATTTTAACGTGCTAAAAGATCTCGTTGCCGATCAATTTAAAGGCAAGGAAAAGTTAATAACGCCTAATATCTATGCCTTGGAGCTAGGCTATCAATATGCCGTCACACACTTTGAATGCCCCATTGGTATTCATTTGGAGCGGGGGCATAAGCTTGCCAAGCACATTGAAGACTTTGACAACATACTAATGGACGGTAACACCGCGGCCGCTTTAGGCGCGGTCTATGCTGGTGCCACGGTGGCAGCCTGGTATCCCATAACACCATCAACTTCAGTGGTAGATGCTTTTGATAAATACTGTCGTCGCCTACGAATAGACCCCGGTACAGGCAAGAAAAATTACGCCATTATTCAGGCCGAAGACGAGTTGTCTGCTTTGGGTATGGTCATTGGCGCCAATTGGAACGGTGCCAGAGCTTTCACCGCGACCAGTGGCCCGGGGGTCTCGCTGATGAGTGAATTTCTCGGGCTAGCGTATTTTGCCGAAGTCCCTACGGTGCTGATCGATGTTCAGCGCGCCGGTCCATCGACCGGGATGCCAACACGCACCCAGCAATCGGATGTGTTGATGGCAGCTTACGCTTCCCATGGCGACACCAAACATGTGCTCTTATTTCCGGCAACCCCTGCGGAATGCTTTAGCATGACGGTTGAGGCCTTTGATTTGGCAGAGCGGTTACAGACTCCCATTATTATTATGAGTGATCTGGATCTGGGTATGAATGAGTGGATGTCGCCGCCGTTAGAGTTTGATGGCGACTTTAAATACGACCGGGGTAAAGTTCTCAGTGCTGCGGATCTCGATGGTATGGAAGAGCGGTTCGGTCGTTACAAAGATGTCGACGGAGACGGTATTACCTATAGAACATATCCCGGGGTGCATCCCGATAAGGGCGCCTACTTCACCCGGGGAACCTCGCGTGATGAATACGCGGCTTACACCGAAGACGGCGATGAGTATGTGCGCAATATGGACCGGCTGTTAAGAAAGTTTGAGACAGCCAAAAGTTTGGTGCCTGAGCCTAAAATTAAACAGTCAGAAATGGAAACGCGTTACGGCGCCGTGTTTTTCGGTACCACGGCATCACCGGCTTATGAAGCTATAGAGATTCTTGAGAAAGAGGGCATTGATCTCGACACGCTGCGTATACGATCTTTTCCTTTTAACCATGAAGTCGAGCAGTTTATCCGTGAGCATGATCGTATTTTTGTTATCGAGCAAAATCGTGATGGTCAGATGCGACGTTTACTGCTTAATGAAACCAGCGTGCCCGCCAAAGAAAAACTCATTCCCATTCTTGAATACAATGGGTTGCCCGTAACGGCGCGGAAGATCGCCGGCATGATTCGAAACTATGTGACCCACGGAAATGTCACACCGCTGACTCGACGCAGTGCTACTGAGGAGATAAGTGCATGACATTTGTAAAACCCGCCTTTAGACATCCCGATGCGCCGCTTAATGAGTTGGGTCGCTCCAGACAAGATTATGAGGGCGGTTTATCAACACTTTGCGCAGGATGTGGTCACGATTCGGTAAGTGCTGCAATCATTGACGCGTGTTTTGAGCTCAACATAGAGCCCCATAAGGTGGCTAAGTTATCGGGCATTGGTTGCTCATCGAAAACCCCTGCTTACTTTTTGTCGGGCTCGCATAGCTTTAACAGTGTCCATGGGCGTATGCCATCCGTGGCGACCGGGGCCAACCTTGCTAATCGCGACCTCATCTATATTGGTATATCGGGAGACGGGGATACCGCTTCAATTGGTCTGGGACAGTTTGCGCATGTCGTGCGGCGAAATCTTAATATGACCTATATCGTGGAAAATAATGGTTGCTACGGTCTGACAAAAGGTCAGGATTCAGCGACCATGGATACGGGATCACCCAATAAGAAAGGCGATATCAACATGTATTCGCCTATTGACCTGGCCCGCCTTGCTATAGAGATCGGTGCGACTTTCGTCGGTCGTAGTTTTTCCGGAGATAAACAGCAGCTCATCCCATTGATTAAGGCAGCTATTAGTCACCGCGGCTTCGCACTACTTGATGTCGTTTCGCCCTGTGTCACCTTTAATAATCATAGTGAGTCGACCAAAAGCTATGAGTATATGCGCGGTGCCAATACCGATATGCCGGTCGATTTTGTGCCTATGCGGCAGGAAATTACCGCAACCTATGACTCTGGAGCGACCTGCGAGGTCTGTATGCATGACGGATCGGTAGTGCGCCTGTATAAGCAGGACAATGACTACGATATTGAAGACCGACAGTCGGCTTTAGAGGCTACTAACCACTATGCCAAAGAGGGTAAAATTCTTACGGGATTACTGTATATCCAAAGGGATAGTGAGGAATTGCATGACGTTCTCGACACCGCTAGGCGCCCTCTTAACTCGATGACCGAGCAGCAGTTGTGCCCGGGCCCAAGGTTCTTGGACTCAATTAACGCGGGCTTACGCTGAGCTGTAAGGTTTAAAACGATGTTCCCCACACCAGTAAAAAAGCGCATCAGCGACGTGCTCGCGTGGTCGGGCTTTTGCGCAATTGTTGGCTGTCTTCTATCTTTTGTCATGCCTCTGCTCGATGTCTCGGGTGTTATTACCCAACTGCTCGATACTTATGACGAGGTGAGTAACTGCGGCTCACAGCGTTGTGAAGCTAACTTGAGTATCGAAGGGCTGCCTGAGCGCCAGGGGTTGTTGGGCGAGTTGCAGGGTCTTCTGGCTGCATGGCGCTATGAAGCGTTTCTTATCTGGTTGGGAATTGGTTTTTTCCAGAGTTTCTTTATACGGTCATTTCGACTGTTGCCCTGGCGGCCCGTTATTGTCCGAGTTGTGACTCGAGTTCCACTGGAAGATCTTGACTGAAGCCTGTGTAGGCTCATGCTGATTTGTACAAGGCCCCCCTGGGTAGCCTCGGTTGCTAGCATTGGGCTTCCGAGAAAGTTCTCGTCTCTCAAACCAAATTTCAAGGCCGTCATAATGGTCATTAAGCCGGCGGGCTCGATGTTGCCAAAACTCTGGCGAGGTTGATAGACCGCTCACAGGTTACGGCTATGACGTTCCTTGAATAGGCTTGGACCGATGCTTCATCCGCATGAGATCGGAGTGGGGCACGTACAGGAGGTCTGCCACTTTCCGAATCAAATGTTCTTCGTATTTATCGAGGTGGTCATCGCTAAAAGCCACTTGCCACATCAGGCCAATTAATTCGCTCCTTTCTTCAGGGTCACAAGTGTTAACGATGACTCGGGTAAATTCGTGAAGTGATACGGCATCACTCGAGCGCTCAGCAGCCAGACTTTCTAGGGCCGCTAAAGGTTCATCCTCGAGATCAAAGGTATTGCGCAGAAGTTCTAGGAGCGCCGCCCGTTCATCGGTACTGAAGTCGGCATCGGCCTTTGCCACCTCAATGAGTAGGGCGGCCGAAGCGAGCCGCCGTGCGTCATTGTTTGTGTCTTCGGGCTCCGCTTGGCTCGCCGAAAATAGTTCTATAATCCTACCGATCATGGGTGTGCCCTACGACTAGCTATCGGCCAGTGCCTGTTCCTCTGGCGTCATTTCTGCCGGTATAGCCTCAAAAAGTGGCGTCGAGAGGTAGCGTTCACCGGTATCGGGTAGCATAACCAGCATCACTGATCCGGCTTCGGCTTCTGCGGCAACTTCCATCGCCGTCGCTAGGGTGGAGCCACCAGAGACACCGGTGAGTATGCCCTCTTCTGTCGCCAGCTTTTTAGCCCAAATCATGCCATCTTCAGCATCAACCGGGCGAATTTCATCGAAGCCATTGTGGTCGATACTCTCTTGGAGTACCAAAGGAATGAAGTCAGGTGTCCACCCTTGAATGAGGTGAGGAGACCATGCGGGGTGACTGCCATCGGGAGATCCGTCGTCATTGCGAGCCTGAGCCTCTCCTGATCCTATGAGGGCCGCAGTATGGGGTTCGGAAAGGATAATTTTGCACTCAGGGCGAGCTTTACGAAGCACCCGTGCGACACCCGAGACGGTACCCCCAGTCCCATAGCCGGAGACCCAGTAGTCAAGTCGTGAGTCGGCAAAATCCGCCACGATTTCAGGGCCGGTTGTCGCTTCATGAACATCGGCATTGGCGTTCGATTCAAACTGGGCCGCAAAGAACCAGCCATTGTCGGCTGCAAGCTGGCGCGCTTTGCGGTACATACCAATGCCTTTTTCCGCTTTGGGTGTGAGAACAACTTTGGCACCCAGAAACCGCATAAGCCGACGGCGCTCAATGGAAAAGCTGTCTGCCATAGTGATGACCAGAGGGTAACCTCGCGCGGCACAAACCATCGCCAGTCCGATGCCGGTATTCCCCGAGGTGGCCTCGACAACGGTTTGCCCCGGCTTGAGTTGTCCGCTGCGCTCGGCCGATTCAATAATGTTTAGCGCTAGTCGATCTTTTACCGAGCCGAGTGGATTAAAAGACTCCACTTTCACATAAATTTCGACGTGATCTGGCGCGATGCGATTGAGTTTTACGCAGGGTGTATCGCCGACTGTTCGGGTGATGTCACCGTAACGTTGTCCTCGACCGTGAGTTTGATAAATGTCAGACACGATATGTCTCCATAGACTGTAGGCTTACAGTGTCGCTTGAGGAGCTCTGTTCGTCCAGTGGCTTGCGTGCACTTTTAGGTCAACCTGTTCAGCATTCCTGTATAGCGCTGAGAACAAGATGAGCTAGGTGGACTCGACGCTCAGTCTCTCAATTATGACCGAGCGCAGCGTGCCAAAGAATGTTGGTGTTAGAGCAGTGCAAGAGCCATTTGCAGCAACATCACAACTGAGCCAATCCAGACTGCAGAGCGGATTATAGGCGTTCCCAGCACATAAAGAACGAGGTAAATGCCCCGCAGAGAAAGCCAATAGAGGGCAAGGCTGCCGGTATCGATGCCTTCGATTTTAAGTAGCAAGGCAATAGCTAAGAAAGCAGGCAATGATTCCATGTAGTTGGCGGCTGCGCGCTTGGCGCGCAGCGTTAAAACCGAGAGTTCTACCACGTCGTCACGGGCACCTAGCAGCCATTTTGCGTGAGCTAGGCTGAACACCATGGGAACCAGCCAGACATGAACGAGCAGCAGTGCCAAAGCAAAGATAATCTCGATATTAAGCATAATAAAAATCCCTGTTATTGTTTTGTTCGTTAGGTTAAACCTAACAGTTAACCGTCAATTCTTACAGCACGGTGTTTTGACGGTAACCCAGTTCTCAGTGATGGTCGGGTATTGCGCTGTCAGCGCTTGACAAATTACGTCGGTCACAAGGATCTTTGAGGGGGTGTAAGTTAGTGAACTGTTTGTGGTGGAGGGGTATGTGAGTCGTTTTAAGATGGATGCGCTAGTAGTGGGTGCAGGTGTCTCGGGTCTTTATCAACTTTACAGGCTTCGTGAAGCCGGGCTAAGCGTTGTCGCGCTCGAGTCGGCCCCGGATGTCGGTGGGACCTGGTATTGGAATGCTTATCCGGGGTGTCGTGTTGATTCTCCTGCCAATAT
>Ga0213863_10002762_pt1 | contig 12278 bp, 10 predicted proteins | sample PICome_8_FD_160128 | JGI IMG/M metagenome (GOLD analysis project Ga0213863, IMG submission 160128) | Coastal seawater microbial communities near Pivers Island, North Carolina, United States - PICO497 | ecosystem: Environmental > Aquatic > Marine > Coastal | place: USA: North Carolina... | reverse complement strand
AGAATCCGCATAGCGCGAAACATCCAACCAATGACGGGCAAAATGCTCGCCATAGTGGGGAAGGTCCATCAACTGCTGCACATATTTTCCGATCACGGATTTGGATTGAGAATATTCCCTGACAAATTGGGCGGATTTTTTCGAGTCGGGTGGAAGCCCAGTCAGACCAAAAGAAAGCCGGCGATACAATTCCCCGGGTTCAGCATCGTTCCCCGCTTTCAGACCCGCGGCTTTTAACCGACGGTTTACAAACCAATCCACGGGATGTTCTCCTTCTGGAACTTTTTCAACCTTCAAAGGGCGGTATGCCCATAGCATTTCACTCGGGTAGCGTCGTTTCTGCCAATCTTCCGAAAGTGCTTTCGAGGTTACCACCTGTTCACCTTCCCCATACTCCTCCTGAATCTGGGTAATCTTTTCCTCACCCGGCCAGGGTGCACCGGCATCAATCCAGTCACGAATCCACCAGGTTTCTTCCTCGCTGAGTTTGTCTGCTTCCTTGGGTGGCATCTCCAAGTCCTTCTCCTTCCGGGAACTAAGAATATAAAGAAAGCTTTGATCTCCCTGGCTTGGAATCAAGACTTCGTTCTCAAAGATTTCCCCTCCACGAATCATCGACTCGCGGGAACGCATGTCAAATTTACTTTTGATTTTGTCTGGCTCGTCCCCATGGCAGGCCAAACATTTTTGGGTAAATAATGGCTTCAGTTTTAGAGCAAACAGTTTTTCTCCATCCGAAAACTTCTCCACCCCCAAAAGCGGGAAAACGATGCAGGTCAGCAACAGGATCGCTTGAAGAAGAAAAGACATGTTCATATTAATATAGAATTTTCTTAAAAGTGGGACAAGGTTTTCTCTTTGCTTACTTGCTGACCGGATACCCTTTTAGGACTCGATTAAAATGGGCAACCGCCAATTCCATTGCCTGCTTAAACCAAGCCTGTTCTTTCAAAAACCCGTGCGGTGCCCCCTCGATAATTTCAAGTTCAGAAGAAATCCCAAGTTGCTTCATTCCCTTTCTAAATTTGACCGCCTGGGTACTCTCATCATCCTTCTCTCCGGTTATCAACAAACAAGGGGGGTCTCCTAAATTGAGGTGCTCGATTGGAGAAGCCAATTGATAAGCATCCGGTTTCTCCTCTTGGGTTCCCCCCATGAACTGCTTCCAGATTAATCGCTCCCCGGATACTTGCCTATTTCGGGCTGAAAGAAAATCCGTCTGGGCCCCCATCGGAACCACAGCCTGAATTTGACTGGAGAAAGCGGCATAACCCCCGCTTCCCTCCAGTTCCTCGGCCCCGTATGAGCTTGCCAGCAACGCGGCCAAATGTCCACCTGCGGAAGAACCAATCGCTCCAATCTTATCTGGATTAATACCAAGGGTCTGAGCATGGGCCCGCAAAAAGCGGACCGCGGCCTTGCAGTCCATAATCGCAGCGGGGAAAACAGCCTCACCACTGAGTCGGTAAGAAATCGTCACGGCAACATAACCATGAGCAGCAAGAGCCTGGGCAACCTTGGTGTAATTTTTCCGGCTTCCTTTAGCCCAGCCTCCCCCATGGATACAAACGATAGCGGGCAGCTTCCCTAATTTCTCCCTGGGCTTGTAGAGATCCAATTCCAAGGTTCGACCTTCATAGCTCGCATAGGTCATATCAAGCATGGAATCCAGGCGTTCAAAAGCTTTCTCGGAACTTAAATTAGGCCCAGCTTTTTGCCCTTGTAGGATGGTAAGCGACAAGAAAAAAGAAAAGAACAAGGTTGAATACATCCAATCAATCTTAATCAGATAAAATCCCCAGCAAGTTTAAAAGGAGGGAAAAGGGAAATGAATTCTTTAACTCAAGTTCGAAAATACTCCGGAAAGAGTATCCTTGGCATCCCCAAAAAGCATGTTGGTATTGTCCTTGAAATAAAGCGGGTTTTCGACTCCGGAATAACCCGCAGCCATACTTCTTTTGAGGGCGACTACCGACTTCGCATTCCAAGCCTCGATTACGGGCATTCCGGCAATCGGACTGTTTGAATCTTCCAGAGCGGAAGGATTGACAATATCGTTCGCACCCACCACCAGCAAAACATCAACCTCAGGCAGGCCGTCATTGATCTCGTCCATTTCAAAAACAATATCGTAAGGCACATTTGCCTCGGCAAGCAGAACATTCATGTGCCCGGGCAAACGACCCGCCACCGGATGAATCGCAAACCGGACATTTACATCCTTCGCTCGCAAAGCCTCGGTAATGTCCTTCACCACATGCTGGGCTTGAGCTACTGCCATACCGTATCCAGGCACGATCATGACCTCCTTCGCTTCCTTCAATTCCTCCGCCACTTCTTCGGGACTGGTTTCCGTAATCGATCCCTCCATCTCGGAGTTGGAGACTGCACTTCCCCCTTCGGTTCCAAAACCTCCAAATATAACATGGGCGAGACTTCGGTTCATCGCCTTGCACATAATATAGCTAAGAATCGCACCACTACTTCCCACCAGGGCACCGGTAATGATGAGCAAATCATTTTTCAACATGAAACCAGCCGCAGCCGCAGCCCATCCGGAGTAACTGTTCAACATGGAAACGACCACGGGCATATCGGCTCCGCCAATAGCTACAATCAAATGAACACCCAGAACAAAAGAGATTGTCATTACGATCAGTAGAGTTATCCACGCCTGATCATGACCCTGGCCAAGAAATTCTGAACCCAACCAAATCGAGCTCGCCACCATCCCAATATTCAGTAGATGACGGCCGGGAAGAAGCAGGGGTTTTCCACTGAATGAACCCCGTAATTTACCAAAGGCAATCACCGAACCAGTAAAGGTCACACCACCAATAAATACACCGAGTAGAATCTCGATCTCGTGAATTAATTTTTCGGTTCCCATCATCGCGGCATGACCGGGATCCAAGAAAGAAGATAAACCGACCAGGACTGCAGCAGCCCCCACAAAGCTGTGCAAAATAGCAACCAACTCTGGCATCGATGTCATCTCCACCCTTTTGGCAAGAACGGTACCTATAATCGCTCCTCCAATCATAAGCGGGACTAAAAACTGGAAATTTATTTCACCGGCGTCTCGATCCAAGGTAAGTTTTACAAAGGTTGCAATAATCGCAAGTGCCATGCCGAGGATTCCATAAAGGTTTCCTTTGCGGGCACTTTCCTGCTTGGAGAGCCCACCTAGGCTCAAGACAAAAAAGATGCCCGAAACCAAATAGGCAGAAGTAACCAGTCCTTCAGTCATTGCTTGCGAAACATTTTGAGCATTCGTTGAGTGACAAGAAAACCCCCGGCCACATTGATGGTAGCCAGAAAAATCGCGACCCCTGCGAGAATGCTCTTGGTATCAATCCATGGTTGTGCCCCGGTTACAAAAAGCATACCCCCAACCAGAATGATTCCACTGATTGCATTGGTTACACTCATCAGGGGAGTATGCAAAGAGGGGCTGACATTCCAAACTACCATGTAACCAACGAAACAGGCTAACACGAAGACGGTTAACTGGTCCAAAAATTCATGATCCGCCTTCCAACCCAAGGCCAAGAGAATAATCGCCAAGAGGCCAAGCATGAAAGGGGGAGAAAAAATGGAACTGCCCCCCGCCTCTTTTTCGGCGGGTACTGGGGCAACTTGCTTCTTGGGTGCACTGGGTTGTTGACTCACCTCCACCTTGGGAGGAGGCCACGATAATGTGCCTTGATCCAAGACCAAGGCTCCGCGAACTACTTCATCTTCTTGATCAATTAAAAACGCATCGGCTGTACCCAGTAAGTTGACCAACTTGACCAAATTATTGCCATACAACCGGCTTGATTGAGTTGGCAACCGGGAAGGAAGGTCCGTGTAGCCAAGAATCGTAACCCCATGGGCTATGGTAGCTTCACCCGGCTCCGTAAGTTCGCAATTACCACCACCCTCAGCGGCCAAGTCAACAATGACGGAGCCTCGTTGCATACTTTTTACCATCTGCTCAGTAATTAAAATAGGAGATTTTTTCCCCGGAATCATGGCGGTGGTTATGATGATATCGACTTCCTCTGCCTGTTCCGCAAACAGTTTCATTTCTGCCGCAATAAATTCTTCACTCATTACCTTGGCGTACCCACCTGACCCGGCACCATCTTCCTCAAAATCAAGCATTAAGAACTCACCCCCGAGACTCTTGACCTCATCCTTCACCGCAGGTCGGGTGTCAAAAGCACGAACAATTGCTCCCATATTTCGGGCCGCTCCAATCGCGGCAAGACCAGCGACTCCTGCCCCAATAACCAAAACCTTAGCGGGAGGAACTTTTCCTGCCGCAGTAATCTGCCCGGTAAAGAATCGACCAAAGCAATGAGACGCTTCCACCACCGCACGATAACCTGCGACATTGGCCATTGAACTTAAGGCATCCATAGACTGAGCACGGGAAATCCGCGGAACACAATCCATGGCCAATAAATTTATTTTTTTGGCGGAAAGAATTTTGATTAATTCTTCATTCCTCGCTGGATAAACAAAACAAATCAAGGTCACACCCTCAGAAATCATCTCTGCTTCCTCGAGGGTGGGTGGGTTAACTTTAAGAATGAGTTCTGCACCGGTCCATATTTTTTCGGAACCCTCCACAACTTGAGCACCTTCATCACGATAAAGTTCATCGGGCATGGAGGCTGCTTCTCCTGCACCGGCTTCAATGTGAACCTCGTAACCCAGCTTTTTGAAAGCAGAAATATTGCTGGGAGAAACCGCTACTCTTTTCTCGTCGGCTGTAACTTCTTTAGGAATGGCTAGGATCATGGACAAAGGTAACTAAAGGAATTGAAACATCCCAACCCATCTGTAAACTAAAAAACTTTCGAGAGGGCCCAGATTTCTGCCCTTTTCAGTTTAGTTAAGGGGATTAATCTCCCGAGTGAAATAAAAATTTTACTGCTCGTAATTATTCACAGCATCTCTTATTGTTAATAACTTCAGCCATCTTTTTAGAACAAGTGCTCTCCTGTGGTAGATTCGGGAAATGAAGTATGAGAGCAAACGTTCGATCTCTTTGGCATACTATAAACAAACGAACGGAACTTGCCCCATGAATGACGAAATTAACATTCAGGCTGAAACGGATACCCGCGTCAGCTTTGATCAAATGTCGCTTGCCGAACCCATCTTAAAAGCGGTTCGAAAAGCAGGCTATGAAACCCCTTCTCCGATCCAGGAAAGATCGATTCCTCCACTTTTGGAAGGAAAAGACCTGCTTGGAGTTGCCCAAACCGGAACCGGCAAAACCGCTGCTTTTTCCCTCCCCTTACTTTCAAGGCTGGATGAATCCGTAAAAGGGGCTCAAATTTTGGTCCTGGCACCGACCCGGGAACTTGCCCTGCAAGTTGCAGAAGCCATGGAAGGCTTTGCCGAAAACCTACCCAGACTTCGGGTAGTTGCGGTTTATGGTGGTACTGGATATGGGGAGCAAATTCGTGAGTTCAAGCGTGGAACCCAGGTTGTGGTTGGTACTCCTGGTCGGGTTATGGATCACATTGAAAAAGGATACCTTAAGTTAAACAACCTCCAAGCCTTGGTCTTAGATGAGGCTGACGAGATGTTAAGCATGGGCTTTATTGACGATATTGAATGGATTCTGGAACATACTCCCAAAGAAAGACAGACTGCCCTTTTTTCGGCAACTATGCCTAAGCCCATTCGTAAGTTGGCAGAGAAGCATTTACGCGAACCTGAAGAAGTAACCATCAAAGTTAAGGCCGAGAACTCCCCCAACATCCGGCAAAGATTCATTAAAGTTCGTCAGCATGAAAAAAGGGAAATGTTAACCCGTCTCCTTGAAATTGAAAAGTTTGAGGCCATGCTGATTTTCGCCCGCACCAAAAATGCGACCATGGAAATTGCTGAAAAATTACAAGGCAAGGGCTATCCCGCCGAACCTCTCAATGGAGATATGCCTCAAAACCTTCGCGAAAAAACGGTGGACCGCTTAAAGAGAGGGAAAATCAGCGTTCTCGTCGCCACGGATGTGGCAGCACGAGGGTTGGATGTCGATCGCATTTCCCATGTGCTTAATTATGATGCACCTTTCGATCTCGAGTCTTACACCCACCGAATTGGTCGAACCGGTCGGGCCGGTCGTGAAGGGGATGCCATTATTTTCATTACCAATAAGGAAATGAGGATGCTCAATGCGATCGAGCGAACCCTAAAAGTTCCCTGCGATCAATATGTCTTCCCGACACTGGAAGAAATGAATGAGCGAAAGGAAGAGGAATTCTTTACTAAAATCGAACAAGGAATGAAGGGAGATTTAGACGATTACCGCAAAGCTCTCCAGAGATACCTTGAGGAATCTGGTAAGGATACCCTGGAGGTCGCCGCCGCCCTCGCTTTTCTGGAGGCTGGAAAAAAAGCATTGAGGTATGAAAATATGCCCACTTCCAGCACCCGCAAACCAAGAAGAGAGGATCGTCAGGATCGAGACCAATCTAACCGTAGAGATTCTTCAAGACGCGGGGATCGATCTGAACGCGATGACAACCTTCAAAGTTATCGACTGGAAGTAGGCGAATATCATGGGGCCCAGAAGGGTGACATTGTCGGGGCCATTGCCAATGAAGTTGGACTAGATCCCCAAAACATGGGCAAAATCCGGATGTTTAAGGATCATACTTTCATCGATCTGCCTAAAGATATGCCCAAGGAAATCTTTGATGCTTTAAAAACGGTTTGGGTCCAAGGTCATCAGATGAATATTTCAGTCGACAAAGGTCGACCCCGCCCCGGAGGAAAGGGTGGTAAGTTCAAGAAAGGATTTGGAAAAAGTAAAAAGTTTGGGGGAGGAAAGGACTTTAAGAAGAAGTCAAAATCCCGCTTTCGGGACTAGAAACTTAAAGTTTTTTACCTTCACTTTTTGCGGTAATCCATTGAACCGCATTACCTAGCATATCCAAGTACTCCATGGTGGACATCGTAGAATTGTGATGCCCTAAAGTTGTCGAAAATATTCTACCTTTCCCATGGGTATTAATCCATGCACAAGCCTGTGGCTCTTTAGGATTTTTGTTTGCTCCGTTATCACCATAGGCAAGAACTGTCGTGCTTTCGTAAACTTGTTGTACATTATACAACTCTCCCTCTGGCGTTAACCATCCATCGGGCATATCTTTCATAATTGGATGATTGGCGTGCTTCTTAACTTTATTGACAGTTATAGCTGCCTTAGGACCATGACCTTTGGAACTGGCACCCAACATCTCCGGCCAGGCTTTCTTCTCTCCTTCTTTGGCAGGTATACTCCAATGATAGGAATGCATCGCACAATGTAACGCAATTGCTGGCTTACCAGCCTTATGGATATCTGCAATTGATTTAACAAATTTCGCATCTTTTTCATGAGCAAAGCAGTGATTGTAAACGATATAATCATAACCATCTGCCCAACCTGGCTTACTTAACTTCGCTTTGCTTTTTTTCTCATCCATCTCGAAAAAGATATCCCACTTGGTGGGCACCCGCTCGCTAATGCCTTCGCTAATTATATTTTTTTGCTTCGGATAATCATGGCAACATCCGCCTGTTATCATAAATGCCTTCATGGGTTTTTTATCACCATGGTGTTTTCCGATAGCAGAAAATGAGCTTAATAAAAATACAAGGGCGAGGGTTTTTTTCATAATTTTAAAAGATTTAGAAGAACTGGGATTTATTTAAGCGAAGACAATGCCTACAGGTTTGACAAGCATTGTTTTGTACCGAAAAGAATATTTTCTCCATGACCCAAAGATGAAAAAATCAGAAATGTATCATTGCGGATTATAAAATAATAACTTCCAATGAAAATTTGTTTATACTCATGAAAAAATTCTTGGTAGTTCTTATCCTATTAAATCCCTTTTTCAACTACTCTAATGCGAAGGAAAATCTTTTAAAAGTTGGAACCGCCTGCGTCGATGTAACTCCTACTGTTTTCCCCATACAGCTCCGTTCCGGTAAATCCAATTTGATCCACGACCCCCTCCATGTTCGAGCCGTAGCATTTGAACGAGATGAGAGCCGGGCGGTTATCTGCCTGATCGATGCCATTGGAATTGGTCGGGAGATGTCAGACCTTGCCAAGTCACGGGCCGCTGAAAAGACCGGGTGGAAAGTTGAAGAAATGCTGATTTGTGCCACCCATACCCATACCGCCCCCAAGGGTGGAACCGGTATGCCTGGACGAGAAGCTTACGAAAGACTCAAACACCAAAAACTGGAAGAGGCGATCGTGCAAGCCATCGAATCCCTAGAGCCCGCAAAGGTCGGGTTTTCCTCCGAAAATGAGCCCAGTGAGGTGCGCAATCGTCGCTGGTTTCTACAACCCGGAACCATGCCACCGAATCCTCTGGGTGAAAAAGACCAAGTCAAGACCAACGCTGGTCGTAACCACTTGGTCAAACCAGCAGGGCCGATCGATCCAGAAATCTGTGTAATCGATGTCCGTAACTCCAAGAACAAGCCCCTCGCTTTAATTGCTAATTATGCCCTCCATTATGTGGGTGGTGTGCCCAAAAAAATCGATAAACAGGGTCGGGAAGTCGGCATGGCCTCGGCCGATTACTTTGGGGAATTTTCCCGAATCATGCCCTACCGGATCGGGGGATCCAATCCATCCGCAGACTTTGTTGCCATGATGACCAACGGGGCTAGCGGCGATATCAATAACCTAGTATTTACGGGTACTCGGGCTCCACGATCTCCTTTTGAACAGATTCGTATCGTCGCCTCCAAGACCGCAGATGCCGCCTGGCGGGCGGTGAAAAAGATTGAGGCCTACGAAACGAAACCGGTCGTCGCCACCCGCCAACGGGAAGTCAACCTACCCTATCGGGAACCGAACGAACGAGAGATCAAGCTAGCTGAAGATCTTCTCCAACGCACAAGAAAGGAGCGGGACGCGATCAACAGCCGGACCACCTCAGTAGCCACAAGGGTAATCGAATATGCCAACCCCGAGCATCCAAGAACTGAACCCTTACTTATTCAAGCCTTTCGCATCGGGGAGCAGGCCATTGTCAGCATGCCCTTCGAGGTATTGGTGGAAATCGGTTTGGAAATCAAGAAGAAGAGCCCCTTCGAGCGGACCTTGCTGATTTCGATGGCCAACGGGGGTTACGGCTACCTCCCCCCGCCAAACCAACATAAACTAGGAGGCTACGAGACTTGGCTTGGAACTTCACGCTTTCAGCCTAAGTCTTCCGAAATCCTGATCAAGAATCTCCTCGAAATGCTTGGGGATTTAAGAGCACTTTAATTTGCTCTAAGTAGTTGTAGTTCATTGAGCTAAGCATAAGATATTCATGCTTTCATTCCTCTAATCTCTTCGTGCCTGAAGCAAGAAGTAATATGGTCATTCACCATCCCAACCGCCTGCATGTAAGCATAGCAAATCGTTGAACCGGCAAATTTAAACCCTCGTTTTTTCAGAGCCTTACTCATCATCTCAGATTCCAAAGTTTGAACCGGAGTTTCATCCAAGGTTCTCCAAAAATTAGTTATCGGTTTATGATTTACGAATGACCAAATAAATTCACGAAAGGAAGTAAATTCCTCTAAAATCTTCATATACGCACGGGCATTCCCCCGAGCTGAGATGATCTTTAAGCGATTCCGAATGATTTCCTGATTTGAACACAAAGAAATAATTTTCGAATCATTCCAGGCTGCCATTACTGATGGGTCAAAGCCATCATATGCTTTTCGATAGTTTTCTCTTCGCTTTAAAATCGTGATCCAGCTTAATCCCGCCTGTGCTCCTTCAAGAATGAGCATTTCAAATAGCTTTATATCGTTATAAACCGGTACTCCCCATTCTTCATCGTGGTAAGCCAGGTAGATGGGATCATCCTTCGGCCAACTGCAACGATTCTTCACCGGCTCGAACATCAGGAATGAAGTAATGAGGAGGCAATAAATTGATTCACCACTTCTACGAAAGCATTTTTATTTTCCCAGGGAACACGGTGTCCAACCCCCGCTATGACCTGATGATTGATTTGCGGACAGGCGAAAGCAAGACTTTCGCCAATCTTGGAATACTTTCCATCCTCCGCTCCAGAAATAAAAAGGATGGGGGGATTATTTTGGCTACTGAGCAAGGGCAGTAAATTCGCCTGCTTTCCTTTCGAATAGGTGGTGAACCATTGACTGATTTTTTCAGAATCTAATTCTGCCAAATTCCTTGGAGCTAGGTTGGGGCTTTGACCAAAAACTGGAGACTGATCCCATTCCATCAATAGTTTCTCCATCTTTTCCACTTTAAACCTTTGGGCCCACTCAGAATCTTTCTGCAACTGAAGTTCCTTTTCCTCCTTCCCGTAAGAGCCTGGATCCGCGGATACTAGGATTACACCACTCCAAAGTTCGGGGGAATCGATGCATGCATGCATTGCAAGCCTACCACCGAGGGAATATCCTAAAAGTAAAGGTTTCTCATCCCCCGATTCAGCCTTTACCTCTTTACAAAAACTGGCCGACCATTCCTCAAACCCATCAGCTGAATCCTGATAAAGATCAACCGCCTCAACCAATACGGGTTCGCCGGACCAATAAAATTCTTCCCGTAAAAAGGACCAGACCGAGGGAGTCTGCATCGATCCATGAATGCACCAAACCTTCATAAATTAATTAACTGGCCCCTTTACTCTCCCTCAGTTGAAAAATCATCGGCGAGAGGATCAATTTTACTCTGCATCGCAGCCTTGGCACTCTCAACATCTTTCTCCGCAACCTGCAGGCGAATACCCGACCGGGTTGCAAAGATATGAGGGGCCACTCCCGCCGTGAGCTCATCGGGAATAAAGGCATCAATTCCAAAAGATGCCAGCTTGAGCTTAAGTAGCTCCGCTTCCATAAGGGTTCCAAAATGAGCAATGGTCTTCATCTATATTCTGCCTTCTTTAAAATCGTATTCATATACCTACTCTCACGGTGAAAGGAGAACAAACTCAAAAGCACATCTTCCCCATCTCTTTCAGACCCTTCGAAAACCACTTTGACTACCACGGAAAAGCAGGTTTCAGACTCCTGAAGATAGATGGGTAAGCTTCAGAGTAATTAAGTGGGTAAGATTTTAATCCGAAATCAAGATTTTCAGTTGATTTCAAGCCTTAAGGAAACAATCCTTAACGCATGTATCGAACCCTAACCCTATTGTCCCTTCTTGCTTGTTTTCATTTAAATCTTCTTGGTAAGGCCTTTCATGTCTATTCTCCAAGCTCGAAGGAGAACACGCTTTGGATTGTCAGGGCGACCCCCCAAGGCGAAGGCCTCAAGCTCGAAGTTGCGGACAAGGTAAAGTTTGACTTCTCCGGCCGTGTGATTGCCGCTCATCCCAGCAAGCCTCTTCTTTATGTCACCGCCACGGGTGGAGATCCCGGCAAGGTACCGGGAGCGGTCGTTTTCCTGAACGAGGATGGTTCCTACCAAAAACATCAGAATATTAACTTTAATGACGGAGCCTGCTACCTGAGCCTGGATAAAGAAAATCGTCACATTTTGGGAGTGAGCTATGGAAACGGGCGGCTTAATGTCTATCCCCTTGACGATCAGGGCATCCCCGGGAAAGCGGTGACCACCATTGATGAAGGAAAACAGCAGGCCCATTGCATACTGCTACCCCCAGACGGAAAGAATGTCTACATACCTTATGTGAAGGAAAACCTCGCCCTGCTGCAGTATGCTTACGACGGAGAGACGGGTAAGATCACCCCACTGGAACCTAAGGATGCCAAGCCTCCGCTGGGATCTGGCCCCCGCCACATGGCCTACCACCCCACCCTGCCGATAGTATACTTTAGCAACGAACAGGGCATCGGCCTCTCCTCCTATCGCCGCGAAGTAAATGGACAGCTCAAAGTGGAACAGGACATCAGTATTTTACCACCGGGCATGTCCAAGATTGGTCTGAGTGCTTCCGATCTGCTTATCACGCCCGACGGAAAATTTCTCTTTGCCGGCTTGCGTGGACACCGCCAGGACTTCGACCGAGTCTCCCGTTATCGGGTATTGAAAGATGGCAAGGCGGAGTTTTTGGGTCTGACCGAGGCTGATCAGATTCCCTGGGGACTAACCCTCTCCCCCGACGGAAAGTTCCTTCTGGTTACTGCAACCAACGGAGCCAGCCTAACCGCCTACCGAATTTCAAAAGACGGCGACCTTAAGAAAGTCGCGTCCCTTGCCTGGGACCCAAGAATGTCGGACTTGGTTACCCGCTAGCATAGGTACATTCATCGATAAGTTTCTGGTTAATA
>Ga0213863_10002761_pt1 | contig 12279 bp, 8 predicted proteins | sample PICome_8_FD_160128 | JGI IMG/M metagenome (GOLD analysis project Ga0213863, IMG submission 160128) | Coastal seawater microbial communities near Pivers Island, North Carolina, United States - PICO497 | ecosystem: Environmental > Aquatic > Marine > Coastal | place: USA: North Carolina | collected... | reverse complement strand
ATTTGTTAAGGAAGAACTACTTCGTGTCTAAGCCTGAAGGAATCTATGCCTGAAGGAATCTCGCCCCAACATTTTGCTACTGATCTACGCCTCAAGATTTTTACGCTGTGACTTCGCGAGGATGGCGTTTAAACGCTCAAGACTCGTTCGCAAATTCTCAAATCCACTTTCAGCGATGTGATTCGAGAAGTTGTGGAGCAGCGCCGTACTACCCGTCTCAAACTTTTCACCATTTGGCCCAAATAAGATTATTGGGGTATGCGCTGGATCCGCGAGAAATTTATCTCGGATCTGCGCCTTGGCCTTCATGTTCTGATTGACGATTAGATTTGAATCGAAGGCAAAGCCGTGATTGTGGCCTACTTGCCACTCTACTGGAACACGCTGACCGTGCTCATTTACCTCGCAAACACAGTATTTATATTCGTACGCCTCATCTGCAAAGAGCGTGATGGCAACTTGCCAGGTACCATCAGTGCCGCGCTGCATGTAATCAGCTGTCTGTACATCCCACTCGTGCCAACTTCCTACCAAACAAAGGAATTGATGTTCGCCAACATCTTTGCGTACTTTGAACTCGCAAGAGATGGCATGCGAAACCAGCTCGCCTCGCGCTTGTTGTCTCATTTTGGTTACCGCCTGCGACACTTGTGCCAATGAGAGCTGTGCTGCTTGTCTCGCTTCAAGCATAGATAATTCCATGTCACGCCGCTCTTCCTCGATCAGCCACATTGGAGACTGAGAAGGCTCGATAGAAGAGACACGCATTTTCGCTATATCCTGTTCCATGTTTTTCAGCATTGAGTTCGCCTCGGCGTTTTCTGACTCAAGCCTCGAAATTTGTTCCTGCAGCAATCGCACTTCCTCTGTTTCAGAAAATTCAGCAATCGACTCAAGGGATTCTAACTTGAGCTGCATATTTTCCTCGAGCTCAAGCAAACGCTGCTTATAGCGATCAGCTCGCTCATTTGCTGCACTAACTTCAATTTGCATGCGCGCGATCACTTCCTGGTTTTGTTCGGATCTTTCGTGTTTTCCTCCTTCAATCTCAGCTCGCATCACTGAAAGTTCAGATTCCGCGTGCTCCAACTTACCCATGTATGACTCTATTTCAGCCGATGACGCTGAGACTTTTTCTTTTAAGAGTTCTAACTCGTCCTCAAGCCGACGATTTTTTTCTGCATCTTCATCTTTGTCGGGGTGCTCCATCTGAACTTGACCGAGTTGGTGTTCGAGAGAATCTGCTTTGCTCTTCCACTCGCCAATTTCATCGGCTAATCTTGCAACTTCCTCACGGGCGTCGATGAGATTTACTTGATACTTTTCTGCTTCTTCAGCATTTACCGCTGCTTTCACCCTGAGAGTTTCGAGTTCTAATTCACTGCTCGCAAGCCGTGATTTATAAGTTTCAATCTCAACGTTGTCTGCCCCGCTCGATGCTACAATATTTGCCAACTTTTCCTCCATGCCTTGAAATTTGATTTGTTCTCGCGATAAAGCCTCTGCTGTTTTCATAGAGTCCTCACGGGCAGACAAAAGCTCGGACTGCAATGATTCAACCTTGTTCTTATATTCTGTAAGGTCTGATGACGTGTCACCGCTTTGCGATCGTAACGCATCAAGCTCGCATTGCGCTACTTCAAGATTCATCTTGTAGCCATCAGCAGAAATGCGAATCTCCGTTGAATCCCGCACCGCGCTATCGAGCGCCACTTGCGCCGCCTGCAACTCACCTTGCAGGCGATCAACTTCCTGCGACGCTTGCATGCCCTGCTGAGATAGCTCCTCGCACATCTTCGAAAACTTCTCTTCCATGGATCTCTTCTCGTTTGCCTCATTCTCGAGCGCCTCGCGAGCGCGAGCGAGCTCGCCTTCATACTCAGAGGACTGCGTGCGCGCTTGCTCGAGAGCTTCCTCGACCATTGCTAGCTTGCTCTTGAAACCAGCGAGGTCGATGGAAAGAGTCGACGACTCTCCGCTGGTTTCATTGAGCGCTACCTCCAACTCGTCTACCTTAACTTTCAAGCCCATGAGCTCGCTAGACAATTGTACAGCCTCATTACGTGCTACTTCCAGCTCGCCCTTATACCCAGATGCCTGATTGCGAGACTCTTCCAGAGCTTTTTCAGCCATTTCGAGCTTACTTTTAATCCCTGCAAGATCGATCGAGAGTGTTGAGGACTCGTCATTCGCAGTAGCAAGTTGTGATTGAAGCATTTCAAGCTCGCTTTTTAAGCAGTCGAGTTCATCAGATAAGCTGGAATTTTCAGTCTTTGAAGCTCGTAGCTCGCTCGTTATCTGCTCAAGTCCATCGCGCACCTCCTCAAGTTCACGTTTATTTAAAGTAAGATCATCATGATAGCTTGTGGCTTCATTACGAGATATCTCAAGCGACGATTGAACCATTTCGAGCTTTGTTTTGTAACCCGAGAGATTGATCTCATATTCTGAAACGTGATCTTGCGAAGCTTTAAGACTTTTTCTGAGTGTTTCGAGTTCGTCCATCGAAATCTCGAGGTCGGTTTTCACAGTTTGAAGCTCATTCGAGTATGCGAGTGCCTCTGATCGGCTATCTTCCAGTTCAGACGTAAGTGAACTCAATTTTGTATTCGCGCTTTCAAAATCAACCGTCAACTCTGACAGATCGTTGCGAGAAGCCGCGAGTTCTAATTCCAGCTTTTCCATGTCGTGCTTATGAATGGCTAGCTGGTTTAGATGATTTATCACCTGTTCGTTCGTTTTTGAAAGCTCTGCCTCGAGCTTGTCATTCAACTCTGTCACTTTGGCAATTTCGCTCAGTGTCTCTTTGTACTTTTCTTTTGAGGTATTTGCTTCATCAGAATAACCGTCGTTGAGCTCTCTGAGAGCCATCAGCTCCGCCTCGATGTCCAATAATTTACTTTTATAACTCAAAATATCGCCTTCGTACTGCGTTGTCATCTGCGTGACTTGGGCAAGTTGAGACGCACTGTTTCTCTCAGTTTCCCGCAGCGCGTCAACTTCACCTTGAGCGTTCTTAAGCTTGGTTTTGTACTGCTCCGCAAGCTCATTGGCTTCAGCGTTCGAGCTTTCGAGACGTTTGACATCGTTATTTCTTGAGTCTAGTGACTCTTTCAGCACGCTGATTTGGTCTCTCAAAGATGCGTCGGCTCGCGACGCACTTTCCAGGAGCTGTTGCAAGTTTTCCAGCGACTGTTCGTTCCTCAGCCACTTCTCTCGCATGTCCGTGAGATCACGTTCCGCGACATCCAGGTGGGCTCTGAGAGCGTCAATTTCGTTGTCTTTTGCCTCGAGTTGTGAGTCCGCGTTCCCCGTGAGCGCCATGATGACCGTGGATAGCCGCCTTTTCCCCGCGAAAGCTGCGCCGGTGACGATACCCACGATGAGCACACCCGCTAATGCGACGGGTGAGCTCCACGTCGATAATCTTGGCGTCACCACGACGGAAGACGTCGGTTGTGCCACCACTGCTGCAACCACACGATCGTTCGGCTTTAAACTCGGTGGTCCACGGATAACAATTCTATCTCCCGGAAACGTCGTCGTCAAATCCATGTCTGGATTCAGTTGCTCCAGAGTGGCCCAGTCTAACCCACTCTGTTCCACCAACCACCGCACGTTCTCTCCGTGCTTAAACGTGTACCATTCCCTACCATCCTGCACGCTCGTTCCATCGTCCGCATCACTTCCCGAATCCCCTCGCCACGTCGTCTCGCCCTCCGCCACCGAAGCGTCGACGCGTCCGCCTCGCGTCGATAGTCTCGCGTCGCCGTCGAGCCACCCACCACGATCGACACGCCTAAGGTCGGCATCACCGCACGGCACCGCATCTGCGTCAGTCTTTCGCGCCCTGTCTCGTCCCACGACCGCTCGATCGCGAACCCGAACGCGTCATCGTCGCGCAGCCTCGCGCGCCGATTGAAATTTCAAATTCAGCACGCGCGTCGTCGTCTCGTCGTTTCGTGTCGTAGTCGCGCGCACCTCGTCGTTCGTCTCTCGCGCGCGCGCCAAGAGGCGTGTCCACACCGCGCTCCCACGCACACCGTCGCACCGCGCGCGACCATGGCTGCGGCGTCTTCTGCCGCGCGCCGTCGTCTTTCCCGACACGCCGGTCGGTCGAATTTCGCTCTTTTTGCTCTGACAATGGTGTTGCGCGGCAAATCGACGCGCGCGTCGTCGATCGAACGCGGCGATCGAGCGCGGCGATCGAGCGCGGCGCGCGAACGAAGGCGCGGGCGTTCGTCGCGCCGCGCGAGGCGCCGAGACGCGCGCGCGAGGCGAGAGGCGAGAGGCGCGAGCGACGCGCGAATCACACGGTCCGAGAGACGCCTGCGCGGGAGCGACGCGGGAAGATCGCGCGCGCGCGGTATGCCGGCCATTCGCTTGTTCGGACGCCACTGGCTGTTGTCGAGCGATGATTTGCCGCTGCCCATGGCGGGATTGATGACGGTGCACACGCTGTGGTGCGTGATCATATTGGTGGTGTACGAGCGCGCGCACAGGACGTTGCGACAAAACTGCGCGGGCGGGGAACACGCGATGGCATGGTTTTACGCGACGTTCTCGTGTTATTTCGTCGCGCTGTGCGTAGAGGCGATCCTGCTTCATCTCTCCCTGCGAGGGAGAATCTTAGAACCGGAGAAGAGACGTTTGGTGCCATACTTCTTGTACGCGCACTTGTTCCTGTTGTCCGTGGACATTGCGTTTACAATTTTGGGTACTGTTGTGGATGCGGAGTTATCGGCGTGCATGGATCGCGCACGCGTGCGGGGAATGGTGTTGAGCATCATCATTGGGAATTTCATCGTCATCGGCGTGCATTTCTGTGGAATTATGCTGATGTTTAGCATGTTTGGACACTTACCGAGCGATCAAAAGTGGTACAAGATTTTCAACATCATCGCGACGGTTTTGTGCATCAGACGTCGAGAGAGAACGGAGGATCCCGAAGTGGACAGGCAGTTAGCGGAGCAAGGGACGTTAGGTCACGTAGCAAATTGTTTCGCGGAGGTTTTTCAGGGCGCAGATGTGGTTCCGAGCGACATCGCCGCAGGCATGGGCTTGCTCGCGATTCAGCATAGACACATGATCGAGAACGAGCCGTTGGGTAAGCCGCTCGCAACAGATTCGGACGCGCTCGCGCCGTACAAGTCTCTCAACGCGATGTACGAGGATGCAGCACATTATTCTCGATGGGCGCTCGCAGCGTACGGATGGGCGCTGTTCGCTTGGGCGGATCCGCGTTCCGGCATCGGAATGGCGTGTTCGTCCGAGGCATGCATGAGTTGTTGCGGTTGTCGAAAATGCTTGAGGAAATCGCAGGACCATCGCGATCCGCACGATTTGAACCGTGAAGCGTTGAAAAAGTGCGCGGGGATTGCGTCGGATGATTTGTTTTACGTGTCGATGGCGAACGGCATTGGTGAACCGCCATATTTTATTGCTCGAGACGTTCGTCGCAAGGCGGTGGTGCTCTCGGTACGGGGTACATTGAGCATCGCAGACTGTGTCACGGATAGCATGTATAAGCCGTGCATGTTAAACGCCGATGCCATACATGAGCCAGGACTTCAAGGTTCTGATCTTCACGTGCACTCGGGCGTTTTTCGAGCGACCAATTTTATTCTCTCGGACTTGAACGCGAATCGAATTTTAGAACAGACAATTTTAGGAGAGCAGCCGTCCGCAGAGAGTGCGCCGCTTCCGAGCAGCGCCGTCGATTGTCGCAACTGGGACTTGGTCTTAACTGGGCACTCCTTGGGCGCGGGCGTCGCCGCTGCGTTGTCCTTGCATCTTCGCAAAAAGTTTCCCAACTTGAAAGTGTGGTGCATCGAACCTCCTGGAGGCGTGTTGAGTCCAAAGTTAAGCAATATCACTAAGGCTTGGACGTATAGCACGGTGCATCACTGTGATTTATTCTGTCGACTATCGGGACCAGTGTTGTTGAAGCTCCGTAGCGACATGATGGACTCGCTGACCAACTCAAAGCTGAACAAGTTTTCTTTGATGATGCGAATGACGTTCAACGGCACCAAGTTGCAAATTTCTGACGTTCTTGACCCAGAAAGTGCGGCGAGTGAGTCTACAGCGCTTCGCGAGGATTTCAGAACGTTCTCACGGGCGCAAGTCGACTCGACACCCATGATGGCGGCGCCGTTGCATCCTCCGGGACAACTCATTCACTTGCTCCGGCTTCCCAATGGTTCATACGCCCCGCGCCTCGTGGAAGCCCACGAACTCATGGACCGTGGGATGATGATTCAGTACGGATTCTTCGCCGATCACTTCCCGGATAAAGTCGCCGCGGTGCTTTCTGATTTAGCCGCGGGCAGTACCGAGGCGTCGCAGTCCATCACCTCCATGGGAACCTCCACGGATGACTCCACGCGCACGCTCGTCGACAGGCTCGTCAACAGGCAAACGAGCCAGTCGAGCCGTAGAGTTCTTGGAGACCTAGAAAACGTTTAGTCAAAATATTATTAGCCCACCACACTTCTGCAAATTTCGCTCACGCACGCGTTTCAGACCCGCGCTGACGAGCTCGAGCGCCGCCTCGTGTCGCCCCGATCGCCCCCCCCAGCGCCGTGGTCGCAGGCCCCCGACGTCACTTCGCGCGCGACAACGCGATATGTTACGACGTGCGATCGAACGAACGGCGCGCCGAGGGACGACGAGCGCGAAATCCGTCGCGTGCTCTCGAGTTTTCGAACGCGCCTACGACAAAAAGGTGCGCGCGACGGAAGCGCGCGGTGGAATCGTCGTCGTCGACGCGACTCGAAGAGAAAGCCAAGAATGAGACTAACCGAGGCGTGCGACGCGCGCATCGCAGGTGGTGGATCATTACGAAAACCCAAGAAATGTTGGTTCGTTCGATAAGAGCGATCTGAACGTCGGCACGGGCGTCGTCGGGGCTCCCGCGTGCGGGGACGTGATGAAGCTGCAGATTAAGGTGGACGACGAGGGCAACATCGTGGACTCGTGCTTCAAGACGTTCGGATGCGGAAGTGCGATCGCGTCGAGCTCGGTGGCGACGGAATGGATCAAAGGCACGCACGTAGATGAGGCGGTGACGATCAAGAATCAGGACATAGCGAAACATTTGAACTTGCCGCCGGTGAAGTTGCACTGTTCGATGCTCGCCGAGGATGCGATTCGATCCGCGGTGGCTGACATCAAGGCGAAGCGCGCGGCGGCGAAGACGGCGTGAGAGAATGATGTGTTTATGACTTGCGCCCGATAGATATCCTCATATAGAACGATGCTGTAGAATTTTTTGACGAAAAGTTGACACCGAAACGTACGGGTCTACGGTATCCACATAACTCGACATGCGACTCGGCGCAGCTTCGATCGCTCCCACGCGCCTAGCGCGCGCCAATCACGCGTCAAATATTGTTGTCTGTCGATCTCGCGGCGTGCGTGCCGCCGCAGCGTCGACGTCGGTCGATAAATCGGCTCAAACACCCGTTTTGATTGTCTCCGATCTCGATGGCACCATGGTTGGGAACGACGAATACACGCGCTCGTTCCGAGAATTTTGGGAATCGAGCGCAAAACCTCCTGGGTCTAAGCTCGTGTACTCCACCGGACGATCGCTTGAGTCGTTCACCAAGCTTATCGAGACGAAATCGCAAGTCATGGTTGAGCCGGATGGCCTCATCTGCGCAGTAGGCACAAAAGTGTTTCAACCGAGCGGCGACGTTTCGCGCCCATGGGTCGAAGACGCCGAGTGGACGGCGGCACTAGACGTCAACTGGTGCTGTGATGTCGTTACGGCGGCGGCACGAGGAGCGATCGATGCGTGCGGCGATGACAATGCGCACTTTCGACCTGCAGATGAACAGAACAGACACAAAGTCACGGTGGGAGTGAAGGATGAGCTCGTGAATGTAGTGGAGGATACCATACGAAGCGCGTGCGAGTCGAACGGATTAGAATATAAGATCATCATCAGCGGTTCGGGCGGTTGGAAGTTCGTGGACTGCGTGAGCGCGGGGGCGGGGAAATTAGAAAGCTTGGAATACGTGCGAAAACAGTTAGGCTTTGAACTTCTAGATACCGTGGCCTGTGGGGACAGCGGGAACGATATCTTAATGTTATCGGGGCAGACGAGATGTATCATAGTAGGAAATGCTGAGTCGGAGCTTCGCGAATGGGCGAATGATCGCGTGGCAAAGGGCGAGCTCGCGGTCGACCGCGTCTTTCTCGCGACGGAGCGCGAAGCACTCGGCATCTTACAAGGGCTTTCATCGTTTGGCTTCCGCGGTTGATGTTGTAGAATTAGTGTGATTCTATTAGTTATTATTGTCGTATTACATTAGTGCTCGCTTCGCGCCGCTTCGTGCGACACTGTCTCCTCGACTCCGCGACTCCGCGACTCACATATGTCTCCTCGAAATCGACGTATCCGTCACTCGCGCGCGCGCTGTCCACCGGTGGTGATGGATTTCCTTCGTCGCGTCGGAGACGTTGTCGGGGACGCGTTGGTGGGTTCGGATTCGGATTCCGACGGTGATTCGGACGACGTCGCGCGCGGCACGCGGCAAGGCGGTGGTGCCTCCGACGCTGGAGAAATCTCTGGACCTGACGACGCTCACGAGGGCGACGATGCGGACGAACTCGACGAGTTGATGAACACTGCGTTTACTTTCGGTCGTTCGACGCTGGCAAAGTTAAAAGACGTGTCCAAGGGCGTCGGTAAGGAGCTGTCCGAGGGACTGAAGGATATCAAGGAACAAGTGCGGGAGGACTTTGCGACGTTCGGGGACGACGACGTGGACGAGGATGAGGTCAGCGACATTGATGCGGATACGACCGCTACATCATCGAACGGTAGAGTCGTGTATACTGGAGAAGATGTGATGATTCCCGGCGCCGGCGACGAGGATGTGGGCGACGAGGACATCGCGCTCGAAGTGCAGGAAAAATTTGAGCAAGTTGGGGAAAAGATTGAGCTTTTGGGACAAAAAATGTTTGTAGGAGCAGGCAAGCTAATCAATCAAGTCAAAGAGACGACTCGAGACGCCATCAAAGAGACGAAAGAAGTGATCAAAGAGACTAGAGATGCGTTTGCAGTGAAAGACTCGGGCAAGACACCGAAACGCGGGCGAGACGAGTTTGCAATTCGTGTGCAAGCAATTCAGCGAGATTCGGGAACGTATTGCGATGATCCAAAAAATGTGAAACTGTTTGAGCATTTCAGCGAAAGTTTTACGATGGCAGGGCATGGTCAGGATATATTGACGACTTTGAATGCGAACAACTTTATGAAGGAACTTTTTGCGCGAATCGTGCCTACAATTGTAGACGAGGACACGTTCTGGCGTCGGTACTTCTTCAAATTGTATGAACTAGAAATAGAATTCGAGAAGCAGGCTCTCCCCGATTTACCAGACGATTCACCACAAGAAAACCTGCAACCGTCAAGCGCGGCCGTCACTGCGGTTTCGCACCAGCGAATTTCATCCCTCGCAACGGATGAAGAGGGATTTGATTCCGACTCGAGTCTTGCAAAAGACGAGTGGACAAAACTTAAGCAGCCCTACGCCGCTGAGAATAAAGAAACTGAAGAAAGTGCCGTCGCAAGTCTCGGCGAGACTGGTTCAAACGACGATAGTGACGACGACGAAGACTGGGGCATGACATGAGGCGCACGACACACCGCAATTTGTAACAACACGCGATTAGAAATTAGAGCAATGAATTTTTCCGTCACAGTGGCACATACGTTCAGCCGTTTCCCTTCGACATGAGCGAATGCGCAAAATCTTTGCAAGGAGGTGACACTTTTTCAGCCTCGAAAAGTGAGATTGTGGTTCACTTCGCGTTGCGCCCCTTCGTCGTCGTCCAATGTCGCGTTTCATCAGCGCTTACTACATCTTGAACACTGCCGTCATCCTCACCTACCCTCTGTTCTCGTTATGGGCCCGTCACGAGTACGCGAGCGCGGTGACGATGCTCGACGGCTGGGAAAAGCAAACCTTGACGACTTTGGGCGCTATGGCTCTGGCAAAATTCATTCGTAAGGTCAACATCGACTCCTTTGTGTCGGACATGTTCATGTTCACCAAATCTGGCATCTTACTACTGTCTTGGATGATGGATCAGCGTATCTTCAGCTGGTATTGCGTGGCGTATGCAATGCTGTTTCTGTACGTGCGACGGCCCGAGTACAAGGGACCAAGTCGCATCGAATGGTTAAATCCTGCGACACTCAAGCGACTAGTGCTCGAGCCTGATGATACAGACAAGAACGTCGCTTGGCTGGTGGAGTTCTACGCATCTTGGTCACCGCCTTGCGTGAGCTTGGAACCTACGTTTGCAGACCTGAGCTGCAAGTACACCACCGCTGACCTCAAGTTTGCCAAATTTGATCTCATGAGATGGCCTAAGACTGGGGAAGAATACGGCATTAACGTTGCTGGGACGAGCAAGCAGTTGCCTACTTTGATTCTGTTCGAAAAGGGCAAGGAAGCGGTGCGCGTTCCTCACGTGTACAAAGATGGAAGAATTGCTCGCGCTCGTTTGCGACGGAGCGACTTGATCGCCGCTTTCGCTCTGGACAGTAGGCGGAAGAAAAGTCTCATCAAAGCCACGTTCTCAAAAGGAGATTAGCATAGCAATAAGTCATTGAATATCACTCAATCGTTTTAGTTGAACAATGCTATGCGCTAGAACGGCTACAATTGATACAGTCGCGTCAAACCTTTTCAAACACGGCGTTGGAACTAAGAATAATGGCCACGATGACGCCGAACAACCCGAGCGCACTACCGAAAATTTCAATCACTAAAATTTTCACGAATAACGTGGGGTTTGCCGCGTCTGCGAGCGCGCATGAGCTACCGACTACACCGACGCATATACCGCACACCAAATTCGCCAAACCGCACGTCAACCCACTCGCGAATACGGCGTACCCAGCCATCATTGTCGTTCTGTGAAACGCCCCAGTGTCGGGATCGCTGGGAACGTACTCGAGCTTTGTGCTGAGAATGATGGCGATGATTACGCCGTAAATTGCGACTGCTTCACAAAAAATGACACTGATCAAGTTTTTGCTCGTGATGCGCGGCGTGTGCACCGCGGCGCCGAGCAAGCTGCTGCCCGTAATGAAGATCCCCCACGCCGCACCGGCCACGCTTAGTCCGACCGCGGCGGCGATGCCCATGGCAGAGAAGAAGTACGGGTTAATGCGCGTGAACAGCACCCACAACCGCGCCCAATCGATGAACCCAGATCCTTCAGTTCGAGTCCCACGAACGAGGAGAACGAGCGTGAACGTCCAAAGAGCGGCGATGACGGGAATCGAACGACCATGGAGAATACCAGGCATGGTGTCGTGAACCACTCGAACGCGATCACAGCGCACGAACGGTGGACGGCGACGAGACCCACTGCGTCTGGCAATGCGGCAAGCCAGCGGGGCTGCTGCGCCTCGGCGAGCTACCGCGCAATCGTGGCGCTTTGTGACGCTGAATTCAATAATTGATGCTAACAGTTATATTACGGGCTATTCTAAAGGTGCATTCGGTCGGACGATGTCTCCGAATGCCCAAGCGTGCGTGGACAGCCAAGCGTGGCTCGCGTTTCTCAAATTGACGTTTGAGATTAGCTGCTCAGGCCGCAACGGCTCTCTCGTGATTGGGTCGAACTGAGAGATTTTCAAATGCTGTAAAATCGCCAATCGTTCGTAGCTATGACCACTCGGCGCGATGACCGGATCGCGAAATACCTCAAAGGTTAATTTGCAACAGAACGCGTCCGGCGGTTCGCACGAGCGGTCATCCGGCGCGCGGGCGCAAGCAATCACTTCCCCCATCGTACTCACGTCCTCTGCATCGAGCTGCGAGCTGAAATTTCGCACACTATTTTCTAAGTGCGAGTATCTTCGATCTCGATCGCTCGCTAACAGCTCCCACTCTAAATATTTCGCCCTCGCGAGTTCTCGCCACACGTCGTCTTGAATCATGTCCCCGCTCTCTCGCGCCTCCTCCAGCGCGCGTTGTAGCGACTTAGCCGCGTCCGTGAACTTTTTTTCCGCGATCAACGCTAAGCCAAGCATATACAGCGCCTTCACGCTGTTCCGTTCGAAGTGTAGCGCCGTCTCGCAGTCCCTTTTCACGCTCGCCCAATCCTTCTTCTTCCGATGGCACAGCGCGCGATTGATGTACAGCACCGTCCACCGCGGGTCGCACGTGATGGCTTCCGTGTACGCCTCGATGGCGGCACCGAACTTGCCGCGTTGGTAAAGTTCATTTCCACGCGATTTCAGCGTTT
>Ga0213863_10002757_pt1 | contig 12285 bp, 11 predicted proteins | sample PICome_8_FD_160128 | JGI IMG/M metagenome (GOLD analysis project Ga0213863, IMG submission 160128) | Coastal seawater microbial communities near Pivers Island, North Carolina, United States - PICO497 | ecosystem: Environmental > Aquatic > Marine > Coastal | place: USA: North Carolina... | reverse complement strand
TCAGTGCTGCTATCTGCTGTGTTAAACCAAGCGGTACTGTCAGCCAACTGGTTGACTCTAGCAGTGGGATTCATGCTCGTCACTCAGCCTATTATATTAGGACTGTTCGTGGAGACAACAAAGACCCGTTGACACAGTTCATGATGGATCAGGGTATACCTAATGAGCCAGACGTAATGAAACCTGACCAAACTACAGTGTTTAGCTTCCCTATGAAAGCCCCACAGGGTGCAACAGTTACTGCTGATATGTCTGCCATAGAGCAACTAGAGATGTGGTTAGCTTATCAGCGTCACTGGTGTGAGCATAAGCCCAGCGTTACGATCAACGTTAAGAATGATGAATGGTTTGAAGTAGGAGCATTCGTATACAAACACTTTGATGAGATGTCTGGTGTATCATTCCTACCATTCAATGAGCATACGTATCAGCAAGCACCCTACCAAGAGTGTGATGAATCAGCATACCATAAGATGTTAGGAGTTATGCCAACTAATATTGATTGGTCACTACTCTCTGAGTATGAGAGTGAAGATAATACATCAGGTAGTCAGACACTAGCTTGCTCTGGAGACGCTTGTGAAATTGTAGACTTAACATAAACAAAGGCATCAGCAATGAATATTTTAGTGGGATTAGCTTTAACAATACACATGGATACTGTAGGTGAGTATAACTCATACCATCCTCATGTAAGGTTTGAAGAAGGTCAATTCATTGCTGGTGCATACTACAATAGTGAAAGAGGTGTAAGCCCCTACATAGGTGCTAAACTCAGCAATGAGTTAGGTTACTTTGAGTATGGTATTGTGTCAGGCTATGAAGGACAGTCAGGTGCATTACCGTATGCAAGATTAGGTTTAACACTCAGCGAAACAGGGTCACTCTTTATTGCACCTGCATTTGAGAAGATATACGGTGAGGTAACAACTGGAACTGTAATTGGATTTGAGATCTTATATTAAGGAAATAAACATGTATACTATCATAACTAGAGATAATTGTAGCTTCTGTGACATGGCTAAAATGATGTTAAGAGAATCTAATATAGCTTACACAGAATATAATGTAGAGTCAGGTAGCTCTCAGTGGGTACTAACCCTTGTAAGGCAAGCAAAACACACATCAGTACCCCAGATCTTTGCTTCTGATGGTAGCCATATCGGTGGGTATGCAGAGTTAAAGAACTTTCTTGGTACTTTTGCTGAGGATACTATTTAGTTTTGACTTATAAAATAGACCCATTTAAGAAACTACTATCTAATGTTAAATTAAATGCAAGCAGACCCTCACCTACTAAAAATGATACAGGTCAATATGAAAGGATAAATACAAAAGAAGTAGATTTAGATGCTGAATATCTAATGCACTTATTTTATGAAGTGCAACAAAGTAAATGCTATTGGTTGGAAGTAGAGCTTAACCCTGAATGGATTTTTACTTCAGGACATCCCTTATCTATAAGTGTAGATAGATTAAAGTCAGATTATTTAAAGGGTAGTATTGTTATTTGTAGCAGATTAGCCAATTTAGGAAGGGGAACTTTTCCAGAGAAGTCTTTCAAGAAGTCTGTTAAATACTTAAAGAGTCAATGGGGTTGGGATGAATACTTAAATTACCCAGCACAACAAATGGAGTTACTATGAATAACAATCTTGAGCCACTACAGAAGCCCACACGCTCTAGAAGAAAGACAACATATAAGGGTGCAGCAGCAAAGACTACATCAGGTATACTCCCTAAAACAGATAAACAAAAAGAGTTAATAGACGCTATAAAAAGAAACCAACAAGTCCTGATACTAGGTCCTGCTGGTACGGGTAAAACTTATGTAACAGCTACTTGTGCTGCGGATTTGTACATCACTAAAGATATAGATAAGATTGTTATAACACGCCCTCACGTAGCTGTAGGTAAAGACATAGGGTTTCTTCCAGGAACACTCGAAGAGAAGGCTCAGCCGTGGGCGTTGCCCGTCTTAGACGTGCTTATAAAGCATTTAGGTAAGGGTGCTGTAGATACGGCTTTAAAGAGTGGTAATATTGAGGTTGCTACACTGGCGTTAATGCGTGGACGTAGCTTCGACAATACGTTCATCATTGTAGATGAAGCACAGAATATTGAGATACCAGAGATTAAGATGCTGTTGACTAGGGTAGGTGAAGGTAGTACTATTGTGCTTAACGGCGATATTCAACAATCAGATCTAACAAGAATGTCTGGTCTTTATAAGATCATACACTTAGCTAAGAAGCATTTGTTAAATGTTCCTGTTGTTGAATTTGGTATTGAAGACATTGTGCGTAGCGGTATATGTGCAGAGTGGGTCAAAGTGTTTATGAAAGAAGGCTTATGAAGTTAGAAAAAGAAGCTAAAGAATATGTTGACTCTAAGCAGGAACACTTCGAAGAGATATTACTTTACGAGATATACAAGTTAAAAGCCCACTTAAGCAAAAGCCTCTGGGACAGTCCTGAGCTAGTTAAAGCTAAAGATTGTCTCACAGAGGCTTCACTGTGGGCTAAGGAATGTGCTAAGAAGCACGGTATAAAGTAGTTATATTTTGTAGTTATTCTCTAATGCTTTGATGTAGTTAATATACACTCTAAGTTCAGCAAAAGACATATCCTCTACATCTACTTCTATATTATATTTATCTTTAAAGAAACGATTAGCTTCTCTACGTAGTTCTTTTGAACCCATAGCTCCTGCTTTCTTGGCTAACGCTATACGTTTACTCTCTGCACCAGCACCGCCTGTTCTTACTTTCTTACGTATGCCTGTCTTTACAGTTGAAACCATTTCCCTAAGCATAATACGTTTCTTATCTAGATTAGCTTTCCTAAACTTAGGAGAGTCTAGTAATACTTGAGTACGTCTCTCTAGCATAGGTGCAATTAGAGTATTTAGCATACGGTCATACTCAGGCATCTTACTTCTTTCAGAGGCTTGCCACGGATGCATCTCAGCCATAGAGTATACTTGTTCTGTAGCTGTACGGCCTTGCTTTACATTTATACCAAACACACGAGCAAAAGGGTTAGGGTCATAAACATCTCCTTCTCTTGTAGCGACTTTAAGAGTCTCCCCTGTTATAGCATCTGTCTTATCAATAAACATTTCTATTATATTATCAAAGTATTTAGTTGAGGCTTGTGTAAAAGTATCCATACCAGTATCAGCTTGACGTATATCTTTAGCAGTATCAGCATCATTTATATAACCAGCAACTCTGTTTACTGCATCAAGAGGTCTAGCAAAACCTGCTACTATATTTCCTGTAACTTTACCGAAAGCTTTTAGATCAACACCACGCTCGCCACCTGAGTTACTAAATGCGTCCATAATATTTAAAAGATCATTACTAAACTGTGCATCTTTAGCAAGTTGACCAACAGCTAATTGAGCGCTGGCCTCTTGCAACAATTCTCTTGGTATAGTTTCGCCATTCATCTTCATATTCCACATACGTCCAAAAGCAAGATATGCAGATAGAGGGAAAGTGTTTTTAGCGTCTATAATAGTACCGCCATCACCTTCAAGCTCATAATAAGCTAAACCCTTCTCACGTCTATCATCATCAAACTTAGCCATCTGATACAAGAAGGTTGTGCCTACTGTAGCTCTAGCTACTACTTCACTAAGTTCTGAATCTAAGCCTAACTCTTTGTCTTTCTTAAACATATTAACTACTGCTCTTCTTGCAGGACCTGCAGCAGATATATAACCTGCTGGTGACCATTTATAAGAGTAAGCTAATACGTTGTTAAAAAATCTACCAAAAGGTAGTATAGTACCTAGACCTGGTGTTCTTGATACGCTTTCTACAATTTTAGCTAATTCACGTAGTAACTTAGGTGTAGCTTCAGTCGTATAGTCTGCAGAGAATACAGATTCCATAGTATTACCCATAGCTTTACCTAGTATAGCTTCATCTAATATGGCTTCATCACCCTTCTGTAGAATCTCCTTGAGCGTAACGCCATATTTCATACGTACCGCTTTATCCATCTCACCTATAAACATTTGAGACTTAGTAAAGCTATCCTGTATACGAACACCTGTAACAGCGTTTGATCCTTTAGTTACTGCTTCTAAACCTTTAAAGATCTTTGAGTCAGGGTTTATATTAAATCTTTGAGCATTAACATCAATACCGCCTGTTAGGGTTTCAAAAAGAGTTTGTTTTACTTCTGCATTAGATTCAAGAAACTGCATGTATGTATCATGTGTAGTAAAAGGATCTAACAGATTTCTTATCTTTTGTGCTTGCAGATCTACTAACATCCCTGCTTGCTTAAACGTTTCTTTACCACCTAAACTATTACCCAATGTCATTTGACCTAAGCCCTTAAGGCTAAGCGCACCTGCATTAAAAACATCTGCTAGAGATTGGCCTACGTAAAACTGTGTAAACCCTGCAACGTTTAGTGCTGTTGTAGCAGGAGAGGATACTAATAAACGTTTCCATACAGACTGTGCGTAGCCTAGCTTATCTGTACGCATAGCTTTTTGTTCTGCTTCAATAGCCTCTTTAGATGCAGGAGTTGTTAACCTATTGATCATAGTATCATTAACAGACAGAAGAGCAGAACTTTTTAGTTTACCAAACTGTCCCATTGTACCTAATATAGTACCTGCTTCACTAATAGATTTAGCAAATACGTCAGACAGTGCTGTAGAATCCATAGCAAGATCTCCTAAATGAAACCCTGCATTAGCTTCAATTCTTTGGTTTAATCTCATTAGATCATCTTCTGGTATCATAACTATAGCATTAGTAATAGCATCTGATACTGTCCTACCTCTCATGTCTATAGAAGAGTCTTTAAGCATGGATATGATACCACTCTTTCTGTCATCACCAAATAGTAAGTCTTTAAATAGTTCAGAAGGCATAGCAGTTTTAGTCATACCAGAACCACGCTTAACTTTAGCTTCCCAAGAATCTATGCTCTTCTCGATAGTAGATACTAACTTCTTAGTTTCCCCTTTAGATATACTTGGTGTGTTTTTACGTAATACTTGTTGTTTAGTACGATCTAAGGGTGATATAGCTTGATCTAAGCCTGATATACCTTTTAACTTACCTGCTGCTATTTGTACAGCACCACCAACACCACCCAACAAAGCACTAAAACCTGTTTGCATCTTAGAGAACTTTTCTTGTGCATCTACTTCTAGCATCACGTTTTGTGCCTGTACATCCTGTAGTACAGCAAAGGCAGAGTCTAGTGCTACTGTTTTCTTTACAGCAGAAAGAGAAGCTTTCTTAAATAGATCTTGTTGTGTTTCTTTCATAGCAGTTCTAGCAAAAGATCTACGCCCTTCAGTAAAAGCATCCTGAGCTACTTTCTCAAACACTTTTGCTGTAGCTTTACTTGAAGCACCTGCTTGTGCAAACCTTTGTGCAGCCGTTACAGCCGCATCATTAGCAAACTTTTTAGAAGACTCTTTAGTTGCTGTATTCTTAAGTGCATCTCTACCTGCTTTTCTTACTGCCGCTTTTACAGCTTTCTTACCTGTTATTGATACACCTGCTGCACCTAACCTGGCTGTACCACCTGTTACAAGACCTAGATAGTTTGTAGGATCTTTAAGCATAGCTTCCATATATTGACCTACACCCTTGACTGCTCCAAAGAAGCCATCATTTTGAAAGACATTACCTAATTGGTCATATACTTTATAAGCGTTTCTAGCTACAGCTTTTGTACTTTCATCACCCTTTTGCACAAAGCGTAACTCACCTGCAGTAGATATAGTATTAGCATTAAAGAATCTCATATGCTCTACAAAGTCATTAACAATCTCTTGATCATCTTTATCTTTGTATTGCACACCCTTACGTTCTATCATGTATTGTTTAATAGGCTGTAAGTTCTTATAGTTTAGTAGATCATCTTTACTAAGAGTATCACCTGATGCAACATATTCAGATAATGTAGGCTCTTGATCAAATAGATTAGACGAAGCAGTATCTATATCTTGTCCAAAACTTGTTGATTTTATATCGTCTAGTATACCCATTATTTTACACCTAGCGTTCTGTTAATCCAATCAGATCCTTTAGACTTCAAACCCTCTTCTTCGCCTTCAATCTTATCTATCATAACAGATCCGTTTTTGATTCTCTCTATAGGTATTTCTCTTAAGTCTTCAGCACTAACCTTAAATGCACCTAACCTACCCTTTACTTTTATCTTGTAAAAAGCACCCTCTTGAGGATTAGCATATAGACCTAATGCACCATTAATATTCATTTCTTGTTTAGTTGGTTCTATAGCTTCTTCTAGATCATCTCTAAACTCAAAGTTCCATGACCCTATAGCGCTGGTAGGTAAACCTGCTGCATCTCTTTCTTTACGAGTCATTTTCTTCCAATCCGCACGGGTATATTCCATAGAATATCTATCGTCCATGTGGGGTAGTGGATATGTATCCATATAATCTTTTACTCGTTGTTCTTGTTCTTCAGTAAAAGGTATTATGACTTTCTCTTCACCACCTACAGTTATTGTTTGTTCTGATATAGGAGCATCTAATTCAGTAACTTTAATAACTTCATTATAGTCTGGATCTATAGTAAGATCTGAAGCTCTCTCTTTTTCTCCTGCTACCTCTTGACCTGTTTCTCTGTCTACAGTAATTACTTCTCCTGACTCAGGATCTATAACTTTCTTAGGTTTTGTTCGAGTACTTACCCAATCTGATCCATATATAGTAGTTAAAAATCCTTTAACAGCAGGGTTAGTGTAGAAACTATTACCATACTTAGAGCTATATCCTGCTACTACAGGATCAAGAGTACTCTTAAATCCAGCCATAATTTCTTTACTTGCTTCTTTAGAAAGAGAGGCTTTAAACTGCATTAACTTAGCTTCAGCTTCAGGGTCAGCACCTAGCTCTGCTCTTTTAGCATCTATTTTTTTCTCTATTTGTAGATCTATCTCAGCTGCTTTTACTATTACAGATTCTTGTTTGAGATATGTATCTCTCATCTTGTTATACTTCTCAACAAAGTCTATACCCTCTACATCATCCATAAAAGGTTTCTGTGTGTAGTTAATATAAGAATTATCAAAGCCAGCCATCTTAGTATAATCGTCTGATGCCGCCATATCATTTATTTGCTGTACAGTTAATCCTTGTGCATATACATCTTTAGCCAAATCATCATTAGCTCCAACCCCTAGCATCTTAGATAAGAAATTTCTATCAGGCGACTTAGCTTCAGTAGGTACTGCACCATACACCGCTTTATACATATCATCGTAATCAAAGTTTACATCTGGTAAGTCTGGCATATCGGTGATAGCATCAATATCATCCGTACCTAAAGAAGTCATTCCTCTTTGGTCAGCTGCTTTTTGTAGATTAGTTACAAACTTTTGTATACCGTCAAACCCAGAGTTCAAAGCAATAGCAACTTGCTTTTCAGATGCGCCCAGCGCTTTGGCTTGATTGCCATACTCTGCTGCTTGTCTAGCTAAAGCCCTACGTTTCCCTATTAAGGGTAGGTTCTGCCTTGCTTGAGCTTTTGCTTGCTTCCTAAAAGCGTCTCTTTCTTCACTCTTCTTATCTAAATAATCAGCAGCTTCTTCTAATGCACCTAGACCAAACTGTTCCCAATCAATATTTAAACCCATAATTATATTCCTTTTGACATCAGACCCGTAGGCATTTCAGTTTTTTCTTCACTCATAGGTTCTTCTATTTCTGTATCCATAGGCATTGCCTCTTCTTCATCAGACATATCAGCACTAAGACCTTCAGTTATATCAGATAACAACTCTGTACCTTCATCTTGTTCAACGTCTTCATCTCCCATGTACTTCATTGTGAGAGCTATAAAGCGTTGTTTTTCTCTTTCACTTGCTCTTGCATCAGCATCGCCACCCTCTTCAGTTACATCTACACCATTCTGTTCTGCAGCAGCTACAATAAAAGCATGTATAGCAGGGGCAGCTAAGATTCCTGCATCAATAGTATGTATACCATTCATAGCACTCTTCATGTATAAACCCTCAACAAGAGGTGCTACAGGTACTTCTAAATCCAGTAGAGCTATTATGTCGTCCATAATACCTTCTTTCATGAGTTTCTCAATGTAGTAGTTTATTACATCACCTACGTCTGATAAATCAGCAGGGTTTTCCCACGGATTATTCTTTGGTTCTGTAGTCAGAGACTGTCCTGGTATTGGGGCTTCAAACATTTTGTTTATCCTATTTAGTAAAGCCAGCGCCAAAGTAGAGGCCGACTATTGCTGAAACTATGTGTGTGTCTAGAGGGGTTATAACAAAGCCACGAGCTGCTTTCCAATGTATTGCATCTGGTGCGCCTAATAGCCAGTTAATAAAACCGCCTTGTACTTCTGTGTAACCAACGATTACGCTTACGTCAGGATACCATACTGCTACTAACTTTGGCAATACAATAATAGAACCTACTGCAGATAAAGCTATGATCCTACGTGTCCAAGCAAAGTGTTTATCTTTACTGCCATGCTCTCTCGCATCACTGACTGCGCCTACTAGGGCTTTCTGTTGTTCTGCTTTAGCTTTATTGCTTTGACCCCAGATGGACATAACTCCACCTAAGACAGTAGAGAAAAGCATTGTGATTAATTCTAGTGGTAATCCAAACATTAGTTACCTCCTACAACAAGTCTCATAAGTTCTTCATCAGTAATATCTTTTCCTACTGTTATATTCTTTTTAGCTAAGTATTCTTTTGCTTTCTTTCTAGACATAGGTCCAAAAATACCATCTGCTTTTGTTTGTATTATACGTTGTACTGCTTCTACTGTAGTAGGTGCTGCTACTAGAGGTTGATCTGTAGTCTCACTTTTTCTATCTGTTATCCAAGATCTACCATCATAAGTTTTATTATTATCAGCATTACCAAATAAATGATTACCTATTTGAACTGTTCCTCTTTTCATACCTTTCATACCAGATAACCAATTAGGTTTACTAACTTTAGGATTTAAATAATGGGTTGCACCACCCGTCTTATCTGTGTAATTGCCACTTAGTATTGCATCAGCTGCTTTGTATGCGTCATTACTTACTTTAATTTTCATCATATCTTTACCTTGCTGACCTCCTGCACCACCTGTCCAAGAGTTCCAAGGAGAGAACTGAGCCTTTTTAAGTATTACACCATCTATTCCCTTACCAAAACGTCCAGAAGCGGCTCTATTTGCTATAACAGCACCTACAGCTACTTTACCATCATAAGACTCTCCACCAGACTCAGCTTGAATAGTTCTTGCTAATATTTCACGCTCAGACATTTGTTTTGGGCTAGTGTATACTATTGGCTTTTTAACCATTAAACCTGCAGGTCCACTCTTTACTACTGGTGCATTAGGTACTTTTATGTTTTGACCAACTTTAATTTGATTAACGTTAGTTATAGTAGGGTTAGCTTTTTGTATTGCGGCTACTGTAGTGTTATTATCTCTAGCTATAGCAGATAATGTATCACCTGATGCTACTGTTATAACTCCAGGCGCAACTACATCTAGTTCTTCAAACAAATCTAACTCTTCTCTAGCTTTACCAATACGCATAGGGCTAGATGAAATAGTTTTTTTACTAGGCATAGTCGGTTTATTATTTGAAGCATCATAAAATTTCATAGCTTTATTAGAAGAACTTCTATTCTCTGGAGGTCTATTCTCACCACCTGAAGATCTAAACAAACTAAAGAACCTCTCTAGAGGACCTTGTTTTGGCTCATCTTCTTTAATACTATTACGAGAAGCTAGACCCGAAGGTCTTAACCTTGGAGTAGGAGACTTGAAAGATTCAGAGGTTGGTATTTTATAGTTACTCATTGTTTAAATCCAATTATCAATTAAATTGCCTATTATCTTCATGCCTATTTTACCTAAATATTTAGATTTAGTATCTGCGTCTGATCCAGCAGCGGCTTTACCTTCAGCATCAATCTTAGCAACCATAATACTTGCTTCTCGATCCATAGCTGACTCAGCACTTGTCCAAGCCCATGTCATTAAATCACGTTCTTTTTGTAACATGTTATTATAGGTAGTCATTGTCATATTATTTGTAGCTAAAGTCTCATCTCTGTTAGCTTGGTTATCTGCGGCATTCTCTGCAGTAGTAATATTCTGTGACCATTGAGCATTAGCTTGTGCTATAACTAAATGGTTTTGAGCATTGAACTGATCTCTTTGATTACGCTGTAGTGTATTAAACTGTTCAATAGCATTTGTCTCACCTGCATTAAACTGTGCCATAGCATTCTTTTGTGCTACATTGAATTGTTCTACTTGTGTTTGCAGTGATGCAAAGAACTGATTTGTTTGATTCTCTGATGTAGCGTTAAACTGTCTAGCTGCATTCATAGCTGATTGATCTGAAAGTATAGCATTAGCGTTTTGTTGAGATTTAAACATACTCACTTGTTGTTCATTATCTAAACTTGCCATATCCATTTCTAGGAAAGCCTTAGCATTTTGTACTTGAGCTTGTTGACGGTTATTTAAGTTAGTTAAATCTAACTGAGACATAGCCGCTACATCTGCCATGATCTTAGCATTTTTAGCACTTAGATTAGTAAGATCTACTGTTTGTGCCATACGAGCATTCTCTAACGCTATCTGTTGTTCAGCATTAAAGTTCATGTTAGCTATCTCAGATATCTTAGCGGAGTTAGCAACACGGCTTTGAAACTCTTGTGTAAACTCTAAGCCGAGGAATGAAGCACGTTGTTCAGCAGCAAACATAGCAGTCTGTTGTCTATTACTTAGGTTCTGCATCTCAAAGGTAGCAGAAGTCTTAGCATCCTGTACAGCGATGGGCATAGCACTTTCCATAGCCGCTTGTATCATAGCCTGTCCAGCCATTGATGAAGCACCTAAACCTCTAGAGGCCATAGAAGCAGCGGCATTACGTAAAGCTCCTGCCGCCCAGGATGGAGGTGTTTTACCTTCAAAGTCTGCCATCAAGCCTGTAAGTTGACCTTGTACTGTAGCATCTGTTGATGGTGCGCCTGTAGCCGCTTCAAAGTTTGTTTCAGCTTTAACACGATCCATATCAACAGTAGAACCTGATATGAGTTCACCATCTTCTACTTTACGTGCGTCAGGTGCTACAACCTTTTGTGCTTCAGCTATTTGCTCTACAGATACACCTAACTGTGCTAAGTCTTCTGGTTTCATACTCTGTGCATCTACAAGTGCTTCAGCACTAGGCTTACCTGTAGCCGCTTCTAGTCTAGACATAACATCTTCTATAGATGCAGAAGCTGTTAGAGGTTCGTATGATGCCGCAGGTTGTACTTCAGGAGAGGTTGCATCTGATGTAGGTGTAGCAGTTGTAACTTTTGCTTCACTTGCAGGATCAACCTGTCCTGTAGTAGGATCAAGCATACCCTCTTGTTTATCTTCTTCTGTGATCTTTTCTACTTCTGTTTTCTTTATCATAGAAGCAGGATCAGTTGTTGCAGTAGTAGTGTATTCAGATATACTTGGTGCAGCTACAGTCTTAAATGCTTTATCTGCTGCATTCATTTTTGTCTGTGCAGCATTAACTGCGTTCTGAGCATTTTCAGCTGCTTTAGCTAAATCTGCATTAGATGGATCTGCTTGAGATGCAGCCATAGCATCAGATGCTGACTTTTCTGCATTAGAATATGCTAACTGTGCCTCATCTAAAGCTTTTTTAAAAGCACTTACTTGAGAGGGTTGTGTAAAACGCTCTTCTTGTAACTTTGGAGGTAATGGATCTCCAGGTTTAGGGTCTGCAGGTTGTCTAGGTATTCTTGGCATACCACCTATAGGACCTCTAGGGTCAACAGGTAATTGCATATTAGGATCACTTGGGTCAAACTGCATAGGGGTATTCTGATATAAACTGGGTCTAGATAAATCTAATGCTGTACCATTCTCAACTGCAGGTTGTTTTTCAGGCATTATGTTATTAAAAGGTTGTACGTTACCTTGTGCCAGTTCAGGCATTACACCTGCTAAACCTTGAACAGCTTGATTGGCTAAACCACCTATCTGGTAGCCTTGTACGTAACCTCCCTGAGCCATGCTAATCTTTTTCTGAGCTACCTCTGCCATCTTGCCTAGCGTAGATGCCGCTTTAGGTGAAGCCGCTAAGAAGGCCGCTTGCTCGTCTGCTTGCATACCCTGCATCTCTGGTATTATCTTACCCATTTGTTCAGGTGTAAATCCACCAAATTTCATAGCCATTTTAATAGTCCTTATTAATTACCCAACTTCATCCAAACTGCAGCAGCAAC
>Ga0213863_10002755_pt1 | contig 12297 bp, 14 predicted proteins | sample PICome_8_FD_160128 | JGI IMG/M metagenome (GOLD analysis project Ga0213863, IMG submission 160128) | Coastal seawater microbial communities near Pivers Island, North Carolina, United States - PICO497 | ecosystem: Environmental > Aquatic > Marine > Coastal | place: USA: North Carolina... | reverse complement strand
GAGTACTACCGGTTACCTTAACAGTACCCTTGGTCTTATGAGGGAACCAAAACAATTGAAAGAGCTCCGACCAGGCATGCCACTCTTTCAACGATCGACAGACGACAGGCCGCCAGAGTGACTCGACCCTCTTTGCAGACACTGCACCACCTGCAAGAATCAAAACTTCCGTCAACAATTCAACGTCGTGCGTCGTTGTTTCCATTCCGCTTTCACGCAGGTAGCGGCAAAATTCGGTGATTCGCTCAGATGGGAGTAATGACTCAGGCAAGGAGTCGTTGGAGTATGTCATCGTTGACATCCACTCGATCCCTCGCGGTTTTTATCAAGCAACTGAGCGACCCTCGAATGAGAAGAGGATCGTCGGGCATCGACTGAAACCCACAAAGCATGAGAGCTTTGAGCCAGTCAATCGATTCAGCGATCCCTGGTTTCTTCTCCAGGTCTTCTTTACGAAGAGAACTCACGAACTGGGCAGCCTGCTCAATCAACCGACGATCTGCATCTGGTACTTTGAGACGCAGAATGTCGGCCTCACGAGACACGTCGGGATATTCAATATAATGATACAAACACCGCCGCCGCAGTGCGTCTGAAAGATCACGTGTTCCATTACTGGTTAATATCACAATAGGTACGATTTCAGAGCGAACCGTTCCCAGCTCAGGTATCGAAACCTGATAATCCGACAGAGCCTCTAGTAGATACGCCTCAAATGCCTCATCCGAGCGATCAATCTCATCAATCAGTAAAACGGCACCACTTAATTCCTGAAGAGCTTTCAGAATCGGCTTTTGAATCAAAAATTCTTCCGAATAAATTGATGAGGAGTCGACACGTTGCGACGCCGCTTCTGCCAACCGAATTTCCGTCAGCTGGCGGCCGTAGTTCCATTCATACACTGCATCGTGATGATCAAGCCCCTCAAAGCACTGCAAACGAATTAAGGGACGTCCGACCATCCCAGCCAAAGCTTGAGCAAGTGCAGTTTTACCAACCCCTGCGTCACCCTCTAGCAGCAAAGGTCGCTTCAACTCAAGCGCGAGATGGACAGAGCTAGCCAGTTGCTCATCGCAGAGGTAGTCGGCCTTGAGAAGTTCAGTCCGAATCGACTGAAGCGCCACTTGGAGTTGATTATCCATTGAGTTCGATTAACCGGCTGACTTTTTACCGAATAAACCGCCCAACCAACCCTTGAGCAATGCCCAAAAAATTGCCAATCCGTTTAACTCATTGGCTGGCTCAGAGGTTGTCTGAATTGCTGGCTTGTCTGATGAGTCAACTCCTCCGGGGGCAGCAGCCTCTCCGAGCGCCTGAGCTTTTCCGATAAAGTTATCGACAAACTGTTTAAGAATCACATCAGATACTTGAACCATCATCCGCCCACCGAACTGCGCAAATTTTCCGTTAACAATAACCGTTGCTAAACCGACAAGAACCGACTGTCCATCGGCCTCCTCAATTGATGCCTCTAGTTCCATAGAGGCAGAAGAACCACCCTTATCTGCACCCTTACCTTTGAGAACCAGTGAACGATTCGCAGAATCCATCGAGAGGATTTCAACTTCTCCACCAAACTGAGCAGTGGCTGGACCGACCTTGACCTTCACCGAGCCTTTGAAGGCATTGTCACCCGTTTTTTCGCCGAGGCTCGCGCCTGGCATACAGGACGCCACCGACTCGAGATCCGAAAGGATCGCCCACGCGTGTTGCGCAGGCACCCCAAGTTCGTAACGTTTTTCGAGTTTTACTTCCACGCAATTCTCCTAGAGCTGGACGCCCTCTTCCTTTAGTTTTTTCCAAATGCGATAAGACGTATGCGGCATATCAATGTGCGTAACCCCTAAATGAGCAAACGCATCAACAACAGCAGAAGTGAACGTTGGAATTGAGCCGACATGCGGTGACTCCGCTACGCCTTTCGCACCAATCGGGTGGTGCGGAGATGGGGTCACGGTATAGTCAGTTTCCCAGGTTGGCGTTTCGACGGCTGTTGGAAGGAAGTAATCCATCAACGTGTTACCCAATAAATTCCCCTGCTCGTCAAAAGGCATCTGTTGGCCCATCGCCACAGCAAAGCCCTCAGTCAGACCACCATGAATCTGTCCGTCAATAATCATCGGATTGATTCGGGTTCCACAATCATCGAGCGCATAGAAACGTCGAATGGAAGATTCACCTGTTCCCTTATCGATATCAACGACACACAAATAAATGCCGAATGGATACGTAAAGTTCGGTGGATCGTAATAATGGACAGCCTCAAGTCCCGGCTCCAAACCCTCAGGTGGCTGCTGATAAGCCGCGAATGCAATATCTGCCATGGTCTTAAACTGTTCGTCATTACCCCGGACTTTGAAACGATCAACTTCCCAATCAAGATCTGCTTCCGATACCTCTAACAGATGTGCAGCGATTTTCTTGGCCTTCGCATGGATTTTGCGTGCAGCCATTGCGATCGCAGCACCGGCGACTGGAGTTGATCGAGATCCATAAGTACCCAAACCGTAAGGAGCTGTCGATGTGTCACCCTCCTCAACCTGAATCACCTCACTCGGTATCCCGAGCTCGCTAGCGATGATTTGCGCATAGGTAGTCTGGTGCCCTTGACCTTGGGTAATCGTTCCCATTCGTGCAATTGCACTTCCAGTCGGATGGATGCGGATTTCGCACGAATCAAACATGCCAACGCCCAAGATGTCGCAAGTCTTACTCGGACCCGCTCCCACAACTTCGGTGAATGTGACGAGACCAATACCCATCAATGTTGGACAATTCGGGTCCGCCCGCTTTTGCTCTTGCTCAACACGGAGGGCCTTGTAATCAACTGCATCGAGAACTTTCTCGAGCGCCGTATGATAATCACCCGAGTCATATTCAAATCCAAAGGCACTAGTGTATGGGAACTGTTCTTTTCGGATGAAATTCTTCCGTCGAATTTCCGCTTTGTCCATGTTCAGTTTTTGCGCCAACACGTCAACCATCCGTTCGATCAGGTATACAGCCTCAGTAACGCGGAACGAACACCTGTAGGCAACGCCGCCTGGCGCTTTATTCGTGTATACCCCCTTAACGCTGCAGTGCGCCGCAGGAATGTCGTAACTTCCCGAACAGATATGAAACAGACCAGCTGGGAACTTTGTTGGGTCCGCACATGCATCAAAGGCACCATGATCTGCAATGACGTCAACCTTTAAACCAAGGATTTTTCCATCCTCAGTCGCTGCCAAATGCCCATCCATGTGGTAGTCGCGAGCAAATGCTGTGCTCGATATATTCTCAACACGATCTTCAGACCATTTGACTGGTCGTCCGAGCACAATCGACGCAACAATGGCGCAAACATATCCAGGATAGATCCCAACTTTGTTTCCAAAACCACCGCCAATATCTGGGCTAATAATCCGTACCTTTGATTCTGGAACGCCACTGAGCATTGAAACCACGGTCCGCACCACATGCGGGGCTTGAGATGTCATCCAGGTCGTCAGTTCGCCCTTAATCGGATCGAAACTTGCAACACAACCGCATGTTTCAAGCGGACAAGGGTGTACGCGGGGGTAGTACATATGCTGAGACACCGTCACTGGCGCATGATCGAATGCAGCATCGGCGGCCGTCCTATCACCAGCCTCCCAAGTGAAAATATGATTGTGATGATCGCGAGGGCCGTGGGCACCCTCAGTTTTTCCTTGAAGATCTTCACGAAGCACTGGAGCATCGGGCTCAAGCGCTGCGTAAGGATCAATCACCACAGGAAGCTCTTCATACTCGACTTCAACCGCCTCGATGGCGTCAGCCGCGATGTATCGATCATCAGCGATCACAATCGCCACTTCCTGCATCTGAAAATGGACTTTCTCATCTGCCAAAACAGCAGCCACGTCGCCTGCTAAGGTTGGCATCCAATGAAGATTCAGTGGCTTAAGATCATCGGCTGTTAGGACAGCATGAACGCCCGGGATTGCCAGGGCTTCTTCCTTATTGATTCGTTTGATCCTACCGTGCGCGACGGGCGACCGAACGATATCCATGTGCAACATGCCGGGAAGTTTGATGTCATCACAATACTGGCCCTTCCCTTGGATAAATCGGGCATCTTCTTTCCGAAGACGCGAATCACCCATCCCCTGAAGATCCGCTTTACGCTCTTCGGGTGTCTTTACTGGTGCGTTCATAATTCCTCCGGATCAGGCTGTTGCTGATTCTTTTTGTTGTAATTTGATGGCGGCTGATTGAACAGCCTTCACGATGTTTTGGTATCCCGTGCATCTGCATAAATTTCCACTCAAACCTAAGCGAATCTCATCTTCTGTTGGATTGGGGTTCTCCTGAAGGAAGCGATAAGAGCGCATCAGCATTCCAGGGGTACAAAATCCACACTGCAAACCATGCTCCTCGTAAAAGGCCTCTTGGACAGCATGAAGCGCCCCAGCTTCGGCCAATCCTTCAACAGTTTTCACATCTGAGCCATCGCACTGAACTGCCAAGTGTGTACATGCCTTTACGCTCTCACCGTCGATATCAACGGTACAAGCGCCACAATGACTTGTTTCACAACCAATATGAGCGCCAGTTAAGCTCATCTGCTCACGTAAAAAGTGGACGAGAAGCGTCCGGCTATCAACCAGTTGCTCGATCTGCTGCCCATTGAGCGTCATTTTCACTATCTGCTTTGCCATTGTTATTGCCCTACTGTCTTAACTTGCTTTTGATAGCGCGTCATGGATTGCACGCTGTACCATTTGACCTGCCATCGCGGTTTTATATTCCGCGTCGCCACGAAGATCCTCTGCTGGATCGCAAATTTCCATTGCTTTTTCAGCTGCTTGGCGAATCAACGCATCGGACACCTGCTGACCCATCAAGATGGATTCCGCTTCGTTTGCCCGTAAAGCCGTTGGCCCAAGGTTGGTTAACGTAATTCGGATGTGCGAAACAGTGCCTCCACTCAGGGCGATCACAACCGCACAAGCAGCCGTCGCCCAATCACCAGTCTTTCTCTTCAATTTCTTGTAGGAGTAACCGGCTCCTGACGGGAACGCCTTTACCGTAATCTGGGTCAAAATGTCGCTTTCTTCGAGAGCTGTCCAATAAGTCCCCAGAAAGAACTCTGACGCAGGTACCTGTCGCGTTCCATTAGGTCCTGCGATGGTCATTACGGCATCGCAGGCTAGAGCAAGAGCGGGATGATCATTGGCAGGGTCACCATGTGCGATATCCCCACCAATCGTTCCACGATTCCGAACCTGAGGATCGGCGATTAATTTAGCGGCTTCAGGCAATAACGGAACTTTCTCGTTCAGCACTGGATCAGCGATGACCGAGTTCTCTGATGTCATTGCTCCGATCACAATATCATCACCAATCACGCGAACGCCCTTCAGCTCTGGGATACGATTGATATCCACAAGATGTTCTGGCTGAGCGAAGCGTAGCTTCATCATTGGAAGTAGGCTATGGCCGCCCGCTAGGATTTTCGCTTCAGAGCCAAGACTCGATAACAATCCAACAGCCTCATCCACGGTTGATGGGCGATGGTATTCAAAACTAGGAGGTATCATGGGTGTCTCCGACTATTTTTTATTGTTGGAGACCATCGAGGTGTGAACAATCACTGTTCAGTAAGCATCCATGCTGAAATCTCGAAGATCTCAGGGTTAGAGGTAAAGTGCATTCTTTTCTTGAAAAATGCAAGGTAACACCGAACTACAAAGAAAGAACGTTCAGCGCGACACATCATTTGGGGCCAACTAATGAACGAGATAAAAATGACGCGGATAGGTCGCTACCAGTCCGCCTGGAATCGGACAGATCTTGAAAAAAGTCTGAACCCCTCCGACAAAGCAGACGACAAGAAAATTAACGCCTTGATGAAGCTCGGTGATGAGATGCGTGAGTTAACGAAGAAATATCAAAAAACATAAAGAGACGATCGAATCATGCGTTTCTTGCTTTCATCAAACCCCACCACGCGGGTTTCAAGACGCATTTTGTTCCATCACATAACTGCTGTGGCTAATGCGGACCCAATCATCTGTGCGAGCCGGTCTGTCGTTAATAACCCAAAGTGCTAAGTCCGCCATCATTAGAATTTTACGATTACAGCGTTTGCCGCAGACACCGCTTTATCGAGAGCTTCTTCAAGACTCGAACCGCGAGCAAGCGCGACACCCATTCGCCGCTTTCCACGAATCACCGGCTTACCAAACAGCCGAATCTGCGTGTCGGAAGCCGCTAATGCATGATCAAGATCAGAAAATTCGGTCTTTTCGGACTCTCCACGAGGAAGAATCACCGCCGACGCACTAAATCCATGCTGAGTAATGTTCGGAATCGGCAGCTCAAGGATCGCTCGAACATGTAATGCGAACTCTGAGAGATCTTGGGAGATCAAAGTGACGAGACCGGTATCGTGAGGCCGTGGTGAAACCTCATTAAAAAAGACGTCCTCACCCTTGATGAACAATTCAACACCGAAGAGCCCTCGACCAGATTCACCACACAGAGCGGCAGTCACTTTGTCAGCAATCTCCTGGGCAGCCTGAAGCGTCTTCTGCGACATGGGATGCGGCTGCCAACTCTGCTGATAATCACCAGATTCCTGAACATGACCAATCGGATCGCAAAATGACACCCCATCTTTGTGACGAATCGTCAGCAAGGTGATTTCGTAGTCAAAATCGATCAGTGATTCAACAATCACTTCACTCACATCTCTGGTTCGACCCCCACTTTGCGCATAGTCCCAGGCAGGCTGCACATCTTTGATGTCACGAACGATACTCTGCCCTTTACCAGAACTACTCATGATTGGCTTCACCACAAAGGGGATCCCGACGACTTCAACCGCCTGGTGATAAGCCTCGTGGCTATCAGCAAACCAATAGTTCGATGTCTTCAATCCCAGCTCTTTTGCAGCCAATTCACGAATCCCTTTACGGTTCATCGTCAATTGAGTTGCTCGTGCCGTCGGGATCACTCGATACCCTTCGTTCTCAAGCTCCACCAAGGTATCAGTTGCGATGGCTTCGATTTCAGGAATGATCAAATGTGGTTGCTCAGATTCAATCACAGCGCGCAATGCGATGGGATCGAGCATGTTGAGCACGTGACTACGATCCGCTACCTGCATCGCAGGCGCGTTGGCGTAGGAGTCAAGCGCGATCACCTCGACTCCCAAACGTTGAAGCTCGATCACGACCTCTTTCCCAAGCTCGCCTGAACCACATAACAGTGCGCGTTTGGCGGTCGTCGTGAATGGTGTTCCAATGGTACTCACGCAATCTCTCCTCGCATGAATTAAACAAATGCCAGCCTATCCTAAAATCACCAGAGCCATGATCACATCAAGCATCAACTGCTGACTCGCGGAACCCAAGTGCGGACTCCGAATCACCCGACTCTCCAAACTGACTTGGGATCAGACTTCGACGATCAGGTGCCAAGCAGCGCTTTCAGTGCCAATGAACTAAGACGTAGCGATTTGTAAAAATAGCCCAAAACAAATCGCCTTGATCGCAAGTAAAGCGCAGGCGAAAACGAACCAGTGATTCATTGTTTGATCATCGACACGCCGATTAGGCCGTCAATACCGGATTGAATACGGCATCCAACTCATCTGATGCTCCTAATGGATTCTGCTCGAACCGAATGATAAGTGAATTCCTTGCTTCTGAATTCTTGATCGCACCTAACAGAAAGTCTCGGTCATTTGCAGGCTCGCCGCGGACATAGATTTGCGTGACTAATTCTCGCGCTCCAGCAGTTATTTTCATATGTATATGAGGCGCTCGACCTGGGTACATAACAGGCTTAATGGTTCTAAACCGGTATCGACCCTGAGCATCTGAAACAGTTGCTCCGTACCCCTGGAAGAATGGATCGATTCCGCCGCCTGCATGCGGGTGATGATAAGCACCAAAGGCATCACATTGCCAAATTTCAATCTGAGCATCGGGTATGACGACCCCATTAGAATCCATCACCTGTCCAAAGAGATTGGTCACTTCACCTGTGGCTACACCATCACTTCCGTCGACAAACGTCAGGTCCGCGTTGCTATCGAGTGGAATTTTCAATGGATAAAACGGCCCCAAACTTTGTGGTGGTGTCACCCGTGCATGCACCGCTTGAGCCATTGAATACAAAGCAAGACCTGTCAGATGAGAGAGGAATTTCCGTCGCTTTAAAATCATCAGAGTTCGCCTCCTTTACTGTCATGATCGAAAATTCTCTGTGCGCGACAAGACCAACAGGTTTCAAAAGTCCCAGGATTTGCCACCAAACAATGCGTGCACATCCAGTCCTCCATTGTGTCTAGAGGTTTAAATGACTCTAGAACGCAAGTAGCAGAAAACCAATCCTTTGGCTCAATAATCCAGACCTCAGGCCACGTTTCCACAAAGGGTAACTCACCAACACCAGATTGAAGCCCCTCATTTTTGATCAGCGAAGAAATCCCCTGCGCTTTTAATAACGAGTTCAGCAGTTGCGCTTCAATGATATCGCTAGCGGTGTAAAGTTTCTTCATAGATCATTCCGATCACACACAGTTATACCAGCATAGACCCAATACTTGGATGAGAGAGCACATTGTAAATAGCAATACCGTTGATTCTATCGTTAAGTGAGTGGTGGTGTGATCTGATGGCTCGCTGTCATTCCTTCCAATCAGAAAGAACAAAAAAGATCTTAATGGTTCCAAATGTGGAGTGGGGTATGCTCTCTATCGCTTTCGACGGCTCAGCAGCTCCAGGGGAGAAGTCAATGACTCGGAATGCCAAACTCCAATACGCGGCGGCAAAACCTATTGGAATAGATGATATTCCGATTATTGACCTACGAGTAACTGACGGTCTAGATCCAGTTGGCGAGATCGCTACTGAACTGGCCGAAGCCGCTTCAGAAATTGGCTTCTTCTATGTGTCAGGACATGGTGTCCCCGCAGAACTTTGTTCTCGAGCAATGACAGCAAGCCGTCGTTTCTTTGAATTATCCGAAGTGAAAAAAACACGAATCGAGGTCAACCAGTTCCAGCGTGGCTGGATGAGACAAGGCCTGGCCCATCTTGAGGGATCAGCGACTCACGATGCCAAAGAAGTATTTTTCTGGGGCAGAGACGTCGATGCGGAGGAAATGCAGGAAACCGCAGCTCTACCTCTCGTCCATCCGAACCAGTGGCCTGACCAGGATGCGCCTTTTTTACGTACCGAGATTGTCCCTTACTACACGCGCATTATGGCCCTGGGGTTGAAAATATTGGAACACCTGGCCATAGGGCTGGATGTGGATCCTGCCATTTTTAAACGGGCCTACGAGAAACCCCTCGGGCGTGGTCAGCTTGTTTACTACCCGCCCACTTGTGAAGCAGATATCAAAGCGAAACGATTCGGTGCTGCCCCCCATACAGATTTCGGGGTCTTAACGATCCTCCAACAAGATCACTTAGGTGGATTGCAAATTATGAACCGATCTGGCGAATGGATAGAGGCTCCACCCATCGAGGAAACGTTTGTTTGCAATATCGGTGATTTGTTGGAACGTTGGACCAATGGGAAACTAGTCTCAACAAAGCATCGTGTTCTCAACCGTTCCGGACAATCACGTTATTCGATCCCAATTTTCTGCGATCCAGCGAGCGATACGATCATTGATCCACGAGACTTTGATGCGAGCGCGGATGTCGAAGTACGACAGCCGATTGCAGCTGGTGCATATATCATGGGAAAGAATCGAGCGAATTTCGGCCATTACAGGTAGCTGGAAGTTTGATTCAAAATTGGAAGCTCATCAACGCACTAATTCTCGTGGCGGCTCAGATCCAGCGCGGCAAGAGTCCTGCCTTCACGACCGTACCAAATTACTTTCCGAAGACCAGCTTGAGTCATTGAAAACACGGCGTAGTGATCTTCGCGGATCGGATCACCAATCTGATTCGGCAGATACTCAGTTGCGCGGGACCAAGCCATATTGAGACCACTAGAAGTGATCTCAATGAAGCGCTCACCGCCAAATACAAGCTGATATGCCCCGCCGACATGACGGTCACCTGAGACCAGCAATAGATCACTAGGCGAGCGTAGACGCAGCATTTCTAATAACCTATCCCGCTCGTGAGGCAAGTTACCCCACCGCTCCCAACCATGTCCCTCGGCTAAAATTTGAATTGAGCTCATCAGGATTCGGATATCAGCTGGCCTTTTGAGTGTATCTTCAAGCCATGTCCACTGTTCCTCGCCCAGCATCGACTGACTGAGATCAAAGTTAGGAACGTAGCGCTCAGCACCTGGCGTATTCCTGAGAAGTGTCGGCTTCAGTTGTCCTCGAAACGAGCGTGTATCTAAAGCAATGAATTGGACCTGATGCCCTTCAATTTCTCTAATCACACTGTGATAGACTCCGTGAGGTGAAGCTTGGTGCACATCCATATGTGGACCAAAAAACTCCCAAAATAAGCGCCGGCTGATCGATTGACCCATAAAATCTGAACCACCATCGTTTCGACCGAAATCATGGTCGTCCCAAGTGGCATGAATAAACCCCAACTGATCCCATGGAATGACCGAACTCGCCCGTTCATATGCGGCTTTGAGATTGACTTCGCTGAAGCGACGGGATGCATAAACGTTGTCGCCTAGAAATAAAAATCCGTCCAAGCCCTCTGAGGCGATCTGTTCCCAGATTGCTGGGCTTTTTGCTTGATCGAAACAAGACCCGACACCAATTCGTGTTTCGGCTGAAACACTCATTGAGCAAATCCCAAAAGTTAACCAAATCCAGCACCTAGTGAGACTTAAAAGCGTCGTCACTCCACCAAGATCCACAATCCGTCTGTCTGAGAAACGGTTCAAATATTCCCAATTATCCATTGAAGTTACTGCTTTCAAATTTCAGCTTTTTGATTACACCATCTGTTTATTACGGGAATAAGTATCTCAAATGACGGCTATCACGCGCTTAATAAGAGAACCGAAAGCGACAAATGCAAGTACTAAGAAGCACATCATCCTGAGCCATCGTGGAGCTATAAAAAGAGGGAGAAAAATGAGCCCGAATAACCAGAGCAATATCAAAATGGCAAGATACCAGAGACCATCGAGAATTCTGTAGCCCAACATCTGAACACCTTATGTACGACGCAAATACAGGATCTAAATGGTCTTACTACAGGACCCAAATTTGAGCGTGTTGAATCCGCCATTTAAGTGGCTCGTTGAGAACTTCAGACTATTCATATCGAAAGATAGATGATTCTTGCGGCCCGTTTGACTGGGTTCGACAGCCCAAAGCACCCCATCAATATTTTCTTGAATGTCATAGATAAACTGGAACTTTTGTCCGTCACGACTATATTCATAGGCAATTGTTTGTGCTGTCAGATCAATGATAATAGCTGGACTGTGTCCTTCTCTCTCATACACAGAAAGATCATTTGAACGCCCATAAACTGCTTTTGCAGAGCAACTAAGCACTAATCCCTGAGCCCCGGCAACCACTGATACCGAAGTGCAAAGAGCAAAAATCAGATATTTTGTTATTTTCACGGCATATCCCACTATCGTTAGCTTCGACCATCATAAAATCATCGACGAATCAAAAACGATGACTTGGATTTAAGATCAATCAAATCACTTTCCCTCTGGAAGAGGTGTCTGCCCGAATCCTCTGAGAGAACCTTTCAGCGCACTCAATAGTAATTGTTTTCCCTGATCGTGAGGAATATAGCCGGTCCGAATCATGTGGTTGAGATAATCTTGCATCCCGACCACGAACTCAGGATGACGAAAAAAATAGTTATAGGCATTGGTCTCAGTCATATCGGAAAGTGAGGCAAACGTTTGTCTGAAATCCCTTGGAAGACCACTTACCGCTCGCGATCTCACGATGTATGGGACCTCAGCCTCCATCTCAAAATAACGAGCAATATCGAGATATTGTGCGAAGGTATCCGATGGCTGAACCAAGTTTGTATCGAGTATATCCTGCGAGGCTATCTCTTCTTTAACGAACGCACCGGAACACCCTGAGATAATCAAAAAAGCCAGTAGCCCAGATGGTAACCGCAATGTTCACTCCCCGTTTCAGCAAAGACATGAAATAGTAGCTAATTTTCTGAGCTCTTGCGCGGATGATTCAAAAGAACTGCGGATCAACGTATGCAGACGCTTTATGATTCCGTTACTTCATTGTCCTCTGATGTCGGCATCACTGCGATTCAGATTGATTAACAAACCAGTGACAATTATTAACAGGATCCCCACTATCCCTAATAAGCTAGGCAACACATCCCAAATC
>Ga0213863_10002753_pt1 | contig 12301 bp, 10 predicted proteins | sample PICome_8_FD_160128 | JGI IMG/M metagenome (GOLD analysis project Ga0213863, IMG submission 160128) | Coastal seawater microbial communities near Pivers Island, North Carolina, United States - PICO497 | ecosystem: Environmental > Aquatic > Marine > Coastal | place: USA: North Carolina... | reverse complement strand
TAGATAAGTTTTGCGTGGGCGGTAACAGGCATCCACAGCAGTATGGGCAGTAAAGCAAGATACCGCGGCATACTCAGTCGCTGTTTAACTCGTCCTCGCATCACGCTCACTGTCCCTCCTTGCTAAAAACCACGCCTCTCACCTGCTCGGCGTCCTGCATCCCTGGTATCACCCGTGGCAACGGCACCTTCCAGTCAACTCATCTTTATCCGGCCGCTCAAAGCGCCGCACCGACCCCAGCAAAGCGGGCATCAGGCTTTTGCGCACGACTTGCGGTGCATTCTCGCAAGCAGAACGAGACCGAGCCCGACCAACAACGGCGTGGCGGGCACCGGAACCACCGGGGGATCCGGGTCAATGACACCTGTCCCGTAGGATTTATCGCTGCCACTGCAGTTAGCGTCACCGTTGGACAGGGTTGTGCCCGGAGGGCACAGTTGCTGGGAACGCACCGCGATCAAACCCCAGTCTGAATCGGTAATCCCACTCAGGGCAGCGTCGTTTATACTAAAATTGTAGGTCTGGATACCGTCGAAACCCTGCTCTCCCAGCCGGAACACCAACTCCCACTCACCGTCCGGAGCCTGTAACGGGGCATTGAGTCCATTAATGTTGCACCCTTTGCCACACTTGCTGGAACTGGTATCCGTGCCCCATATCGCGACACCACCACCTGCCACGGAGGGGTCCCACGAAACATTGCTCAACAGGGGCGTATCGGACAGGTCATAGGCTCCCAGGTCGACGAACAACCCGAGACCCTCGGCATCCCACTCATCGACGGTAAAAACGAAATCCCAGGTCGAATTTGCCGTATCGTGGTCTATCGTGACAATATAGCTACCAGACTGGGACGTGTTGCTGGTCCAGCTGTCATAGACCACCATGCCGTGGGCGATAACCGGCATCCACATGAGTGCAACCAGCACCACGAGGAATTCCGGGGATCTTGACCATTTGCTGTAACGTCCCGTCAACATTAAAAAAGCCCTTATCGGTTTCTCTAACATGGTTCGACTGTTGCGTGGCTTTACTTCACTTTGGCAGACCGCATCATGCGGAGAAATGCCACTACCTGCACTCTGACAAGCGGATTTCATGCCAAAACTATATATTTGTTATATTTCAATTATTTATATGATTTTTCGTATAATCACTATTAGCCATATGTAAAAAAAGCTGACGCCGGGATAACCGCTCAGGCATGGCCCCACAGCGCACTGGGGCGGCCCTAAATCAGCCAAATTCATCTGCCGGTGCGCGAGTTGCCTGCATTCTTTGATAAACTACCAAGCCTTTCCTTCGGTGAAACCATGCGACTACGTGACACAACTCAACACTAGCCAGCGGGAAGCCGTTCACTATATTGATGGCCCACTGCTGGTGCTCGCCGGCGCCGGCAGCGGCAAAACCAGTGTTATCACTCAAAAGATCGCCTACCTGGTATCGACCTGCGGAATCAACTCCTCCCGCATTGCAGCGGTAACTTTTACCAACAAGGCTGCTCGAGAAATGCGCGACAGGGTGGGTCGACTCATTACCGCTCAGGCGGCCGAAGGGCTTACCGTTAGCACCTTTCACCAACTTGGCCTGCGGATCATCCGAGCCGAGTTGAAGGCGCTACAACTTAAAAACGGATTTTCCATCTTCGATGGGGACGACACCCGCACCCTGCTAAAAGACCTGTTGATGCAAGCTCATGGCGCTGATGGCGACCAGGCCGCCACCATTGCCCAGCGCATCTCCAGCTGGAAGAACGATCGCGTGTTACCCGCAGAGGCCCTCGCCCGATCCAACGGACCCGCCGACATCCTCTGCGCGCAGGCCTACCAGCGCTATCAGCGCGCACTCAAGGCTTATAACGCACTGGATTTTGACGATCTCATACTGCTGCCCACTTTGCTCTTCGAGCAACACGCGGATGTTCTGGAGCGATGGCAACAACGCCTTCACTACCTGCTTGTGGATGAATATCAGGACACCAACTCCAGCCAATACCTGCTGGTTAAACAGCTGGTCGGTATGCGCGGCGGGCTGACCGTTGTCGGGGACGACGATCAGTCCATTTACGCCTGGCGTGGTGCGCGACCGGAGAATCTGGCCCTGCTACAAACGGATTACCCCCACCTCAAGCTGGTTAAGCTCGAGCAGAACTATCGCTCAACGGCGCGTATCCTGAGGGCAGCCAACACACTGATCGCGAACAACCCCCATGTCTTTGAAAAACGGCTGTGGTCAGAGCTGGGCTATGGAGAGCACTTGCGCGTTATCCGCTATGCCGATGAACAGGAAGAGGCGGAGCAGGTTATCGTCGAAATACTGGACCACCAATTGCGCAAACGCACCCGGTTCGGCGACTACGCCATTCTCTACCGGGGTAACCATCAGTCGCGCCCGGTTGAACTCGCACTGCAGCAGCAGCAGGTGCCTTACCACCTCAGCGGGGGCACCTCATTTTTTGCGCGCAACGAAGTCAAGGACATCATGGCGTACCTGCGTCTGCTCATGAATAAACACGATGACAATGCCTTCCTGCGTATTGCCAATGTCCCACGCCGCAAGCTGGGCACCTCGACCCTGGAGGCACTGGGACACTATGCCAATACCCATCGCTGCAGCCTGAGCCAGGCCTGCAGCCGGATCGACAGCGGTGCAGTATCCGAGGCCGGGCTGGCGCGCTTGCAGGCTTTCCACACGTGGATAGATACAGTGCGCCGACGTTGCGAGGGCGGCAATGGAGTTGCGGCAGTGCGGCAGTTGGTACGCGATATGGAATACGAAGACTGGCTGCTCCAGAACAGTTCCAGTGAGGACGTGGCCGAGCGACGCATGAGCAATGTCCATTTTCTGATCGACTCGCTGCAAAGGGTCATGGCCAACGAACAGGTCGCCCTGGATGAGGCGGTTTCGCGGCTGGTACTGCGCGACTTGCTGGAGCAGCAGGACGAGGAGACAAAAGGCCCCGATAGCGTGCAACTCATGACACTGCATGCCGCCAAGGGGCTGGAGTTCCCCCACGTCTACATTATCGGCATGGAAGAAAAACTGCTGCCGCACCGGGTAAGCCTTGATGAGGACTCCATTGACGAGGAGCGTCGGCTGGCCTATGTGGGAATTACCCGGGCCCGTGAGACCCTGAGCATGACCCTCGCCAGTACCCGTCGCCAGTTCGGCGAAACCGTCAAGTGCAAGCCCAGCCGTTTTATCGACGAATTGCCGCAAGATGACCTGCGCTGGCAGGGCGAGGGCGAGGGCAGCGAGGAAGCGAACGAGACTCGCGCCCAGGAGACTCTGGCAGGACTAAAGGGCCTGTTCGGCTGATGCTGCAGCTCTCGTCGGCGAGCCCTTGCAGCAACGCCCGTATTAGCGGGAACTCCTCGTGACGAACTGGCTCGATAAGCACTTCGCCGTTGCCGCCAGCGGCTCCAGCATTGGTACTGAAGTCATGGCTGGCGGCACGACATTTCTGGCGATGGCCTATATCATTGTGGTGAACCCCGCCATCCTGTCCGATGCAGGCATGGACTTCGACGCAGTATTTGTTGCGACCTGTCTTGCCGCGGCACTGGGCTCACTGGCCATGGGATTACTGGCCAACTATCCGGTGGCAGTAGCGCCGGGCATGGGCCAGAACGCGTTCTTCACTTACGCTATCGTGATAGGCGCAGGCTACGACTGGCAAACCGCGCTCGGCGCTGTTTTTCTCTCTGGCGTGTTGTTCGTCCTTATCAGTGTCCTGCCTGTTCGGGAGTGGGTCATCAATGCGATCCCCCGCAATCAGAAGCTGGGCATTGCCGCGGGCATCGGTATTTTCCTCGCCTTCATCGCACTGCAAAACGCCGGGATCATCATCAACAACGATGCCACACTGGTGGGCCTTGGAGACCTCACCCGCTTTGGCCCGGTCACAGCACTGGCAGGCTTTGTGCTGATCGCTGCACTCTCCGCCCGGGGGTTTCGTGGAGCGGTGCTCATAGGCATATTGGTCGCTGCCGCCGCAGGATGGCTGACTGGCGAGGCACCTCTCCATGGCGTGACGGCGCTGCCCCCCTCCCCGGCGCCGGTGCTACTGCAGCTGGATATCGCTGGCGCCTTCAGCCTGTCTATGCTGACTATTATACTGTCACTGCTGCTGGTAGACGTCTTCGATACGGCCGGCACTTTGGTGGGCGTCGCTACGCAGGGCAACATGCTCGATGAACAGGGTCGCCTGCCACGACTGCGTAACGCGCTGCTCGCAGACTCCTCCGCCACACTGTTGGGTGCGCTGCTGGGCACCTCGTCCACCACCAGTTACCTCGAGAGCACATCCGGCGTCTCCGCGGGTGGCCGTACAGGGCTTACCGCGGTGGTCGTGGCGTTGTTATTTCTTGCCTGTCTTGTGCTCGCTCCATTGGCGCAAAGCATACCGGAGTACGCAACGGCCGCTGCACTGTTGTTCGTTGCTGTGATGATGACACGCAGTCTCGCGCGCGTTGACTGGGACGACATGAGTGAGGCCTGCCCGGCAGCGATCACCGCACTGGCCATTCCACTGAGCTATTCGATAGCCGACGGTATCGGGCTGGGTTTTATCTGCTATGTGCTGATCAAGCTGGCCGCCGGCAGGCACCGGGATATTTCACCGGCAATGGCGGTCATCGCCGCGTTATTCGCGGTCAAGTTCACGGTCTTGTAGGCAGCGCCCTGCTACCGGCGGGCAATAGCCGAGTCGCGGGAAGACAACTGTCGTGTCGCTGCGAGGACTGCTGCAAACGCCGGGAGACCTCCGCGCAGATTGGGTGCATCAAGAATATGCACGAAATAGAACGGCGCATCCTCCTCACTCGTCAGAGGCGGGCGGTGCGGGATAAACCAGGTCGTCCCTTCACCTCGGGCCCGGATGGGCGCCAAGGCAACAGGGCGTTTTTCTACTGACTGCCTTCTACCATGTAGTCCACGGCGGCAATGACTTCCTCGTCGCTGCAGTTCATGCAGCCACCCTTGGCGATCATACCCGTCCCGGGCACACCATTGACGCCAGCGTCATGGAGTACTGCCATGCCCTTGGCGATACGATCGCTCCAGCCAGCGACATCACCGTACACCGGCGCACCCGCCGCGCCAGTAGTATGGCAGGCCATGCACGCGGCGTTGTACACCTCTTCACCCGAGCGGGCGACACCGACGGTCGCCGCGGGTATAGCGGCACAACTGCTGTCTCCCTCCAGACAAATGACCCCGGATGGTTTGATACGCTCTTCAATCGCGGCACGCTGCCCCTCTGTGAGACTCACGGCGAGGGCTGACCCGGCGAGCAACAAGCCGAAGACACTGAATACGATACGATTAATCACAACCTACTCCTCAAATAGCATGGCGCGCATTATAGCGACTATTTATCCTGCGGCAAAACCGAGGCCAGGGCGCTTGCCTAGACGCCAAAAGCTAGACAAACTATGGCCCTCGCGCTATGCGCCGCACACTGCGCCGAACTGGCCACATACCCAACTGGAGCCCAGCCTACATGAAAGTTTACGCGTATGACCCCGCCCCCAACCCCCAGCGGCTCGCCCTGTTCATGAAAATGAAAGGGCTTGAGCTGGAAACCATACCAGTGGATATGACAACGGGTGAGCACCTCGGTGATGCCTACAAGCAGATCAACCCGGCGGGAACCTTACCGGCACTGGTGCTGGACGACGGGACCGTACTCACCGAAGTAGTGGGCATGTATACCTATCTCGAGGACTTGCACCCGGAGCCGCCACTCATGGGGCAGACGCCGCTGGAACGCGGGCAGGTTATGAGCTGGTGTCATAAACTTTTCACCGGCCTGACACAGGCCGTTGCCAGTGTGTTCCGCAACCGCAGCAAAGGGTTCGTGAACCGGGCACTGCCCGGCCCCCAGGACCTGCCTCAAATCCCCGATCTGGCAGAACGCGGCCGAATGCAGATCAACTTCGCCATGCCAATGCTGGATGAACATCTGGCTACCTCCCGCTGGCTGGCGGGCGACAACTTCACCGCGGCGGATATCGATCTCTACGTCACCATCGGCTTTATGGGGTGGATAAAGGAATCCATCCCGGAGAACTGCACCCACCTCAACGACTGGTTCCGGCGCGCGCAGGAAAAGCTGTCCTGACCCGAGCACAGCCCAAACCGCATACTCGAACGGATATGATGCCCCGCCCTCCGTAGTTCTGGTTTATAAAGGACGGTCGCCAGAACGGGTATTGGCACATGGTCCTCTTTCACGATGGCAAACGCGCACTGCGGTTCTGTCTGCTTCTAGTGTTGTGTAGCGTCTGCCTATTGCTGGGCGGCTGCCAGCGGAGGCCGCCCGAAACAGCCCTCGAGACATACATCAATCGATTGGCGATCGCCCTGTCGACGTCGGTGGAACGCAACTCACTGACCCAGATTCCCGCCCTGCCCCCCGACCTCGCCTTGACAACGAGTTCAAATCTCGCCGGCGCCAGTATTTTTGATCCGCTGTCGCTGCGAAACTGCACGCTGAAAACCACCCTAATCAAACGTGGTAGTTCACTCGGGAAAAATGCGAAGGCCTCTCAACACCTTCTGCTGCAACTGGAATTTCTGCAATTGGCGCCAGCCTGTATTGCGCTGCAGCGGCAGCAGGGCAACATCGCCACAGCAGACCAACTGCAAAAAGAGTGGCGTTACGAAAGGAGCACTTTAGCCGGACAAATCTTTCAAGCCACTCTGGCCGGCACAGCATTTCGCGCCTTCTGGAATGCTCACCCCCGGCCGGGAGAGTACCCTCCGGTAGACGTGGCTCGAGCGCGGGCTGCCCTTAACCAACTTAATCACATGGTGGTCCGTTGGTTGCAGGGTGATTACCGCTCCGACAATCTGGCTCTGGAACTTGCTCTCGGGGAGATCGCCGGCGCCCGGGCAGGACACACGCTACAGTGGCTTGCTGCACGGCACGACTGGCTCCGCGCAGCGGACATGTCGCTGCACAATCCGGTCACCGGGCGTTTGCTGTGTCGCCAGGAGGCCCCCACCACACGCAGGATTTTGCTGGCAGATGCCACTGCATACTTCCGGCAAGAGGTACTGCCACGCTCGCGCCGCACCGCTAAACAACTGGCGACTCTAGTCGATGCGGTCACCGCGCTGGAGGTATTGCTCGAACCTACACAATCGCCTGATTATCAGCGCTGGCGACACCAGATTGTCGAGCTGCGGCAGACGATCGATCAGGCCGCGGCAAAGCACCTGGAGGCTCTCACACGGGCACAACAGGCCTGCACGTGATCGCTGACAAAGGCCGCGCCACATTATCGAAGCCCCCGTGCGAATGCGGAAAAACGGGGCGGCACATCCGCAAGTGATATCGTCACGAGCACAGCGGGCGCGGGAGGGCACGTTTACCCAGCGTCCACGCGCACAACTAGCCAGCGTATAAAAAAGCGATGAACTGACCCCGCCCACCTGGCGTAACTATTACCTCGCACGACAGGGAACAACGCCATGACCTTCAAACACTTCTTTATTGTTCTGGGATTAGCCGGATTTGCGACTATGGGATACGCCATCGAAGAACCCGCCTACGAAACAGCACAGCACATCGACAACGTCGAACTGAGAGACTATGCCGCCAGCATACAGGCCAGAACGACCATGGGCTCTGAAGACTCGTCTTCCAGCAGTTTCCGCCGCCTCGCTAATTATATCTTCGGTGGTAATACTGCAGAGCAGTCCATAGCCATGACGGCGCCGGTAGAGTCGCACATGACAAGCGATGGCTACATGGCTTTTACCCTGCCGTCGGAATACGCAATGGCTCAGCTACCCTCCCCCAATGACACGAGCGTGACTCTGCATGCAGTGCCGGCGCGACGCATAGCGGTCATCGTGTTCGGCGGTTGGGCTACCGACGGCAGGGTTGAGGAAAAATCACGCGAGCTGATGGCGGTGCTCGCGGCCAACGGTATACAGACCGTCGGTGAACCCTTCCTCAATCAGTACAACCCGCCCTGGACGCTACCCTGGAACAGACGTAATGAAGTAGCCGTCCTTGTCGCTCCGTGACCGGGGGCGTCCACCTCGTTCGCCGGGCCGGCATTGCAGTGAACTGGACGGGAATCTGTCATCCCGCTGTGATGCGCGCCCTGCGTCCCCTCACGAGGCCGGGCTCACCGCCCGTGGCTCCACTGAATAGAGCGCTGCCCGCCGGACGACCGGCAATCGCCCTTACACTTGCGGTCGTGAAAACAACAACCACGGGGCTTACTCGCTGCGACTCGCTTCACTGGCTAGCCTCAAATACATACGCTGCCAATGCATCGATGTCAGCAGAACTGAGCTGTCCACCATAGGCGGGCATCGCTCCTACGCCCTGGTTGATAGCATTCCTGAGCTGCGCGAGGCCTGGTTTCAGCGTGTCAAGATTTGGACCCACCACGCCGCGGGCGTTGGAGGCTGCAAGGCTGTGACAGACACCACAACCGGGTTGAGCTTGACTATCAAATATCGCCTTTCCTGCCGCGGCCTGATCTGAAAGCACCCGTGCAGGGGTCGGCTCCACCGGGCTGTCGGATATTACTGACGCGGGCTCCGCGGTTGCAATCAGCTCACGCTTCGCAAGAGTCCGCACTGCGGTAATCGTTAAACCATGATCGCCCCAGCCGTTGTGCCCATAGCCCCGATGATTGTCTTCGGCTTGCTTTGGCTGCTGCGCGCCCTCGATATCGGTCGCCCTGCTCACGAAACGGTGTGTGCCTGTATCGAGATTTGCTTGCAGGCGGAACGTACGCCAGGCATTGGGCCCCAGATCGGGACCCACCAGTTCCGCGACCTGCCAGCTCTCACCCCGGTCAGCCGAAACCTCAACAGTGCGAATACCCCGCTCCCCCGAAAAGGCTACACCATAAAGCGTCACGCTACCGGCCAGAACAGGTTGGTCGTCGGCCCCGGGGCCATTCAGCCAGGACTTAACCGGCATCCGCCACATCGAGGGATGTTGTGGACCGCCTGACACGCCCTGTGCCCTGAAGCGGTAACCCGACTGCTGGATTTTTGCAGCCGATTGCTTCTCAGTTGCACCGAGCTGCCTGACCCATTTCACGTTGTTAACGCCAAAGTACCCCGGAACGACAAGGCGCAGCGGCCCTCCATGGACAGCGGGTAATGGCGCACCATTCATCTCCCAGACCAGCAGGCAGTCCCGCAGACCCTTCTCAATAGGCACCGAACGCTCGACCACCACAGCATCTTTATCGATGCCCTCGGGTAATTGTTCACCACCCGTCGCGGTCAGGAACTTCGATTCGCCGACCACGCCACCAAAACGTTCGAAAATATCCGACACCCTGACACCCGTCCACAATGCGCACCCCGCCGCACCCACACCCCACTGGGAGCCAGAAGGGTGGTGGGGAAAAAATGCCCGCCCGTTACCGGAGCATTGCACTACGTTGGCAACGGTTTGCACGTTCATTCCCTTGAGCTCTGCCAGAGTCAGGCTACCCGCTTCCGCACAACCCGAAACCTGAAATTCCCAGTCGTCTCCCTCATCAGTGACCGATGGCGGAGGCATCGGCAGGTTGTTGCGGACAAAAAAGTGAGAGACAGGCGTGATCGGTCCAAAGCCAAACTGACCGCGTCGGGTCTCGAGCGCCCAGGGGAGATCGTTGTGTTCAACAAATGTGGCCGTTTGCTTGCCGATCGGCATCGCACGCCGGCTAATGCCCATAGCTACCGGGTGACCGGCGAGCAAAACCGCCGCACCGAGGCTCTTCACCACAAACCGACGTGACCAGTGCTGCACAGCTCTAACTCCTTTCGGGAAAAACTTGAACAACAGTATAAGGCGTTAGCCAGTACAGGAAAGACAACAGTCATCGAGGCAGTTCATTCGGCGCGTTTCACAGCAAACCCGCTGATGTTCCAGACTCCTTACCCAGACTATCCGGTGTTGTTTTTTTGCCCTGAATGATATGCCCGCGCAAGCGCTGCGACGCGATGGCGCTTCAGTTGCCCGCCAGGCCGGGAATTTCGCAGAAAATATCCGCCTCCACCCTGGCGCTGACCGCACTGTTGGCGTGGGCTCCGGCACACCAGGACGGCATGACCATGGAGTAGAGCCCGCTACCGCCGGCCTGCAGAATCAGGATTTGATCGGGACTTTTGAACGCCATGCGGCGCTGCGGGTTGTCGCCGGCAAACGCGCCCATCAGACGTTTGACCATCTCTCCTTCGAGGAAGCAACGCCCATACAGCTCACTGGCAACATCCTGCCGGCTCAACCCGGCCTTGCCCAGCACCGCGCTATGCTCCGGGTTTAAAACGACGACGGCTGCACCGCCCGTGAGAATCGCATTATTGCTGGGTGCGTTAGCCAACCCCATGGCCAGCAGGTCCAGCAGGGTCTTGTATGCCTCCGGGTCATCGCCATCACCGGCAAAAATCACCGAATGCGGTGCCTCAGCGCCGACCACGGTCACCACGCTGTCCTGGGCATCGAAACCGAGGTCCGAGTGCAGTGGAGGAAATGGGCTATTTTCCTCATCCTCGGCCAAACAATAGGTAAACTTTCCGGGGTGTCCCAACAGCGCCATATCAGAGCTGCCCGGGCGAGCCTTGCCGATATTGATCATAGTAAGACGCAGGGCGCGACCGATAGACGCATTGGCACGATGACCGGGGCCCAGTGCCCCGGTGCCGGAGGCGATCGGCCCGCAGCTGCTGCGGGCGGGTCCGTTCACAATTATTAGGGGAGCCGTGCAGTGCGTGGTCGCCTGCATTTCAGTCAAGTCGAAGCGTGGGTCGATAACCGCTTTCACCGCCGCCACCACCACGGGCATATAGTCTGGCAAACACCCTGCCATCACCGCAGCGACGGCGACTTGCTCGATAGTGGCGATGCCGTGTCCGGGACCCATCGTACCCAGCACCATGTCGCCATCCAGTCCCGACGCCAGCACCATGCGATCAACCCGCTCGCGAATCGGTATCACCACAGGCAGCCCGTCTGTGCACCCGCGCTGATGAAGGTCCTCGAGCGCCTGTGCCTCATCCAGAGCCGAGAGCAGTTCAGTCATCAGCACCCTCCAGCGCATTGATTACCCGCGGTGCAATCGATTCGGCAACCTCGCGGATATTCGCCACGCCAGTGCCGGCAACAGGATGGGGAAGCTTTATTCGTGGCACATCCGGCATGCCCAGTGAACGGGCGACAAAGTCTCCTTGAGACCAGAATTCCTCCGTTACCAGAGCCACCGCCGGGATGCCGCGGTTTGCAAAGTTGATGCCGTCACGCACGGTGCCGGTAGTGCAAGATCCTCAGTGACCGTAGGCAGCAATAACGCCCACGCACTCGCCACCGATCTCACCCAGTAATTGTTCGTTGGCAGGTACCGTTGCATTGCCCTTGTTGAACGCATGCACCGCAATGCCGGGTCGAAGCTTCTGTAATGCGACACCGAGTTCATCGAGGAACTCTACAGAATCGGGAAAGCCATTCGCGAGCAAACCAATATGAACCGGCTCTCCCTCACTCATGGTTAAAGACAACTCGTAGGGCGTTTCCTCCACACCTACGCTCGCATCCGGATCGAGATACTCGATCATCACAGCTCCTCTACGCCACCGGGATATACCCCGAAAACCGAACCCTGCGCACTGACCGACGCACCAGCGTGACGCCGACCAGACTCTGCACAGCGTTGAACAGACACCCTAATCTGGCACGAGTATATTACACCCGCGCTGAATGCGGTATACACGTGAATACGCTTAACCCCGACAGTTGGCAGACACCTAAAACAAGGGCAAACTGGCAGCCGATCACCACCGTGTATCGCCAACGGGAAATGCGCTGATTACTATGAACAAACGATTACACACCCTCTATCCTGCCTCGTTGTGGCGGCTGTCTATTGCCGCTATGCTCGCGGCGCATCTGGCCTTCCCGCCTGCCAGCGCAGACAGCGCTTCCGCACATTGCGGCTTTTCAGCGAGTCGCGATCACCAGCCAACACGCACCTCCCCCTGCCGCTTTTCGCAGCGGCAGGGCTCTATTGGTATCTACTTTGAGGATGGCCAGCGTTTCAACTTCGCGCCCGTTGGGGATATTCCAGGCAACTACCAGGATGAGGCGGGTCGCCCGATTTATCGTCAAAAGGGCCTGGGGCAGGAAGGGCAATTATTCAAACTACCGTCCACGCCAGACGGCCTGCCATTCCTCTACGTGATGTGGGCACCAACAGCACTCGCCTGCGATGCAGTTGCCCTGACAACACCCGGTCGATGCACGCTCGCTTTGCAGGCGCCCATTTCCTTTGCCATG
>Ga0213863_10002750_pt1 | contig 12304 bp, 9 predicted proteins | sample PICome_8_FD_160128 | JGI IMG/M metagenome (GOLD analysis project Ga0213863, IMG submission 160128) | Coastal seawater microbial communities near Pivers Island, North Carolina, United States - PICO497 | ecosystem: Environmental > Aquatic > Marine > Coastal | place: USA: North Carolina | collected... | reverse complement strand
TTGGCGAATAATTGCTTCCATTGCCACTTTGGCTACACTTACTGGCCCATAACCCTCCATAGCTAAATAATTACCTTCACTTGTTAAACCCATTACACGTGAACCGTTAGCAAGTAGGTTGTTTTTGAAAAGATGTTGAGTCCAATAAAGTAGAGAATTACCCATTACATGAACCGTCATATCCATTTGCCTCTGAGTAACGGGCTGATCTCCAAAAAAATTTGTGGTGGTTCCAAAAGCTATCGAGTGTAATAATAATTTAAGTGGTTCTCCATTTGTAATTTCTTTTATTTTGGGTAAATACTTCTCAATAGTTTCTACAGAAGCAGCATTGGTATTAAAATAATGACACCTCCCTTTCGATAAATTATTTACTTCCTCTATGTTATTCATTGCAATTTTTTTTGCATCACCTCTGTCAAAATGAAATGCTATTATTCCATAACCATCTTTTGCTAATCTCTTCGCAGTTGCAGCTCCATGCCCAGTCGATCCTCCTAGTAATAATACCCAATCTAGCATTTTTTTCTCCGTAATGATTTATATTAATTTAATCGTTTATTTTTATTTATTTGCCATCAAATGTCAGTTTATAAATTGATTTTTTTGTTGTACTCTCTATGATCAAAATATATTATAAAAAAAATGAAACAAAAAAATAGTTATAGTAAAGAAGATCTGTTAAAGAGTGGTAATGGAACTTTAATGGGTGATGATACTGGGAAGTTACCCCAGCCTCCAATGCTTATGGTTGATAGAATTCTAAATATTGATGATACCGGAGGAAAATATAAAAAAGGTGAAATATTAGCAGAACTAGATATAGATGATGAGAATTGGTTTTTTCATTGCCACTTCAAAGGAGACCCTGTCATGCCTGGGTGTTTGGGACTAGATGGGATGTGGCAGCTCGTTGGTTTTTTTCTTACTTGGATGAATGGAAAAGGAAGGGGAAGAGCCCTAGGCGTTGGCGATTTAAAATTTAAAGGTCAAGTAAGGCCATATCATGAAAAAATTATCTATAAAATTGATATTAAGAAAATATTAGACAGAAATGGGAAATTAATGATATGGGCAGATGGTGAACTAAGCACATCTGATAATCGCACAATTTATTTTGCCAAAAATCTTCAAGTTGGCTTATTTGATAACCTAACTTACGATTTTGGCGGCGACCCTTCACAAGATACTTTTTAATAAAACTCAGATATATTTTATGTCTCTTCAATGTGGAATCGTTGGGCTTCCTAACGTAGGAAAATCTACTTTATTTAATGCACTTACTGAGTCAAGTGTACCAGCAGAAAACTATCCTTTTTGCACTATAGAACCACATTCAGGAATTGTCTCTCTTCCAGACCAAAGATTAAATAAGCTAGGGAATATATATAATCCAGAAAAAGTTATACCTGCAATAGTAGAATTCACTGATATAGCAGGGCTGGTAAAGGGAGCAAGTAAGGGCGAGGGCTTAGGAAATCAATTCTTAGGTCAAATACGACAAACTTCAGCTATAATACATGTAATAAGATGTTTTGAAGATGAAAATATTACTCATGTAGAAGGTAGTATTAACCCCGTTAGAGATGCTGAAACAATAGAAACTGAATTACTTTTAGCTGATATTGAAACACTAGAAAAACGTTATCGAAAAACTGAAAAAGCAGCAAGATCTAATGATAAAATTGCTATTCAAGAATTAGGGCTCATTGAAAAGCTAATTAAACACTGCTCTGATGGAAAACAATCAAGAACTTTAGTGGTTGAAAATCACCTTAAAGAATCCTTCAACTCCTTTCATTTATTAAGTAACAAACCAATATTATATATTGCAAATGTTAATGAAGATGAAATTGTTAGCGATGAAAATAATAAATATGTTAAAGATTTATTTAGTTTTGCAGAAAGGCAAGGAAACAATGGAATCCGGATTTGCGCATCAATTGAACAAGAAATTTCTTCTCTATCAAATGATGAAAAACCAATATTTTTACAAGAATATAACCTTAAAGAACCAGGGTTAAATAGAGTTATAAGGCATAGTTTTAATTTATTGGGCCTCCAAACTTATTTCACTTGCGGTGAAAAAGAGGTTCGAGCTTGGACTGTTCCCATCGGATCAAGCGCTCCTAAAGCAGCCGGCGTGATCCATTCTGATTTTGAAAGAGGATTTATAAAGGCAGAAGTTTTTCACTATGAGGACATAATAAAAAATAAATCTGAAAAAACGCTTACTGAAATGGGCTTAATTAGACAAGAAGGAAAAAATTATGTAGTAAAAGATGGAGACTGTATTTTTTTTAAATTTAACGTTTAGAGAAAAGTTTTTTTATTTAATCCTCTTCTTCCCACTCATCCTCATCCTCATCCCATTCATCTTCATCATCTAAGTCATATTCATCCTCATAATAGTCAGCGGGATAAGCAAAATATGGGGTTTGTGGGGCAATTTGATTTGGATAAACTTCCTTGTTTTCTAATTTATTTTCTATAATAGGTTGTTCTTGTTTGACGATAATGACTTTTGGCGCATTTGATGAAGCATCCTCACTAACTTGATTGTTTTGTTTTATTGCAGTCATCACAAGATTTCTATCTTCATTTGATAAACCCGGAACAGAAGCGACTTCTTTTTGGATAACTTTTTGTTGATTTCTAAAATTCAAACCTGTAAGCAATGAAAAGAAAAGGATGATTAACGAAAAAATTGCTCCTTCTGGCTTGAGATCATACCCCCCCCACATGTTTTGTACAATACCAAAGCCGAAAAAGATTCCAAGAGACAGCATCATTCCAAAAAGAATTATCATATTACCCATTTCTCTAGGAATATGAGACTCCATCACTAGCATATATAGAAACCAAACTAATATTACCATCACAGCAATAATTATACTTAATAAAAACTCTCCTAATAGGAGAGATGTAAAAAAACCAACTACACCAAGTGCTGGGATTATGAATCCAACCCCTGATTTTACATCATTAGCCATTTTGAAACTCCATTAGTACCTCGAATTGTGTTTAAAATTGCTGTTTGTATATCTTAAAAGCAAGATTTTTCATTGTGAATAATTTGATAATTATCAATCCTATATTACTATGATCTAATTTTGTAATTTAATCTACATATATGAACAATAATTTATTAAAAGTAGGGGTTCTAGGTGTCGGGCATTTGGGACAACACCATGTAAAACATTTTTGCTCTATTGATGGCATCAATTTTTTAGGTCTCTTCGATACAAATACCATTCAAGCGAATGCTATCTCTAAAAAGTTTAATGTCAAAGCATTCCAAAATATTGACAGCCTAATTGATTCTGTCGATGCGGTCTCTATAGTGACACCAACAACATACCATGCCAGTGTTGCTGAAAAGTGTATTAAAAAGAAGAAACATGTTTTTATTGAAAAACCTATTACATCTAAAATTGAAGAAGCAGATAAACTACTGGAGCTTGCAAAACAAAATAATGTCCTTATTCAGGTCGGACATATTGAAAGACTTAACCCAGCTTTGAGAGCTCTTGAACCATATAAGATTAACCCAAAGTTTATAGAAATTCAGAGATTAGCACCATATAATACAAGAGGAACAGATGTTCCTGTTGTTTTAGACAAGATGATACACGATATTGATATTGTGTTGTCTTTGGTAGATTCAAAAGTACGTTCAATATCTGCTTCAGGGCTATCCATACTCACAGATTCAATTGACATTGCTCAAGCTCAAATTAAATTTGAAAATGGTTGCGTTTCTAGCATTACCTCCAGCAGAATCGCTAAAGATGAAGTTAGAAAAATAAAAACTTTTCAGCAGAACTTATACTCAACAGTCGATCTTTACAAAGGTCTTACGGAAGTTTATACTGTAAGTAAAAAAAATTGGGATAAAAAATCATTTTTAATGTCCGTACCATTTGACTACAAAAATAAAACGAGACACATTATTTATGAAAAACCAACTATAGTTAAAGAAGACGCATTAAAATTGGAGTTAATCAACTTTACAAATTCTGTAAAAGGATTAGAAAAGCCTATTGTTGATGGTCAATCGGGTAGAGATGCTTTGAATGTTGCAATAGAGATACAAGAAAAAATTATAAAAGGATTTATTTCATGAAAATGAGAGAATTTATCTTTAGAAACCGAAGCTACACTCCAATTCCCGCTGCTCTTACTATGTTTTATTTTACATCATTTAAATTCTCTTTTTCTCTTTTGGGATTAGCATTCATATTAATCGGAGAATTAATCAGAATTACTGCCGTTAGATATGCGGGTGGTGCTACTAGAACAATGAATGTTGGAGCACCATCTCTTTGTATGAGCGGGCCGTATAGTTTTACTAGAAATCCCCTATATCTAGGTAATATGATAATTTATCTTGGATTTGTCCTTTTTTCAGGAGGACAATTTTTATTAGAAACCTTATTTTTTGTTTTTATATTTTTTACTTTTCAATATTCCATGATTATTTCATTAGAGGAGGAAACTTTAATTGAGAAGTTTGCTAATTCTTATTCCGTATATAAAAAAAATGTACCTCGTTTATTTCCACGATTAAACCCGTGGATTAATGATGATGATAGAACCCCAAACTCTGTTAGAAAAACCTTAAAAACAGAAAAACGATCTCTTCAAAATATATTCATAATTACTATAATTATTATAATTAAGAATATTTATTCACATTTTTTAAAATAAAAAAATATCAAGTATGAAAAAGTTCTTTTTAGTTGCCGGGGAGACATCTGGAGATTTTCATGGATCCAATTTAGTAAATAGTATAAAAAAGGTTGAACCAAATTCTTCTTTTATGGGTCATGGAGGAGATTTAATGAAGAAAAGTGGTGTCCAAATATTAGAACACATTGATAATCTTTCAATTATGGGTTTTACTGAAGTAATACATCATCTACCCTCAATTTATTCTATTTTTAAAAAAACAATTAGCGCAATTGAAAGAGCTAAGCCAGATAGGATAATTTTAATAGATTATCCTGGATTTAACCTCAGGTTATCAAAAAAAATTCACATGTTAAACATACCTATAACTTATTTTATTCTTCCTCAAACTTGGGCGTGGAAAAAAAATCGAGTAAAAATTATTGAACAATACATTGAACAGCCTGTCTCTATTTTTTCATTTGAAAAACAATGGTATTTGAAAAATAAAGTTAACGTTGATTTTTTTGGTCACCCGCTTATTGACCATAAACATTTTGATGAAGATTCAAAATCATTTTTCACAAGGCATCAATTGACAATAGAGCATCCAATCTTACTCCTACTCCCAGGAAGCAGAAGGCAGGAGGTCGATAAGCATTGGCCGATTTATTTGGAAGTAGCAAAAAAGCTTAAAAATGAAAACCCAAGACTACAGTTTATTTTAGGTAAACCTAAATGGCTTAAAATAAATAACATTCCTGATTATATAAAAATTGAAAACAATGCAAAAAAAGCAATGGTAATTTCAACAGCTGGAATTGTTGCTTCCGGCACCGCAACACTTGAATGTGCAATTGAAGAACTTCCTATAGTTGTTTGTTATAAAATGTCTACCGTTTCTTGGTTTTTAGCCAAAATTCTGGTTAGCTTAAAATTTTCAAGTATAGTAAATATTATAGCAAACGAAAAAATTGTTCCAGAACTGCTACAAAATCAAATGAATTCAAAGAATCTAGTAGCTAAAATAAAACCACTATTAAACCTCAAAACTAATGTAAGAAACCAAATGATCAGCAAGTTTCATCCTTTAAAAGATATTCTTGGCAAGCCAGGGGTGTATGATCGGGTGGCCAATTCAATAATAAAAAAAATGAACCACAATAAGTGAAAAGAAAACAATGTCTTTTAAAAAAAACACAGTCAGCTTAATCTTAAAAATGTTGTATTCTACAAATAAATACCACACCAAGGGTAAGCAAACGATAATAGACTTGAATCAAAATAATCAATCTGTCATTATCTCTACTTGGCATTCTAGCCTATTATCTGTTTTTTACAATTTAAGAAATTTTGATGTTCATGCCCTTGCGGGAACTCATAAAGATGCTGAATTAATTTCACAGATCGCTTTAAAATGGGGTTGGAAGATGATAAGAGGATCTAGTAAAGAAAACGGATCCATAGCTTATAAAGGAATTATCAAAACATTAAATACACGTGGATCTATCGTTTTCATAACACCTGACGGACCAACGGGTCCTCCGAAGATCCCTAAACCGGGTATTGTTCGAGCTGCTCAAGCTACAAGTGCAGCGATTATCCCAACCAGTGTTTTTGCTACGCGGCGTTGGGGGTTTACAAATTGGGACACCTTTTATTTAGAAAAACCATTCGGAGAAATATTTATTCATTATGGAGATCCCATATATCTTGATAAAGAGCTAAGTTATCAAGAAGCGGAAAATCAATTCCAAGAAGGAATGGAAAATTCCTATAAAAAAAGTTTGTATGATGCAAATGAATTTAAATAGTTTGAAGTTCCTCTTATCCCCAATTTCATTCGCCTATGAAGCTATAGTATACATAAGAAATTTATTTTATGATTTGAATATTTTAAAAAAAAAGAAACTAAAATGCCCTGTGCTAAGTATTGGGAACATTACAGCTGGCGGTACAGGAAAAACACCAACTGTGATTTTTATAGCAAACGAACTAATTAAAAGGAACCTTAAGGTTGGAATTTTAACACGGGGATATGGAAGAAAGTCTAAAAGGGCTATTATAATCTGTAATGATGACGGCAAAGAAAAACCAGATTTGAATGCCGACGAAACTGGAGATGAGCCACTTCTGCTTTATCAAAAACTCTTAAACACTCCGATAGGTATTTCTAAGAATCGCTATGAAATAGGAAAAAAGCTTTTTGAAACGTACTCTTTAGATCTGATAATCTTAGATGATGGGTTTCAACACAGATCAATTTATAGAAACTTAGATATCTTGTTAATTAATTCACTTGATAAAAAAAATAGACATAGAATGCTTCCAACTGGCTTTTTAAGAGAACCCCTTAAAAATTTACAAAGAGCTGATTTCATTATTTTTACAAAATCAAATCTAATAGAAAAAGAGAGCGATCTAATCAAAGTAGCTGAATACTTTAATATACCTTATAGCTTTTCTACAGCCGATAATAACTTGACCAACTATATTCAAGATCAACAAAAAAATGTTTTACATCTTCTAGAGAGTAAGAATGGATATTTAGTATCAGGGATTGGAGATGCTTCTAGTTTTAAATTAACCGCATCTGTCATTGCAAAAAATATAATTGGCTATTCTAATTTGAAGGATCATTATGACTATAAACAGTCAGATTTAAATAAAATAATAAAGAAATCCAAAAAGCTGTCTGCCGATTATATGTTAACAACAGAAAAAGATTGGATAAAGCTAAAGCACTTGAACTCGAGTCTACCTATTATCCCTGTAGGATTAAGTTTTAATTTAGTGAAAGATAAAAGTAAGTTATTTAATTTGATTTACACTAAACTAAATCTGAGACATCCCATAGGCGAAAACAACTCCAACAAAAGTAAGCATAAGGGGCCATCCAGTATTCACTAACTGCTTTGTGCTTGGATCATGAAACACATGAACTTGAAATTCGTGTGTTGATGTTGCGCCATGCTCATCAACAGCCATTAGAATAAAGTCATTCATACCCATTTGATTTTTTCGTGGAGACCATTCAATTGTTGCTTTATTTTTATCAAACCTAGCATACTTAGGAAGCCTTACCGATCTATAAGCAACCTTATCACCGTTTAAATCTTCAGTTGCAACTTTATACCTCCATGAATGCCCAGTTAGCCCTACAGGCTTTGGATTAGATATTATTGTAGGTGCATTATTTACAAATATTTTTGCTTGCTGAACGTCTGTACCATATCCGTCACTAACTGCAACTTCAAAAGTGTTATTGTTGATTTGAGCTGCTTTTGGAACCCATAGTATTTTACCATACCTATCCATTTGCATGCCATGTGGACCTTTTAAAAGCGTGTACTCGAGTTTTGTATTTTCATTTTTATCATCCACCCTTACCTGATACTTAAAAAGCTCACCAGCAAGGCCCATATGAGGAGGATTAGATACAATCGTTGGTAAATGGTTCGCATATACTTCGTAAGATTGCTCATCTTTAGTATACCCATCCGAAACAACAACAGTAACTCTATGTGCATCAGCCTGCTCTACAGTGGGAGTCCATCTTAGGGTACCCGAAGACCTTTCTACAACCATACCTTCAGGAAAATCTAATAAATTAAATCTAAATGGATTCGCTTTTTCAACGACTACGCGAGGAGGTTTCCCTTTGTTACCATGAAAAAACTCCCACAAGAAATCTTTCATTTTAATTGTTCTTCCATCAAGCGTTTGTAGAAGAACCCAAAGTCTATCATCTTCAAAAAACACTGAATGAGTATATTTTTTTAAATTTAGCCTTGAAACAAGGCTGTCTGCTGGATATTTTGGATCAACATAATATATAGCATCACTATTATGCCAATCTCCTAAAAATCTATCGATATTTGAAATAGCAACATCGTCAGTAATATTAATTGAGTACATTCTAATAGATGAAACATCTTCTACTTTTATAACTCTCTTGAATGGTAATAATGCTCCTTTGTTCTTATCATTGATCATAATATTATATGAATATTCATCCCCTACGGTTGAAGACATGGGTGGGACTGAGACTATTTTTGTTGGAGCATTAACAAAAAACTCTGATTCTATAAATCTTGATTCATGACCATCTGAAACTTCTATTTTAAGTTTATGGAAATCTAGCTCGTTCATGGTGGGCTCCCAACGTAAAAATCCAGTTTGAGGATCCATACGCATTCCATTAGGTAACTCATGGGCTGTGTAGATTAATCGATCTTTTTTATTTGGTTCTTCTACTTCTAACTCAAAATCCCAAATACCTCCTACATTTATAGCATTCATCATCATTGGTGCAGATTTTATAATTGGAGGGTGATTAACAAATAGATTCACCGTCTGGGTATCCATTGCTACACCATGGCTAGCAATGACAGTATACTCTATGGTATCCACTTGCACTGGATTTGGCGTCCAAGAAATGGTACCATCAGGTTGTATTTTCATTCCATCTGGACCCGAGAAAAGCTTGAAGCTTATTTTCTCGTCTGGCCTTTGTTTCCAGACCTTTACTGGATAGTTATAAGGGGTTCCAACGCTTGCTTCTAATGGTGCTTTAGATAATATTTTCACTCCTGCTCTTGAAAAGAGTTGGAATTCTTGAGCTGTTCTTTCAAAACCGTCAGATGCTACAATTCGCACATCATAAACTTCAACATGAGCACTGTCTGTTTTCCAGACTATCACATCGTTTTCTATAAACATCCCTTCTGGACCAACTTCTATTTCAAGCTTTATAGCGCTATCTTTATTTAAATCTTGAATGATTGGTTCATATCTAAATGTTGACCCTGCTATAAATTCTGTAATAGTTGGCTGAGTCAAGAACCGCGGCGGGTCATTAACATAGACCCATAAACTTTCATCTCGGCTTTCAAGAATTGGAATTGATTTAAAAACTTGATCAACTTCATTTACTCCTGAAGTGGCTTCCATTATTTCATCTACCTTCATCCTCACCAAATATGACAATGAAAAAGCATCTAACTGCTTTTCTGTTGGAACCCAGTTAATAGATTTGCTATCATATAAGAAATACATGCCTTTTGGAGGTTGGTTTTCCCATCTAAAACTATAAAATTCTTCTACACTATCTTTCGGAACTTCATATAAAAAAGGCTGCCCAGGCCTAAGAACATATCGCGGTAAAATGTGTTTTGGAAGCCTTTGGCCAAGGGCTTCTTTTGGTTTAGGTAGCTTTGGCTGCTCTAAAGTGCGTACAATCTTTTTTGGAATTGGCATTCTGGGTTGCTCCCTCAGAACATTGCCTTCTTTGTGCTCTGGGAATATTGTTTTTGGGATATAACTACTAGGAGACTGTCCAAGATCTGTTATAATTATTTCTTCTTTTTGAGGTTCAAGTGGAACTTTTTCTTCAGGGGGTAACTCAATGAATATTTCTGGAATCTCAGGCTCTAAATTATTAGTGTTTGATAGGAGAGCGGGGAGCTGTTTCTCAATAAAATCAGGTGTTATTAAGTAACCTTGATCTAGCTTGCTGGATTTAGATCCTAACTCAATAATGTAAGTAGCATTTTCAATTCCATTCCATCCAGAGACTAAAACACTACCACTATATAGACCCGCTTTTGTTAGAGGAAGCATTGAAAAAACCTGCATTTCTTCCGGTATATTTCTCATAGCATTTTTAATCTGCTTCGATTCACTACTTTTTCCTGAAATCAAAGTTAAAGCATTTATATCCGATGAAAGTGTTAAGATGTCTTCATATGTATCTTGGTCAAAATCTTCTAAGGTAACCTGAGTCAAAGGTCCATTGTTTATTGGAACTTCATCAATAACTAAAGTAGCAGGCGTAAGTGTAAAAGCAATAATATTTCCAGAATTGAATGGAACCAAAATATCAAAAAATCCATCGGCATCCCAATCTGTTAGTTGTATTGAATTTGATAATATTCCATTAAGACCATCAATTTGCTTTCGGACAAGATGTCCAGAATCAAAGACTCCGCCTATGTTATAAAAGGGTTGAGCTTTTATAGTACTTCCATCAGGGCTTAAGGCCAATACATCGTCATAACCATCTCCATCATAATCTACAACACCTACATATAATAGACCTGATCCAACCAATAGCTGATCTGGTCGTATTTTTTTTGTTAATGATAATCCAGTATTTGTTGAGTTTACAATAGCAAACCCTCTAAAAGGGCTACCTAGAGCTAAAACAATTTCTTGATCTCCATCAGAATCTTGATCCAGAAGTTGAAAATTATTACACCTTAAAGATCTATTTTCTTTACCTAGATCTAAAGTAGAACTCGGAATCTCTGAAAAGTTAGATCCATTCCATGAATATGTAGCAATAAACACATGAGGCGTAGTATTGTTTTCAAATCGTGAAAGATTCATTACAATAATGAGCTCTGGTGAGCCATCTCCATCCATGTCACCAATTTTAGCATCAACAAAATCGCCCTTTAATTCAACAGGTGGTTTGAATTCCCATATTAATGCCTGGTAACTATCTGAGTCTATTTCATAATACCTAACTTTTTCAGGAAAAACACTTTCACTAGGATCTAGCTCTAAAGCTATAAATTCTAACATTTGGTCACCATCTAGATCGTACACACCATTCATATGAGATATTTTTTGACTATATAACAATGATATGTAGATAAAAGTAAAAAATTTTACAAGGAATAGGTTTTTGACTCTCATTTTATATTTGTCTGAAATATTTATTCATTTTTATTAGATGAATTATTAGTGTTCCCCTTGGTTTGGCTTGAGTCAGGGGTGGAGGGCTCTCCAATTTTTATTGCTGGTGTTGGACTTTTTCTGTCTTCTAATTTGAGTGTATCCGATTTGCCTTGATTTGCTTTTAATTTATCCTGAAAAACTTTTATGCTAGTTTCATCTTCTTGAGTTTTTGGAACGATTGTAGTAGAGTCTAATTTTATTTTATTTGGCTGAGTAAATTCTTCTTCTGGAATATTACTTTGTTTAACTCTTATTGGAATTTTAGGTTCTGACTGTTCTTTTTGGGCATCTGGTAATCTTGGCTCTCTAAAGACTTTCGGTATTTTACCTTTAGGACCAAAGATCGGTTCTTCTAATGAAGCCCCCTGTAATAGCTTTATTTTTAATTTTTCAGGAAAAAACTCTTGAATCAATCTTGAAAAAAGGACTTCCGGGCGTACATTTCCAGTTAAATCATACTCTGTTGTAACTTTTTTGTAACCATTTGACCTCACCACAACTTCTCCTCTGATAGCTTGAAGCTTACCTTGATCCATAAAAACGGCTAAAGACTGAGTTGGGACTGAAGGGGTTGTAGAAGACAAATAAATACCTTGGTAAAGCGAATCTTTTACGCCATCAAAACTAAATCTTATTAGTTTTTCATTAAAATCCATATCTAATGAATTTGGAAAACCTTCAAAAAAGTAGTCTGGAAATTCAAACAACTTCGGATCAAAAGATTCCGGCTGATAGGATTGAGAAACTGAATCATCTGTTGGACTAATAGACATAAAAACAACATTAGTCTGCATGTCATGAACCATTGTTAATGTGGTAATACTATCTAAACGTGCATCTCTCAAAGAGTAAGCAAAATCAAACGTCTCACCGTGGTCTAAATTTGCTA